>TARA_R110002051_G_scaffold325850_2_pt1 | contig 43223 bp, 41 predicted proteins | sample TARA_R110002051 | Tara Oceans TARA_R110002051 (sample SAMEA4397023) | marine metagenome | biome: Polar Biome; feature: [MES] marine water layer (ENVO:01000295) within the mesopelagic zone...; material: water (ENVO:00002006), including particulate matter (ENVO:01000060) such... | reverse complement strand
CATTACACTAAGGTTTTAGTGTATCGCTATTTCAGGACGGGACAAGTTTTAGGCACAAAAAAACCACCTCCATAAAGGGGTGGTTTTAATTGCAATTTCGCGAAAGCGAAACGCATATACTCAAAATAACTTCCTATAAGGGGGGCATAGGAAGGGGTGTTTCCGTAGGGAGTACCCATTTTGAGTACGCCTTAACCGTCAAAACGATATTCGCCACTTTTTTCCAAATCGGCTGCGATCTGGTTGCGAAGTGCGATAACATTTGGTTGGTTTTGATATTTAGTAAAACGCTTAAGTCCCATCAACATCATACGTTGTTCATCACCTTCAGCAAAAGAAACAATCGCTTCCTTAGCTTTAGTTTGGATGATATCGACCGCTTGGAATAAATACAATTGTGTCATAGCGATTTGTGTCGCTTGACCTTCAACACCTGAGCGTTTTGCATTTTTCTCCGTACGTAGGATAGCACTTTCAGCCATGTAGATTTCAATTAAGATATCTGAAGCTGCCATTAATAACTGTTGGTGATCTTCTAATTGAGCACCGTATTTCTGAGCAGCAGCTCCCGCCACCATTAAAAATACTTTTTTCAATTTGGCAACCAGCGCTTTCTCTTCTGATAAAGTCGCTGAGTAATCAGGAGTTTCAAAAGAAGGGATACCTGTCAACTCATCGGCTACTGCCATTGCAGGGCCCATAAAGTCTATATGTCCTTTCATAGCTTTCTTCATCATCATTCCTACCGAAAGCATACGATTAATTTCATTTGTACCCTCATAAATACGAGCGATACGTGCATCACGCCAAGCAGATTCCATAGGAGTATCGGCTGAGAAGCCCATTCCTCCAAAAATCTGAATCCCTTCATCTGCCGTATTTTGTACGTCTTCAGAAACGGCTACTTTTAAGATAGAGCACTCAATTGCATATTCTTCAACACCTTTCAATTCTGCTTCTTGGTGTGAGTTACCTGCTGCCTCACGCATAGCGATACGGTCTTCAATATTTTTGGCTGCTCTGTAAGATGCAGACTCATCTACATATACATTAGTTGCCATTTGCGCCAACTTAGCCTTAATCGCTCCAAAATCAATGATAGGAGTTTTAAACTGCTCACGTTCTTGGGCGTATTTGATGGCCTCATCAGTTACACGACGTTGGGCATCAAGACAAGCACCTGCAAGTTTGATACGACCAACATTCAATGCATTCATTGCAATTTTAAATCCGTTGCCACGCTCAGAAAGCATATTTTCAACGGGAACTTTACATTCGCTAAAGAATACTTGACGCGTAGAAGAGGAGTGAATCCCTAATTTCTTTTCTTCATCACCTAAGGCGATTCCATTAGAAGGGTCGTTCTCTACGATAAATCCAGTAATGTTCTTATCATCTTCGATACGTGCGAAAACGATAAACAGATTACAGAATCCTGCATTTGAAATCCACATTTTTTGTCCAGAAATAGCGTAATGTGTACCATCTTCTGAAAGTACTGCTTTGGTCTTTCCTGAATTTGCATCAGAACCAGCTGTAGGTTCTGTTAAACAGTAGGCACCAAACCACTCTCCTGAGGCGAGTTTTGGCACATATTTTTGTTTTTGCTCTTCATTTCCATAAAGTGTAATAGGCATTGTTCCGATTCCGGTGTGAGCACCAAAAGCCGTACTAAAAGATCCTGTTGCTCCAGAGATATAATCACAAACAAGCATGGTTGAGACAAAGCCCATTCCCATTCCGCCATAGGCTTCAGGAACAGCGATACCTAATAAACCTAGTTCGCCCGCTTTACGCATACATTCTTCTGTAAACGCATAATCTTTTTGTTCGAAACGTTCCCAATGCGCCCAGATTTCACGATCTACAAATTCCTTTGTACTATCACGCATCATTCTCTGCTCTTCTGAAAAGTCTTCCATGGTGAAGACATCTTCACAAGCCGTTTCCTTTACTATAAATTGTCCTCCACGTAGGATATCTTTTTCTGTTACTTCTGTACTCATTGTTTTAATGTATTAATTGCGCTTCCGCGAAAATTCTCTTTGGTTTATTATATACTTTTTTTTCAAGTTTGGGAGGCATTTTTGGTAGGCCAAAAAGTGCGAATCATGACTTAAATGAGTCAGGAGTCAGGACGTTGTTTCCAACACATTAAGTCTTGACTCTTGCTTCCCTTTCGTCTTGTTTCATTTAGCGCCTACCTGTCGTCAGACTGGAAAGCGAAATCAAACGTTTACTTCAAAAATTCGTAAATCCCTGCTGCTCCTTGTCCTGTTCCAACACACATTGTAACCATTCCGTATTTTCCGGACATGTCACGCTTGCGCATTTCATCAAAAAGCTGTACCGAAAGTTTTGCTCCTGTACATCCTAATGGGTGTCCTAGGGCAATAGCTCCTCCGTTTACATTGACGATTTCTTGGTTAAGATCTAGTTCGCGCATTACTGCAAGCGATTGAGAAGCAAAAGCTTCGTTTAATTCGATCAATTCAATATCGCTCTGCTTTAATCCTGCCTGCTTTAACGCTTTAGGAATGGCTTTTACGGGGCCAATTCCCATGATGCGTGGCTCAACACCTGCAGCGGCATAGTTGACTAAACGTGCAATTGGTTCCAGATTTAATTCCTTCACCATTTCTTCGCTCATCACCAATACAAAGGCTGCACCATCACTCATTTGTGAGGAGTTACCAGCAGTTACACTTCCGCCAGCAGCAAATACAGGACGAAGTTTATTAAGGATTGCTGTACTTGTTCCAGCACGAGGTCCTTCATCTTTAGTCACTGTATATTTTCTTAATTCTTTTTTACCAGCAGCATTCAAGAAGGTTTCCTCTACTTCAATAGGAACAATCTGATCTTGAAAGCGATTTTCAGCTTGAGCCTTTAAGGCTTTCATATGCGATTGATACGCAAACTCATCCTGATCTTCACGAGAAACATTAAACTGGTTGGCAACAGCTTCTGCTGTATTTCCCATTCCCCAGTAATAATCTTCATGACCAGACTTTACGACATCATAATTCAATTCTGGTTTGAAACCGGTCATTGGCACCGCACTCATGCTTTCTGCACCACCTGCGATGATACAATCGGCCATTCCTGCTTGAATTTTTGCTGTAGCTATTCCAATAGTTTCAATTCCTGAGGAGCAAAAACGGTTTACCGTTACTCCAGGAACATCAACAGTGTCTAATCCCATCAATGAAATAAGTCGTGCCATATTGAGTCCTTGCGAACCTTCTGGCATTGCGTTACCAACGATGACATCATCGATACGGGTTTTATCAAAATTAGGCAGCTCCTTCATCATATATTCGATGGTCTCTGCAGCTAATTCATCTGTACGCTTAAAGCGAAATACTCCTTTTGGTGCTTTCCCTACGGCAGTACGGTAGGCTTTTACTATATATGCTGTTTTCATAATTAAAATTAGTTTGAACTGCGTTCAAAGAATCAAGAATCAAAGGATTCAAGAGTCAGGACGTTTTACTTTTTTAACCTGTCCATAAAGTTTGAAATTTTACTTTGTAACACTGTTACTCGTTTTTCCAAATCTGAGAACATATTTTCTTCAATATATTTTTGTCTCTTACAGACTATTAATTGTGTTTCCCATTCAAAAGCAGAACCTAAACTTGACTCTAGATAGTTTAGAAAATGCTTATCAGTGCTTTTACTGGATCCTTCGGCAATGTTACTTGCTATTGATACAGCACATCTATTCATTTGACTCGTTAATCCGAATTTCTCATAATCTGGAAACGATTTGGTTAGGGCATAGGAATCATCGATAAGACTCATACTATCTTCCCAAATTTGTAGTTTCTTAAAATTATGTCTAGTCATGTTTTAATCCTGATTCTTGCCTCCCTTTAGTCTTGTTTCAGTTCGCAATAGCGAATTACACTAGTTTCTCAATGGTTTCCCTTTCTTCAACATATGCTCAATACGTTCTAAGGTTTTGCGCTCTGTTGTTAAACTTAAGAATGCTTCGCGTTCGATATCTAATAGATATTGCTCGCTTACTCTCGTAGGTTCTGATAAATCTCCTCCTGCCATAACATAGGCAAGTTTATTGGCGATTTTCTTATCGTGTTCTGAGATATAATGACTGGCTTCCATAGAGTCTGTTCCTACTAAGAACATTCCTAAGGCTTGCTTTCCAAGAACGAGTACATCATTACGCATTACAGGTTGTGTATATCCTATATCAGCCATTTGACGTGCAACGGCTTTGGCTGTTGCTATCTGACGATCACGATTTACGACTACTATATCCTTTCCTGGCTTCAAAATATTCAAATCATAAGCTTCATAAGCCGATGTTGATACCTTAGCCATACCAATGGTTAAGAAGTGCTCTTGTAATACATTAAGCTGTACATCTCCTTTTTGGAACATATCAGAGGCACGTAAAGCCATCTCTTTTGAACCACCACCACCAGGGATTACACCAACACCAAACTCAACAAGTCCAATGTAAGATTCGGCTGCAGCGACTACGCGGTCGGCATGCAGTGTTAACTCACAACCACCACCTAGAGTCATTCCGTGAGGTGCCATAACTGTTGGTATAGATGAGTAACGCAAACGCATTACTGTATCTTGGAAATATTTGATCGCCATATTGAGCTCTTCATATTCTTGCTCAACAGCCATCATAAAGATCATTCCAATGTTTGCGCCAACAGAGAAGTTAGTACCTTGGTTTCCTATTACGAGTCCGTCAAAATCTTTTTCAGCCATATCAATAGCTGTATTGATTCCGGCAAGGACATCGCCACCAATACTATTCATCTTAGAGCGGAATTCTACATTCAAGATACCATCGCCAAGATCCTGTACAGAAACACCCGAGTTTGAAAAGACTTCGGTTTGCTTTCTGATATTGTCAAGAATAATAAAACTATCCTGACCAGGTTTTTTGGTTTGTGATTTTGAAGGAATATCGTAGAAGTAAGTGGCTCCGTCTTTTACCTCGTAGAAACTTTTACCTCCAGCAGCAAGCATTTCTGAAATCCAAGGAGCTGTTTCCAGTCCTTCGGCTTTCATAAGTTCGATTCCTTTTTCAACACCAATAGCATCCCAGATCTCAAAAGGACCGTGTTGCCATCCAAAACCAGCCTTCATCGCGTCGTCTATCTTGTATAGTTCGTCTGTGATTTCAGGAATACGGTTTTGTACATAGGCAAAAAGGTGCGCAAAAGATTTACGATAGAAATCTCCAGCCTTGTCCTTTCCTTTAATTAGGACAGGAAAACGATCGGCTACATTGTCTATCGTTTTTGTAAGCTCTAAGGTTGCAAATTTTGCACGTTGTGCAGATCTATACTCTAGCGTATTAAGATCTAAGGTCAGAATTTCTTTTTTACCTTCCGGCGATACATTTTTTTTATAAAAACCTTGATTCGATTTTGAACCTAGCCATTTGTTTTTCATCATGGTATTGATGAAATCAGGCAATTGGAATAAAGCCGAACGTTCGTCTTTAGGGCAGTTTTTTTCAATACCATTGGCAACGTGCACCAAAGTATCTAAACCTACAACATCTACTGTTCTAAAGGTGGCCGACTTAGGACGTCCAATAACTGGACCAGTAAGTTTATCAACTTCTTCAACAGTCATATCCATTTCCTTTACGGTATGGAATAAGCTCATAATTGAAAAGATTCCAATACGGTTTCCTATAAATGCAGGTGTATCTTTAGCAATAACAGAAGTCTTTCCTAGGAATTGTTCTCCGTAATTGTTTAAGAAATCAAGAACCCCTTGATCCGTTTTCGGTCCAGGGATGATTTCAAATAATTTTAAATAACGTGCAGGATTAAAAAAGTGTGTCCCACAGAAATGCTTCTGGAAATCTTCACTGCGACCTTCACTCATAAAGTGAATAGGTATTCCCGAAGTATTGGAAGTAATTAAGGTTCCTGGTGTTCTGTGTTTTTCAAGGTTTTCAAACACTTGTTGTTTGATATCCAAACGTTCTACAACTACTTCGATAATCCAATCGACGTCTTTCACCTTGGCGATGTCGTCTTCAAGGTTACCTGTTGTAATTCTTTTCGCGAAAGCGATATTATAGATAGGAGAGGGCTTACTCTTCAAAGCTGCAGTCAAGGAATCATTTACCATCCTGTTACGCACTACTTTATCTTCTAAGGTCAATCCTTTTGCTTTTTCCTTGTCGTTCAATCCACGAGGAACGATATCAAGTAAAAGTACATCCACGCCAATATTAGCAAAATGACAAGCGATACCGCTTCCCATAATTCCACTACCAATGACGGCGACTTTTCTAATCCTACGTTTTGCCATTATTTGATTGTTATTTCTTCTTGGTTATATATTTTTTTATTTTGAATCAAATCATTGATGGTTTCTATTACCTCATAGAAATGACCAATTTTCTCTTCTGAAATCTGTCCGCGAACCGCACTATTAAAGCGAATTACTTGATCCTTTGAGAATTCCCTTTTTTCAATCCCAAAATCCGTTAGGTGAATAAGAACACCACGGCCATCTGCAGGATTGGGCTTTCGTATAATGAGTCCTTTTTCTTCCATTGTCTTAAGGGTACGTGAAAGCGAAGTGGCTTCCATTCCCATTCGTGGCCCTAAAGCCGTAGAAGGTGTTCCTTCATCTGGATCGATACTCAAAAGCGCAAAACCTACCGCCATTGTTACGTCAAATTTTGAAGCTTGCTCATTATACATTTTCATTACTGATTGCCATGTGGCCCTAAGGCAGTAATCAATTGTTTTATCTTTCATAGATTATGGTTGCGAATAACCTTGTAAATATAATACAATTTATTATGCACGCATAGTATAAATTTAAAAAGTTTTGTAATATCCTAAGGACGTATGGGTTAGATTTTAACAAAATTGTAAAAGCCTAATTTATTTAGTTGTTTTCCGTGGCTTTATTTTGTATTGTGAAGAAATGAATAGGAATAAAAAGCACACAAAAAATGACAATTTGCTCCAAAAGAAAGCGCCCAAAAAAGAAAAAGATATCATAGTCATAGCCTTTTGAATATGGAGGTAGAAAGTCTCTATGTATGGAAGTGATAAAAATAACAAAGCGTTCATTCATAATAATGAAAGAGAATCCTACCACAATTGCAAGCAAAAATATCCACAGTTTACGACTTGACACTCGGTTCATCCAAAGTAGTAATAAAGTCATAGGAATTAGGAATACCTTAAAGACATAAGCTCCTCCATATGGACCTTTCATTCTTTCTAAGCTTCCATTGCCGTTATTTAGAGAAATGGCATCCTGTATAATGAATCCAACTGCCACCATGAGATATACGAGCGCTACAAAAGGCATCATCTTAGTGATACTCTTGATACATCTATCTACATGTAACTGTAATTCTTTTCCGAGAAAACGATAAGGTAGCAGAAGAAGGATCGTAACTATTCCAAACCCAATGAAGAGAGCTTCCATGAGGTAATTATAAAGGTACATGACATCACCCATAGCTATGATAGTAATCGTAAGGCCTCTTTCCGACTCAAAGGAGCAAAGTTATGCTGGCCAACAAATTTGCGGACCGCCTCCGGAGCCGTTTTACTATACTCTCTCAATGCCCAGCCAATCGCTTTATTTATAAAAAATTCTTTGGAGTCTTTATGTTTGAGACACAAATTAAAAAGTAAGTTCTGATCTGTTTCTGATTTGTATTCTAATTGAAACAAAATAGCAGAGCGATTAAGCCAAAGATAATCTACCTCACTATAGCTTTTTATTACTGCCTCTGTTTCGTTTGGGTAGAGTTTTAAATAATTACCTAAATGGTGTTTGCAAACCATATCCACAGTATCCCACCAAGAATGAGTAACAATGAGATATTTAATAAAAGAAATATCTTTCCTTAGAAATTTCTTTTTTAAAAACCGACTTACGAGCTCCACGGCACAATAGTGAAACTCACGTTCTGGCTGTTCATAAAGCCTTTTGCTAATATCAATAATCGAAGAACGATCTAGAGAGGTTTTATAAGCACTAATGAGATTTTTAAGAATCTGTTGACGCAGAGGTGCTTTAACACCTAAAAATGGAAATCTTTGTTTCATATAGGCTTCCATTGCAAGTGCCTGTTCATCGTTTTTCTCTTGCTTGAGTTGTTTTATAAGATCGTCTACAAAACCCATCCTTAGAAACCTACAGCTGCATCATCCCCACGACGATCGGCGCCTCCTTCTAATGAGCCATCCGGTAGTATAAGAATACCATCTACCTTTCCTAGAATTTTGGAAACTTCTTCATTAGGAGCATAGCCTTTAGCTGTGAGATTCTTTAAAATACTTTGATCAAAACTATCAGGTTCAAACATGATCATATCTGGCATCCATTGATGGTGGAAACGAGGAGCGTTCACTGCTTCTTGCATTCCCATTTCAAATTCATGCACATTTAAGATAGTTTGTAATACAGATGTAATTATTGTAGAACCGCCAGGTGTACCAACGGTCATCCAGAATTCTCCATCTTTTTCAACCAGCGTTGGCGTCATGCTCGATAACATTCTTTTCCCAGGAGCAATCTCGTTAGCCTTTGCACCCAGCAATCCGAACATATTAGGAACCCCTGGTTTAGAAGAGAAATCATCCATTTCATTGTTTAAGAAGAAACCAATTTCGTCTACATATAATTTAGAACCGTAGGCTCCGTTTAAGGTTGTCGTTACGGCAATGGCATTTCCAAACTGATCTACTATCGAGTAATGCGTAGTTTCCATACTTTCATATCCTGGCAAATCTCCATGACTAACTTCACTTGAAGGTGTTGCTTTATCCCATGAAAACTTATCCATTCTATTTTTGGCATATGTATCAGAGATCAAAGTATCTAATGGGATATGTACAAAATCAGGATCTCCAAGATAGAAACTACGATCGGCATAGGCACGGCGTTCGGCTTCAGTAATCACTTGAATGGTCTTCTCAGAATTGTGGCCTAAAGTAGACACATCATAGGGTTCAATCATTTCCATGATTTGAGCGAGACAAACGCCACCACTCGAGGGCGGACTCATAGAAATCACGCGTAAATTGTCATAATTAAAAGTTACTGGCGTTCGCCATTGTGCTTCATATGCTTTTAGATCGTCAACGGTCATGATACCGCCTCTTTCTTGGAGGTAAGCAACCATTTTCTGTCCTGTTTCACCGCCGTAAAATTCAGACTTTCCATTAGCAATTATTCGTTCTAAGGTTGCAGCAAGTGCCGGATTTTTTACAGTTTCCGCTTTCGCGAAAGCGCGACTATACAAAACGCTATCACCATTAACACGAGTGAACACTTCACTATAATTAGCAAAGCGAGCTGCCTGATTCTCAGTAACTACATATCCGTTTTGAGCCAATTCTATAACTGGACGTAATATTTTTTCAATTGATAAAGAACCAAATTTCTCATGTACTGCAAAAATCCCTGAAATCGTTCCAGGAACACCCACGGCCATAGCGCCTTCAGTACTTAAGTTGGGAATCACGTTTCCTTCTTCATCTAGGTACATATCTCGGGAAGCCGCACCTGGCGCTTTTTCTCTATAATCCAAAGATCCAATGTCACCAGCTCCTGTGCGATATACCATAAAGCCTCCGCCACCTAAATTTCCTGCAAAAGGGTAGGTAACTGCCAAGGCCATCTCTGTTGCGACCATCGCATCAAAAGCGTTTCCTCCCTGCGCCATAATCATAGTGCCAATCTTAGAAGCTTCTTCTCGAGCAGAAACCACCATCGCCTTTTGAGTTATTAGTCCGCGTTGAATTTCTTTTTTTGGTGGTTCTGTTTTACAACTCGTTAATAAGAGAAGGGGAGCAAGAAATAGGATTAGTTTTTTCATCAAGATTAAATTGGTTTCTGTAAATATATCAAACTTATAGCTCTTTCAACTTCATTGCCACAAAGTCTTCTAACTCGGCAAAAAAAGCAGTGAATTCTTCCTCAAAGGCTTCATAATGCTCTTTGAGGTCTTCAATAGACTCATCCATGGGCACTCGTTTCTTAATACGAAAACTCATGTTATATAAGACGGTTTCTATACCCTCAAGACTCGCATAACTGAGTAGCCAATTCTGTTCCATCATAGGCACCATCATTTTCTGAATCCGTGGGGTGAGTTTTGAGTAATTGTCGTTGAGAAGCTGATAGAAATCTGTAATGTAATCGTCTAATTCTTGTGAGTGATATTGCTTCCAATTTTTAGCTAAAAAATGATCGTACAAAATATCTACAATCACCCCGCTATAATGCCCATATTTGGAATGCAGGCGTTTGGTACTTTGCTTTACAATAGGATGACTATCGGTATAGGTGTCAATCCAACGATGTATCAGGATGCCGCGTTGAATACCTTCCTCATATTTAAGGTATTTCTTGCCTTTAATACCATCGGCTATAAAATTACCAATGGTTAATAATTCATTGGTACCAGATAGATAAATGTGCGCAAGAAAATTCAAAGACGATAGGGTGTTTTTTATTAAAGAGATCTATTGGGAGTGTAAGTTACAATTTTGTTTTGGAGTCGTAGGACTATGAGTCTATGAGTCGATGTCTTGATTGGAGATTAACGATTATGGATTGTGGATTTTTGAGCAAAATAAGACGGAGTTCGAATTTTATTTAACTTTTTCGCCTAATGCCTAATGCCTAATGCCTAATGCCTAATGCCTAAAATCCCCCTCTGTCCTGCGGACATCTCCCCCAAAGGGTGAGAAATGGTTTTCTGGTAGGTTGGTATTTTGATATAAAAGTAGAACTAATTATTTTGACTTTTGACTTTTGACTTTTGACTAATGCCTCATGCCTACTGCCTAATGCCTTCTGCCTATTTACCAAACACCGAACACTCAACCCCAAACCCTGAGATGTTTTTATTTCGATGCTGCGATTTAAGTTTTTGATTTTGGTACTTTTGTTAATAGCATTTTTAGCAGACATATTACATCTGTGATTAGTGTGCACTCAGATAAGAACCTACTAATATTTATATATGACCTTAATCAAATCTATTTCAGGAATTCGTGGAACCATAGGAGGGAACCCTGGAGAGAACTTAACACCTCTTGATACCGTAAAATTTGCAGCGGCTTATGGCGCTTGGCTTAAAAATGATCGTAAAAAAGACGTGTATCGCGTTGTCGTAGGAAGAGATGCTCGAATATCTGGAGCGATGATTCAAGATCTAGTCATGAATACCCTAATAGGTATGGGAATAAATGTGATCGATTTAGGTTTGTCTACAACACCTACAGTAGAGATTGCTGTCCCAATGGAACATGCAGATGGAGGTATTATTCTAACCGCATCTCACAACCCAAAACAATGGAATGCCTTGAAATTATTGAATAGTAAAGGGGAATTCTTAAATGGAATTGAAGGAGAAAAAATCCTACATTATGCCGCCAAGGAAGATTTTACCTTCGCGGAAGTGGACGACCTTGGGAAGATTACTGTCAATGATGCCTATATCGATTTGCATATTGAAGAGGTACTTGCCTTAGATCTTGTAGATGTAGCAGCTGTTAAGAGCGCTAATTTTAAGGTGGTTGTTGATGGTGTAAATTCTACAGGAGGCATAGCAATCCCTAGATTACTTGACGCCTTAGGAGTTACTCCTGTTGAATTGTATTGCGAACCTAATGGGGAATTTCCGCATAATCCTGAACCGCTGAAAGAGCATTTAGGTGATATCTGTAAACTTGTGGTTAAAGAAAAAGCCAACTTAGGTATAGTGGTAGATCCAGATGTTGATCGTTTGGCATTTATTGATGAAACTGGAGAGATGTTTGGCGAAGAATATACTCTTGTTGCGTGCGCCGACTATGTGTTAAGCGTTACTTCAGGAAATACAGTTTCTAATTTATCATCTTCTAGAGCCTTGCGTGATATCACTCGCAAACATGGAGGAATCTATCATGCTAGCGCCGTAGGAGAAGTAAATGTGGTGCAACTCATGAAGGATACCAACGCAGTAATAGGTGGTGAGGGAAATGGTGGAATTATTTATCCTCCTTCACATTATGGACGTGATAGTCTTGTAGGTACTGCACTCTTCTTAACGCATCTAGCTAAAGGGAATATGACGGTCAGTGAACTCAAAGCGAGCTACCCAGCCTACTTTATGAGTAAGCAAAAGATTCAGTTGACACCTAATCTCGATGTCGATGCACTTTTAGAGAAGATGGCTAAAAAATATGCTCACGAAGATTTAAGCACTGTGGATGGAGTAAAAATAGATTTTGAACATCACTGGGTGCATCTTAGAAAGTCTAATACAGAACCAATTATCCGAATCTATACAGAAGCCGGATCCCAAGCAGATGCAGATAGGGTAGCAAATGAAATGATTGCAACCATCAAAGAGGTCGCGGGCATATAAATTTATAGTACATTTGGTTAGTTAATCACTTAGTAATGAATTCAATTAAACCTTCAAAGTCAACAGCTACTCTAGAAGAATATTTTTCTCGCTTTCGTGAAAATATCATCGGTATCGACCAATATTTTGAGTCTCCATACGGGCGAAAAAAATTACTTTACACCGATTGGACCGCCTCAGGAAGATTGTATGGTCCTATAGAGCAAAAAATGTTACACGATTTTGGACCTTATGTTGCCAATACTCATACCGAAACAACGGTCTCTGGTACGGCGATGACTATGAGTTATCACAAGGCCAAAAACATCATAAAAAAGCACGTAAATGCCAATGAGAATGATGTTCTTATTGTTGGCGGAAACGGAATGACTGGAGTCGTAAATAAGTTTCAACGTATTCTCGGCCTCAAATTGCCAGAGAATATGCGTAAGTTTTCAAAAGTACCAGATGATATTTGCCCTGTTGTTTTCGTTTCTCATATGGAACATCACAGTAATCAAACAACCTGGCTCGAAACTATTGCAAAGGTAGTAGTGGTACCTGCTAAGGATGATGGGCGTTTTTGTTTAGATAATTTTGAAACTATTTTAGAAGAATATAAGGACCATCCCTTTAAAATAGCTTCCATAACTGGTTGTAGTAATGTTACGGGAATTCAAACTCCGTACCATGAAGTAGCTAAACGAATGCATGCTCATGGCGGATTATGTTTTGTAGATTTTGCATGTAGCGCTCCTTATGTGGGCATTGATATGCATCCAGAAGATCCAGAGGCTTATTTAGATGCTATTTTCTTTTCACCACATAAATTTCTTGGAGGGCCTGGTTCATCAGGGGTATTGATTTTTAATAAGGGTCTTTATAAAAATGTAGTCCCAGATAACCCTGGTGGTGGAACCGTCAAATGGACAAACCCATGGGGCGAGCATAAATATGTAGATAATATCGAAGAACGCGAAGATGGAGGGACTCCTGGATTTTTACAAACCATACGGACGGCCCTTTCTATAAAGCTCAAAGAGGAAATGGGCGTGCAAAATATCATTGCCCGCGAACATGAATTAATAGATCTTATATGGGGTGAACTCGGCAGTATTGAAAATATTCATATTCTGGCAGGTCAACATACAGATAGGCTAGGCGTAATTTCTTTTTATATTGATGAGCTACATTTTAATTTAGGAGTTAAACTCTTAAATGATCGTTTTGGGATCCAAACACGCGGAGGTTGTAGTTGTGCTGGAACTTATGGGCATTATTTATTGAATGTCGATCAAGAAAAATCTCATGCTTTAGTATGTGAAATATTGGCTGGTGATTTAACGCATAAACCTGGTTGGATCCGGATGTCTATACATCCTACTATGACTGATGAGGAAGTCCGCTTTGTTTGCGATTGTATAAAACATTTAGCTGAGGAGCACACTACCTGGGCAAGGGATTATGACTACCAAGCACATTCAAATGAGTATATGCATCATCAAGATGAAAGTACGTCCAAAAGCCGAATGGAGGCTATTGATACATGGTTTGAGTTCTAGGCTTTTTTTCCTGCTGGAGATTCAGCTTTTTTACCCAACCACTTAAAGCGTTTATGGGTCCATAAATAATACTGAGGTTCGTCACGGATTTGTTTTTCGAGCGCTTTCGCGAAAGCGGCCGTAATTTCAAAATCGGGAAATTCATTGGGTTTTTCTGCAAGTACTTGAAAAGTAGCTTCATAAAACCCTCTTTTTAATTTACAAACATCTAAGTATAATATTGGGGTGTCATATTTTTTGGCCATTTGCTCTACGCCTGTAAAAAAGGGTATTTCATGTCCCAAAAACATAGGCCAGTAGTGGGCCTTAGCCAGTCGCGGCGACTGATCAGCAACAAACCCAATAACTGTAGTCTCTTTTTCTTTTATAATTCTCGCTACCTTAATTCTTGACTCTTTATTGGTAACTAAATTAGTATTCCATTTTCCGCGAATATCACGCGCCATTTTATCAAAATACGGATTGCGTATTTTCTTGTAGATAGCATATCCCGGGTTCTTGAGATATTGTTGCAGAGAAAAAACCCATTCATGACTTGAATAATGTCCCATGACCACCATCGTGGTTTGGTTTGCTTTCTCGTATTGTTGCATAAGCTCTACATTGGTAAAGGTATAACGTTTGCTAAGCTCATCGCTTGTTAAACTAATCGCCTTTACCATCTCTACAAAGGTGTCGCAAAGATGATGATAGAATTGTTTTTCAATCTCCTTACGTTCAGTATTAGAAGCGTTAGGCAGTGCAATTTTAAGATTGTAGCGAACTACCTTTTTTCGGTAACCAAAAACATAATATACCCAGAGGAATACCCAGTCAGAAAAGAGATATAACAGCTTAAACGGCAACTTTGAAATAAGCCATAACCAAGGATAAATAAGCCAGAAAGCAAGAAATTGCATACTAAAATCGTTCTATAATAATAGCACAAATATAGGTATCTTTACGGCTTAACATCGCATATTCTATGGGGGATTTACATCCGGTTACAATAGCTATTATCGTTTTAAATGTGCTCGTTTCATTAAAAGGGTTTAATGATTTTAGCTTTTTTGAAAAGTATAAATTTCAGATTGGGGGTATTGGTCGTGGTGAAAAGATTAGAATGTTGAGTTCTGGTTTTTTACACGCAAATCCGCCCCATTTATTTTTTAATATGATTACGCTGTATTTCTTTGCAGATGCAGTTATTTATCAGCTCGGGCCTGTTCGTTTTGTTATTATTTATTTAGGAAGTCTTATTCTTGGAAATGTACTATCATACTTCTTTCATAAGGAGGAATATCACTATAGTGCAGTTGGTGCAAGTGGGGCTGTTTCAGGAATTTTATATGCTGCCATTTTACTACAACCGGGAATGAGCCTCTATATGTTCTTTATTCCCATACCCATTCCAGCCTACGTTTTTGGAATAGGCTATTTGTTATACTCAATTTACGGTATGAGAACCCGTAATGATAATATTGGGCATGATGCTCATTTTGGAGGGGCTATTGGAGGTTATTTAATAACCCTAGCAATGATGCCCATCTTATTTCAAATTAATTTGTTAATGGTTATTTTACTTGCGGTTCCCATCATAATCTTGTTTATATTAATTAAATTAGGGAAGATTTAAATTCCTACATCCTTAGAAATTATGAAAACTATTATTTTATTCTTAAGCCTATTTATCTTTATGAACACTCAAGCTCAAACCCAACAAATGGAACCACTAGTACATGTAAGTGGAGAAGGAAAAGTAAGTGTAGTCCCAGATTATGTGGATATTAAGGTTCGCGTTGAAAGCCAAGGCAAAGAGGCAGGAGCGGTGAAGGCTGAGAATGATGTGGCAATTGATAAGGTGATAAATTTCCTTAGATCAGCCGGAATTAAAGACAAAAATATTCGCACTGAATATATCAATCTAAACAAGAATTACGACTACAATACCAAGACTTACAGCTATAATGCAAATCAATCTCTTACGATTGTGCTTAAGGATTTAGGTAAATATGAATCAATTATGTCGGGACTATTAAGTTCGGGTATTAATCGTATTGACGGAGTGGTTTTTGGGAGTTCGGACATGGAAAAACTCAAGGCCGAAACACGAATTAAAGCCATACTCAATGCCAGAGAAAAAGCTACAGCCTACGCAGAAGCTCTTGGGCAGAGTATCGGTAAAGCAGTGGTAATTAGTGAATCAGGTGGAAGTTCGCCACAACCTCCTATATACAAGGCACGTATGATGTCTATGGAAGCGTCTAATGACGGTGGAGAAACCATCGCCCCAGGTGAGTTGTCTATTCGTTCAGAAATCCAAGTGAGTTTTCAGTTAAAGATGTAGCTTATTGCTTTTGCGAACTTGCCCCTTCGGCAGACAGGAGCGTTACCCTTTGAACATTTTGTACACGATGGCTCAACACTTCTGTTGTGTCCTGTGATTTTGGACTGCTATAGACTTCGAAAATCAATTGGTCATTTCTAAGTTCATAAGTAGCTGCAAGAACAATGTCCTCGACCTCAAATATCGAATACATTTTAGTACCACTTAATTGGTAATCTAAGATAATTCCATCTCCTTCATCTAAGATATATTGTCCTTTTTTTGGATCCTTGGATTTTAAGATATAGTCTTTACTTATGACCCCATACTTTGGTGAATCGTAATTTGTACGCCAAGTCCAGGTGCTATCTTTTAATATAGGAGTTACTGTAAAAGTCACTTTGGGTCCGTTTGGGACCAAAGTGCCATTTGAATAAATATCCATAGTCCCTGTCCAAACACCTTCACATTGAGTTACAAAATCATGTTGTGCAGCCACAAGCTGAGTGCAAATGAGTATAACAAAGACGAGAACAGTTTTCATGAATCTGTATGGGTTTTTGCAGAATCTGTGATATTGTTATTGATTTCTCGCATCTCTTCCTCAGAAATATAGCGCCATTCGCCAACAGGAACATCTAATTTTACATTCATTATACGATGACGAACCAATCGTGTAACCTCGTAATCTAAGGCCTCACACATTCGTCTAATTTGTCGATTAAGTCCTTGTGTCAAGATGATCTTAAACTTAAAACGACTCAGTTGTTCAACCTCACATTTGCGCGTTACAGTATCTAAAATTGGAACTCCATTACTCATTTGCTGAATAAAAGAGGAGGTAATGGGCTTATCTACGGTCACTTCGTATTCCTTTTCATGGTTGTTACGAGCGCGAAGAATTTTGTTTACAATATCTCCATCATTAGTCAAAAAGATAAGGCCTTCACTAGGTTTGTCTAAACGACCGATGGGAAAAATACGGCTAGGATAATTTATATAATCAATAATGTTGTCCTTTTCCACACGATTGTCTGTGGTGCAAACAATCCCAACAGGTTTGTGAAAAGCGATATACACCGGCTTTTCATTGGGAGGAGAAATAAGCTCTCCATTAACGCGAACTTCATCACCATCTACAACTTTGGTTCCCATTTCTGGAACTCTACCGTTAATGGTTACACGACCTTGATCGATGAGCTTATCGGCAGCACGACGAGAGCAATATCCTACCTCACTCAGATACTTATTGATACGGGTCTTTTTTTGTTCTTCCATAGTTTGTGTAAACGAGCTGCAAAATTACGAGAATAATAAGGCAATCGCGGAATTTGAGATAAAAAGTTCTTTTGGTAGTTGTTAGTTGGTAGTTGTTAGTTGGTAGTGGGTAGTTGTTAGTGGGTAGTTGTTAGTGGGTAGTTGTTAGAGGGTAGTGTGTAGTGGGTAGTGGGTAGTGGGTAGTGGGTAGTGGGTAGTGGGTAGAGGTTAGTTGTTGGTTATTAGAGGGTAGTGGGTAGAGGGTAGTTTGTAGTTGTTAGTGGGTAGGAAGGACAATTTTAAATTTGTACGGCTTAGAGCCTAAAGCCTACAGCTTTGTCCTCAGGACAAAAAACGCAAAAAAAATGCCAGTCGGCGACGACTGGCATTTTAAGTACTAAAAAATATATATCAGTGATTAGTCAATTACCTTAACATTCACTGCATTTAATCCTTTTTTTCCTTCTTTTAATTCAAATTCAACAACATCACCTTCACGAACTTCGTCAACTAGACCTGTTACGTGTACAAAATGTTCTTGGTTTGCTTCTTCTTCATTAATAAATCCAAAACCTTTAGTTTCGTTGAAGAATTTTACTGTTCCTTTATGCATTACTATAATTTAATTTGTTAAGCTACAAAATTACATCTTATTAGTACAAGTCGTCTTAATTATCCCTTAATATTTTAAAGTATTTCGCTTTCGCGAAAGCAAAGGCACCCTAAGCCTTACTGTCACTACAAAGGATTCATTAAATTATATGCTTTAATCCTCATTTATTGTAGTAAATTGCAATCAAATTCATCGAATATGGCTCTCACCAATAATGATATCTTCAAAAAAATACGCGTTGCACTCAAATTAAGAGACGACGAAATCATTGAAATCTGTAAGCTAGTTGACTTTCAGGTATCTAAAAGTGAACTAGGAGCCATCTTTAGACATGAAGATCACCCTAAGTATATGGAGTGTGGCGATCAGTTTTTAAGAAACTTTTTAAACGGTTTGGTAATACATAAACGCGGTCCAATGCCAGCGAAAAAAACAGCACCAAGAAATCCTAAGGGAGATTCTCCTAGAAAGGGCTAATTCAGTGCTTTTTTAAGCCAATCGTACTCTAACCTTCGTTTTTTTCAACCGAGCATTGTCTAGTTTCTGGATCAAATGCTTGACTTGGCTTTTATGAACAGCTACAAAGGCTTGATCATTCTTAATTTCAATTGCTCCCAGTTGTTCGCGATCGATGCCTCCTTGTTTGAAGAAGAGACCAGCAATGTCACCCTTGGAAATTTTATCTTTTCGTCCCCCAGATATCGAAAGTGTTTCCCATTCCGATGGTGCCGGTATATCTGCAGTGAGTAAGTATTCTTCTTCCATCGTGGGCATAAATTCAGGAAGTCGTTCATTGCGCCAGTGAAGTACATAAGCAGATCCTTCTCTTTGCATACGAGCAGTACGTCCATTACGGTGCGTAAACTCCTCTTCTCGCAACGGAAGGTGATAATGAATGATAAACTGTATTTCAGGCACATCAATACCACGTGCTGCAAGATCTGTCGCCAATAAAAGTTGATGGGTTCCATTACGGAATTTTAAAAGGGCTAACTCTCGTTCCCTTTGTCCCATTCCTCCATAAAAACAGCCATGTGCAATTCCATTTTCTGTAAGATATTCACTGATACGGGCAATTGTGTCCTTGAAATTGCAAAAAACAATTCCAGGTTGTCCTCCTAAATGACAAAGAGCATCAACCAGGGTCTGAATCTTGTCTTTTTCTGGGGAAACAATGGCCTTTATGGTTAGTTGAGATGTTTTAGTATCTAAATAATCAACAGTAATGAGTTTCTCTGAAAGCCCTACAAATTTTGGGATAGAAACCCCCTGAGTTGCCGATGTTAATACTTTCTTTTCTAAAGCAGGTAGAAAGCTCATGATCTCTGTCATTTCGCCCTCAAAACCTACTTCCAAAGATTTATCAAATTCGTCTAAGACAAGCGCTTTTATTTCTTCTGTAGAGAAGGTTTCTCTTCGCAAGTGATCGGCGAGACGTCCTGGTGTTCCTATGAGAATAGCAGGCCTGTGTTTTATAGCTTGACGATCTGTATTAAAAGACTGACCTCCATAAGCTGCATGGATTTTATATCCACTACCCATTGTGCGCGCAACATTTTCAATCTGAATTGCTAATTCGCGAGAAGGAACAATAATAAGTAACTGAACCTCTTCAGAAGAAGGATTCAATTCTGCGATTAATGGAAGTAAAAACGCCAATGTTTTTCCAGTACCTGTAGGAGAAAGTAAAACTATCTCATTAGTAGAATGGATTGCCAATTGGGCTTCTTCCTGCATGTCATTGAGTTTTTCAATCCCCAATTTTGCTAAAATCTGTTTTTGGTTTTTAATATTACTTATCATGCCGCAAAGGTACAACGCAATCCTAGAATAGTTGGCACGCTTTAGCTAGGGATTCCTACGTAAAAATAGACGCTCATAAAGTGACAAAAACTCCCAATTAGAACAAAGACATGAAAGATAGCATGATTGAAAGGTATTCTTTTAATACTATAAAGAATAGCACCCACAGTGTAGGAGATCCCACCTGCAAAAAGCCATAGTACGCCATCTGGATGGAGCGCTTCAAGTAATGGCTTGTACGCAAATGCAATAAGCCAACCCATAGCGACATACAATACCGTGGAGAGAATATTATATCGTCCTGTAAAGAATAACTTTAGAATAACACCAAAAAGGGCAATGCCCCAAGATATTCCAAAGAGAATCCATCCCGTTTTACCTTCAAGAGTAACTAGAGTATAAGGTGTGTATGTCCCAGCGATGAGAACATATATAGCAGCATGATCGACTATGTTGAGAGCGGCACGCCTCATAGGTTTTGTCGCACTGTGATAGGCGGTTGAGGCAAAATAAAGTACACAAAGGCTGACTCCAAAAATAATAAGACTAACAATAGTGGTTGTGTTTGCGCTATTGCGAAAGCAAAAAAATCCCAATCCAATAACACTCATCACAAAACCAAAGGCATGCGTATAAATATTCAACTTTTCTTCAAGCGGACTGTATTCAAAAATGGGTGGGGTTGTATTCATGAGTTATTCTAAAAGTAAAAAGTCCAAATGTTCTTTGAGGATTTCCACGACGCTATTGGGCGTATTTGAGCCTCCTGCACTCATGACTGCATTTTCTATAAAACGTACATTTCCTTTACGATCCATAAGTATAAGTCTTGGATATGCATTATTCTGTAGGTCGTCTCTGAGATATCTGGAAGCGTCAACCAGATGATCAAAATAGAAGGGTTTTTTATTTAAAAATCCCTCTACGGTATTTTTAACATTAAATGTTATCGCCACAAAATTGACCTTGTCTTTATAGACTTCGGTGAGATGATTGAGATAAGGTATTTCGGCTATACAAGGCGGACAACTAGTAAACCATAAGTTGATGAGTGTAACCTTATCTGTATAATCTTCCTTGGATCTTAACGCATTAGCTAAATCTTGTAATTCAAAATCGGGGAGAGGTTGATTGATTAGTCCTCCTAATCCTGTATTGATATCTAATGGCGACGAATTTGATTGAGAAAGTATTACATCTACATTCTGAATTATAGAATCCTGTCGTACTTTCATGGAGAGCACTTTGTAGTTTGCTTTTGTGTACTTGAAATTCCCCTGCTTCCCGTAGATTTCTTCAATGGATTGCAGCTTTTCGCGAAAGCGAACCTCATTAAAAATCTCGTCTTGAAAATTATAATAGGTTGTCTGTCCACAAATAGGAAGTGCCATCAAAAATAACAATAAGGAGATTGTCAACTTCATAGAAAGGAACTGTAATTAAAATACCAAAATGTTTGTATGAAAAATAATCCTAGATATCCTTGCGATAAGTACGACGACGCTTGTGCAATTCGTGTTCGTAATTATTCCACATCTGCTGGATTGCTTTATTGCTCGCCAATTCTGGATTGGTTTCAACATCAGTAATACCGCGATCGTTAAATAAATCTTGCATCATTTGGAATATAACCGCAGTCACTCCTTTATTTTGGTATTCAGGATCTACACCAATGAGGTAAAATGAGGCTTTGTGGTTTTTCCGTTTGGCCTTGAGTAAATGGATAAATCCAAAAGGGAATAAGCTCCCATTTGCCTTTTTTAGAGCTTCAGAAAAAGAAGGCATAGTAATCGCAAAAGCAACAAGCTTCCCATTCTTATCCTTTACACATTTAACAAAGTCTGGATGAATGTATTTAATGTACTTTTCTTTATAATGATCAATTTGATATTGTTGAATAGGGACAAAAGTCTCTAGCTTGTCATATGTTTTGTTTAGTAAACCAAACATTTCGTCTACATAGGGTTTGATATCTGATGATTTCTTAAACTGCATAGGCGTTAATTCATAACGCTTAGCGATAAGATCTGCAAATTTCTTAACCTTAGGATTTTGCTTTTCCGGGGGATCAATTTTGATTTTAAACTCAACCCATTCTGAAGCTGTTTCAAAGCCTAGTTTTTCAAAGTGCTCCTTATAGTAAGGAAAATTATACCAAGTAATCATGGTATTGAGTTCGTCAAAACCTTCAATTAATAAACCTGCCTTTTCCATGTTCGAAAAGCCCACAGGGCCTTCCAAATACTCTAATTGATGCTGATGGCCAATTTCAGAAACTTTGTTCAATAAGGTTTTGGTGACTTCAAGGTCATCGATGACATCAAACCAGCCAAATCGCATTTTTAGTTTCTCTTGTTCTTTGACTTCAATATGATTGACAATGGCACAAATACGCCCTACGTTTTTTCCATCTTTCTGAGCGAGAAAATAGCGAGCCTCGGCATTTTTAAAAACGGGGTTTTTTGATGGATCCATACTATCCAGCTCATCGGCGATAATAGGAGCGACCCAATGAGGTTCATTTTTGTAGAGCTCAAACGGAAATTTTACAAATTGTTTGAGTTCGGAGGGTGTCGTTAGTTCTTTTAGGGTAATCATAGTTTTATTGCATCGCTAGTTTCCATCACCGTCAAAATCTGGTGCGTCTTTTCGTTTGTTTCTTTTCTTTTGCTTAGCAGCTTTCTTTTTCTTCTTCTTTTCTCTATTGCTTTCTCCTGGAAGTTCATCTTCTTCAATGAGAATCTTTTCATCTTCATCATGCATATCGAAACGATACGAAAGGCCTAAGGATATGTTTTGTCTTTTAGGAGTGTCTTTTGTATTTAATAGCGTTGCAACATCAATTTGAAAATCTGGAGTAATTAAATATGCACCACCTAATCGAATAATATTGTCTGAATACAAATCACCTTTGATTAATTGAAACTCTAAAAAACCAGCAATTTTAGGAGTAAATGAATGGGTCATTGTCGTTATCCACGCATAGGCAGGAAAGTCGGTTCCTATTTTTTCTCCAATGATATTATTAACCCATACCCAACGTCCCCAATTGTTTTGTGTTATTATAGCAGCCGTAGGACTAATTCCTTCTTGATCAATAGTGATAAAAGGATTGTTTTTAGTACCAAAATTAGCCCCGGCATAGACCGCAACAGATGGTATTAAAGACTTCCATTTGAATTTTTTATTGGCAAAGTAACTATAGAGGTTTACCTCTTCTTCTTCATTTGATTTTCCTGGATCAAAAAACAAATACTTAGCTCCCAAAGTGAGTGTTTCAAAGTCACTAAAAGGCTCTCTTGTTGAGTTACCAGTTAAAAAAGTGATTTCATTATTTTGAAAACGCCCAAGCAAGCTAATTTCTAATTGTTCTTTCCAAACTCCGTAACGCGCACTAAAGTCGATCCCCCAAATATCAATCTCTGTATTGAGAAGATTGTGCTTGTCACTTCCAAAATCATATCCAGCTTCAAGTTGTAACACACGCTTCCCAACAGCATAGGCACCCTGAGATTGTCCAGGTCTATTGGAATTTAATGTTTCTGTGTATTGTGCATTTGCAATTCCGCTTAAAGCGAAAATAAAAAAGGCACAGATCACGCGATGAAGTTTATGCATACAGATTGGAGTTAAGTTCAAATATATAGGATTTTATCATTTTTTTAGCGTTCTGTGACTGCTTCTTGTGCAGAAGAATTCCTAATTTTGTATCTTCTTTACACAAAAACCAGAACTGTTTCCCATGGAAGGCTTTGTTAAAACGATATTAATAGTACTCTTGGTATACTTTGCATTGCGATTTTTTACTCGCTTGCTTATGCCATATTTTATGCGCTATATCGCCAAAAAAGCTGGTCAAAAAATGGAAGGTATGTTTAAAGGTTTTCAAGAACAAGCCGGTCACGGTAAAACCGCTGAACCTACATCAGAGCCCGTAGCAAAAAAATCGTCAAAGGTGGTTGGGGAGTATATTGATTTTGAGGAGATTGAATAAATCGTTTCAACTTTAATTTTCCATTTTCTATCTCGTCCCAGCAAACAAAATAAGTCTGAAATACATCCTATATTTTTTCGATCTTATAATGTGGAGTATCGCATATTTATCTACATTTGACATACTATTATAATTTATTATGGCTACGAAAACCAAGACTCAAGTACCTTTTGATTATCAGCGAAATGATTTGACAGATGCGACCTTATTGCAGTTGTATAAGACGATGTTAAAGCCTCGTCTGATTGAAGAAAAGATGTTGATTCTCCTCCGTCAAGGGAAGGTATCAAAATGGTTCTCAGGTATTGGTCAAGAGGCTATTTCTGTTGGCGTTACTTCCGCGATGCGTCGTGACGAATACATATTGCCAATGCACCGTAATCTCGGGGTATTTACAACCCGTGAGATTCCTTTATACCGTTTATTTGCTCAGTGGCAAGGAAAGGCTAGTGGCTTTACTAAAGGTCGGGATCGTAGTTTTCATTTTGGAACTCAAGAGTTTAATATTGTTGGAATGATCTCGCATTTAGGTCCGCAGCTAGGGGTGGCAGATGGTATCGCCCTCGCTCATAAATTGCGCAAGGAAGAAGCAGTAACTGCCGTTTTTTCTGGAGAAGGTGGAACAAGCGAAGGTGATTTTCACGAGGCTTTAAATGTCGCTTCTGTTTGGGGTCTGCCAGTTTTATTTTGTATAGAAAATAATGGCTACGGACTTTCAACGCCTACCAGCGAGCAATACAATTGTGAACATATTGCAGACCGTGCAAAGGGCTATGGTATGGAAAGTCATATCATCGATGGGAATAATATTTTAGAGGTTTATAATACCTTGAGTAAACTTACTGCTGATGTGCGTAAAAATCCACGTCCTGTTTTATTAGAATTTAAGACATTTAGAATGCGGGGCCACGAAGAAGCAAGTGGTACGAAGTACGTACCTCAAGAACTTATGGATACTTGGGCACAAAAAGACCCAGTCACTAATTATAAAAGCTATTTACTGGATCAAAACGTGCTCACTGAAAGTATGTACGAGGAAATGGCCGAAGAAATCAAAGCAGAGATTAATGAACATCTTGATATCGCTTACGCGGAAGAGGATATTGTAGCAAATCTAGAAACTGAATTAAAGGATGTTTTTGCACCTTATACATATAGTGAAACACCGGCCTCTCATGAAACTGAAGAACAACGATTAATCGATGCTATTTCGCAAGGATTACGCCAGTCAATGGAAAAATACGATGAACTCGTTATAATGGGACAAGACATTGCCGAATATGGTGGCGTCTTTAAAATTACAGAAGGTTTTGTAGAGCAGTTTGGAAATGAACGTGTACGGAATACACCTATCTGTGAAAGTGCAATTGTAGAAGCAGCCATGGGATTAGTAATCAATGGCAAAAAAGCGGTGATGGAAATGCAATTTGCCGATTTTGCTACTTCTGGGTTTAATCCTATCGTAAATTACTTAGCAAAATCCTACTATCGTTGGTCTCAACCTGCCGATGTAGTGGTACGTATGCCATGTGGTGCTGGGGTTCAAGCAGGTCCGTTTCACTCTCAAACTAATGAAGCTTGGTTTACACATACCCCGGGTCTCAAAGTTGTTTATCCAGCCTTTCCAGCAGATGCAAAAGGTCTATTGGCTTCGGCTATTGAGGATCCTAACCCTGTTCTCTTTTTTGAGCATAAGGCTTTGTATAGAAGTATTCGTCAAGAGGTGCCTACAAATTATTACACCCTTCCTATTGGGAAAGCTGCAACCTTAAAAGAAGGAAACGATATAACCATTATAACCTATGGTGCTGGTGTACATTGGACATTAGACCTCTTAGAAAATCATTCTAATATTTCAGCGGAGGTTTTGGATCTGCGTACGCTTCAACCATTAGATCTTGAAGCTATTTATGCAGCAGCTAGAAAAACGGGAAGAGTATTACTATTGACTGAAGATTCTGGTTTCGGTAGTGTCATGTCTGACATTTCAGCTTTGATAACAGAAAATTGTTTTGAGTCGTTAGATGCGCCTATTCGCCGAGTGACGAGTTTAGATACACCTATACCTTTTGTAGGTCAATTGGAAGATCAATATCTTTCGCGTAAACGTCTTGAAGAAACGATTCTAGAAATTCTCGCCTACTAATGCCGCCTATATAAAGTGTGAAAGAGAGGATACACGATAAGCATCTCTCTTTCGTCTGACCTTCAAAGCCTAATTACTTATTATCGATGATATCTTTCTCATTTGATCTCTATTTGGTCGAAAAAGAGAGGCTACCATTAAATCATGTAACACTTGCAACTAATTATATAAGACCAACGTATATGAAGTGTTGCATCTTTGTAAGATCAAAACATAACACTTATGAAAAAAATAATGATATTAATGTTCGCAAGTTTGATAGCAGTCGCTTGTGGACCTAGCAAAACAGTTCAAGAGTCTAAGAAAACCTTAAAAGGTACTTGGACATTAAATGATATTAGCTACGACCAGTCGGGAGTTTATAATGTTACAATATTTCAAGACACCTCTGTCGAGTGTATGGTAGGAAGTACATGGCGATTTATTCCAAATAATAACTTTGGAAACTATGAAATAGCCAATGATAACTGTCCAGTCGGAAAGAGATACTTTATTTGGACTATTCCAGATACTGGAGACAATGCAACTAATTATGACATTATCTTAAAGCCAACAGATGCGAAGATGAAGTCGACGATGAATGACAAAGGATTTCGTTTAAACCTTTCTTATTTATCAGATGATCAATTGCAGATTAAGCAAACAGTGCAATTAAAAGGTGATCCTTTTACAATTACGATGGACTTTTCTAAAAATGCTGAGTAATAAAACAACTAGATAATTAACAATTAAAAAAATATACAAATGAAATTAATAACAAAGAGTATAGCAGTTATTGCGGTTTGTGGTCTACTATTTACAAGTTGTGAGGCGACAAGAAATGCAAATAACAAACAAAAAGGAGCTGTGATTGGAGCCACTGGAGGTGCCGTTATTGGTGCAATCTTAGGTAACAATGTAGGAAGTGGAGACAACTCTGAATTGGGTGCTGTGATAGGAGGTGTTGTAGGAGGTACAGCAGGAGTTCTTATTGGAGCCAAAATGGATAAGCAAGCACAAAAGATTGAAGAAGAAATCCCAGGAGCTCAAGTCGAGCGTGTTGACGATGCGATTGTAGTAACCTTTGATGAAAACTCTGGGGTGTACTTTAAAACCGCTCAGTACAGCATTAATGCTGAGTCAGATGCCTTATTATCACGATTGTCAAATGTGATGAAGGACTTTGCTGATACAAACATTATCGTAGCTGGACATACTGACGACGTTGGTAGTGATGCTTCAAATATGACGCTTTCACAAAACAGAGCACAATCTGTAACTAACTTCTTAATTAATAAAGGAATTAGCTCTAACCGTTTTACAACAGTGTATTATGGTGAAAGTCAGCCAGCAGCTACCAACGCAACTGCAGAAGGACGTGCTAAAAACAGAAGAGTTACTTTGGCCATTGTTCCTAATGAGGCAATGAAAAATGAAGCAATAAGAGAAGCTAAATCAGGGAAGTAATATTTCTGCCTTGAGCAAATACATAATAATTAGAATTATGTGACGCGCTATGGTATAACACTGCGCTATTAGTGAAAGAGTCTATTCTTTGAATAGACTCTTTTTATTTGCTAAATTTTGTGAAAATCAAACATAATTTATATCAAAATTCACAGGGTTTTGAATCTGTCATACAGCTATAAATTATGTACCTTCGGTTACTGTGAAGGACGATTATCAGATTATTATTGTTGGAGGCGGACTCGCAGGACTCACTGCGGCTATTCACCTTGGAAAGGCAAATCTCTCTGTCTTACTTATTGAAAAATACACCTATCCAAAACACAAAGTATGTGGGGAGTATGTTTCTAATGAAGTTCTCCCATATTTGCGACAACTCGGAGTCGATCCTCTGGCTTCTGGTGCCAAAGATATTTCTAGATTTGAATTTACCGGCCTCTCTGGAAATGGATTATCCATAGACCTTGAAATGGGCGGATTTGGAATTAGCAGATATGCCTTTGATGAACTGCTCGTTGAACATGCAAAATCTTGTGGTGTAACTCTAATGCAAGATACTGTTGAGAACATCGCTTATAAGAATGATTGTTTTACTGTTAAAACTTTATCTCAAAGCTTGAGAGCTAGCTTTGTTGTTGGCGCTTTTGGGAAGCGAAGTGGTTTGGATAAAACGCTTTCGCGAAATTTCATTCAACAAAAATCCCCCTGGATGGCTGTAAAGGCTCATTATCAAGGAGATTTTCCAGATGATTTGGTGGCTTTACATCATTTTAATGGAGGCTACTGCGGCTTGTCAAAGGTGGAGTCAAATCATATAAATGCATGTTACCTCGCACATTATAAGGTGTTCAAAAAACATAAGGACGTCGCTATATTTCAGGAGAAAGTTTTATATCAAAATAAAGCATTGAAGAACTTTTTGGAATCAAGTACGATGGTTTTTGAAAAACCGCTAACCATCAGCCAGATCTCTTTTCAGAAGAAATCCCCTGTTGAAAATCATATTTTTATGATTGGGGACAGCGCAGGTTTAATTCACCCTCTTTGTGGTAATGGAATGGCAATGGCAATTCATAGTGCTAGAATACTCTGTGAAGTTCTACTTAATCATCAAATCAATCCTGAATCTCGAGAATCGATTGAAAGTGAATATGCTAAACAGTGGAGCGCTACCTTTAATAAAAGAATGTTTACAGGAAAAATAATTCAAAATGCATTACAAAATGCAAGCCTTACACGGGTAGGGGTTTCAATATTACAACGTACACCTACAGTGTTGAAAGCTGTTATAAAAGCAACCCACGGAGATCCAATATGAAACTAAATTTTAAACATAGAAGTTCGCTGCCCGAACTCATGGACGACCCAAACCTTCCTAAGGAGCAATTGAATGTTGCTTTGAGGGATATTACTAAGGTGAACCGCTATCTAGGAGGAAATCAAATTACGGTTGCTGGTATTAGGCAATTAATGCGGTCCCAGCCGGATAAAACCGAATGGAGTATTGTAGATGTTGGCTGTGGAAATGGGGAAATGATCAGGCATATCGCAAAAACTTTTAAAAAGGGTTCTCATAAATTTCACCTTAAAGGTGTAGATATCAATGGGGAGAGCATCAAAATGGCTAAAGAATTCTCATCAGACCTTAAAAATGTCGATTTTGAAGTTGTAGATATATTAAATATTACCTCTAAGGAATTACCTTGTGATATTTTAGTCTGTAATCTTACAATGCATCATTTTTCAGATGCAGAGATTCATATTTTTTTGGCTAAATTTTACAAATTGGCAGCTGTAGGCGTGGTTATTAATGATCTTCATAGAAGTGTCATTGCATATCAATTATTTAGGGGATTTAGTCGTATTTTTATGAAAAGTCCAATAGCGAGACATGATGGTCGCATCTCTATAGCAAGAGGATTTAGATTGGACGAACTAAAACAATTCTCACAACACCTAGGTTTTAAAAGTGACTCCATCCGTTGGAAGTGGGCCTTTCGATATCTCTGGGTAATTAAGAAAATATGAGCGTAAAAATTGTAACGGTAGCAAAGCAGTTGCCACAATACCATAGGGAGACTAAGGATATCTTACCAATGTTAGATCTTTGGCTTTCAGATCAAGATGAACGTTTTCGAAGAAAAGCCCGTAAGATTTTTAGTAATGCTGCTGTAGACAAGCGGTATAGTATTATGGATCCTCTTGAGGTCTTTAATGCTACGACCTTTGAAGAGAAAAATGACATCTATACTAGAGAAGTAGTTAAGTTAGGAGAACAGGTGTTAGAGAGCGCTTTCGCGAAAGCGAACTGGGAGCCAAAATCTTTAGATTACATAATAACCGTAAGTTGTACGGGAATCATGATACCATCCGTAGATGCTTATTTAATTAATACTTTGGGATTGCGACAGGACATCGTTAGACTGCCAGTAACTGAAATGGGTTGCGCAGCAGGTGTTTCTGGAGTCATTTATGCCAATGAATTTCTAAAGGCTAATCCAGGAAAACGAGCAGCAGTTATTGCTTTAGAAAGTCCGACAGCGACTTTTCAGCACACAGATTATTCTATGGTTAATATTGTGAGTGCCGCTATTTTTGGAGATGGTGCTGCCTGCGTTTTCTTATCGTCTAAAGAAGAAGATGAAGGGCCTGAAATCATTGATACTGCCATGTATCATTTTTACGACGCCCAGCACATGATGGGATTCAAACTTGTAAATACAGGTTTGCAAATGATTTTGGACCAAAGTGTTCCAGATAGAATAGCAGAAAAGTTTCCTGATATTATTTATCCATTTTTAAAGGATAATGGAATGGATATTTCAGATGTAGATCATTTGGTTTTTCATCCCGGAGGGCGTAAAATTGTGGAAACTGTAGAAGAATTGTTTGGTAAACTAGGCAAGAATATCGACGATACCAAAGAAGTGCTTCGATTGTATGGAAACATGAGTAGCGTTACAGTATTGTATGTTTTAGAACGGTTTTTAGATAAGAAATTACCTGCAGGAGATGTAGGAATAATGTTAAGTTTTGGCCCTGGCTTTTCAGCGCAAAGGGTTCTATTAAAGTGGTAATCTATGAAGGAGCAATCCTATATTAATAAGTGGGCAGTAGTCTTAGGCGGAAGTAGTGGTCTAGGCCTTGCAACAGCCAAAAAACTAGCCCAAGAAGGAATGCATTTATGTATCGTACATCGTAGTCGGCGGTCTGCCTTGGAAAAATTTGAAACAGCGATGGATGATCTCAAAGCAAAGGGAACAAAGGTTTTGAGTTTCAATATAGATGCGATGAATCCTGAAAAACGATCAGTGGTTATTGAGCAAATCACTAAGGAAGTAGGCCTAAGGGAGTGTAAATTAATGGTTCATAGTATTGCGAAAGGAAATCTTAAACCTATGCATAGCGATTCAGAAACTACTTTATCACACGTAGATTTTAGTTTGACCTTGGATGCAATGGCGCTTAGTTTATATGATTGGGTATCCGCTTTCGCGAAAGCGAACTTATTTACACCCGATTCACGCGTTATTGCCTTTACCAGCGAGGGAGCTAGACGATCTTGGCATCAATATGGAGCTGTTGCGGCTGCCAAAGCTGCCTTAGAAAGTATTGTTAGAGGAATGGCTTTAGAGTATGCCCCTTTAGGAATCAAGGCAAATTGTATCCAAGCAGGTGTAACCGATACCGAAAGCCTACGAATGATTCCTGGCAGTGAAGCCATGATCAAAGATACGCTGGAGCGTAATCCGTACAAAAGATTAACAATACCCGAAGATGTAGCTAATGCTGTTTATCTTTTATGTAGAGATGAAGCGGCTTGGATTAATGGAGCTGTAATTCCTGTAGATGGAGGGGAACACATACGATGAGTCAAAGTAAACAACTTATTGCCCAGCTGCCGTATAGCGAGCCATTTCTTTTTGTCGATGAGATAGAAGAAGTGAGCGCAGACCGTATAAGAGGAAACTATAGATTTAGGGAGGATGCTTTCTTTTACAAAGGACATTTTAAAGATACCCCTATAACTCCAGGAGTAATATTAACCGAATGTATTGCCCAAATAGGGCTCAGTACTTTAGGTGTATTTTTACTAGATGATCCAGATCGTGTAGCTCGTGCTAAGATTGCTTTAGTAGAATCTCACATACATTTTCATGAGCTCGTTTTGCCGAATGAAAAGGTCACAGTATACTCCGAAAAAGTTTATTTTAGATTTGGAAAGCTCAAATGCAATGTAAAGATGCTCAATGAAAAAGGTAGCCTTGTTTGCGACGGTGAGATTTCAGGAATGATACATGCCAATATATGAAAAGACGAGTGGTAATAACAGGCTTGGGTGTTTGCGCTCCTAATGGAGTAGGGATTCCTGCATTCAAAAAAGCAATTATGAATGGTGAAATCGGTATAAAGTTTCACCAAATACTCGCCGATTTAAACTTCGGATGTCAAATTGCAGGACAACCAGAAATTTCTGAAGACTTACTCGCCAATTATTTTACTCCCCTACAAATGAGAGATTTGACGGCTACAGGTATTTTTTATGGAATGATTGCAGGCGTAGATGCCTGGAATGATGCCTGCCTGCCCAGTCACGATAAGGATCTCGTCGATTATGATAGCGGGGTGGTGTTTGGTACATCAACCTTAGGAGTAGATAAGTTGATTAGTTCTGCAAAGATGACAGACGAAGGTAAAGTCCGTCGTATGGGAAGTTCTGTCGTTATTCAGACCATGTCGAGTGGTATTAGTGCTTTTTTGGGTGGATATTTAGGATCTGGTAACCAAGTGACAACAAACTCTTCTGCCTGTACAACAGGTACTGAAAGTATCCTCATGGGATATGAACGTATTAAATATGGAAAGGCAGAACGAATGTTGGTAGGCGGATGCAATGATTCAGGACCTTATATTTGGAGTGGTTTTGATGCCATGAGAGTATTAGACAAAAAACACAATGATTCCCCAGAAAGTGGGAGTCGGCCTATGCAGTCAGATGCAAGTGGCTTTGTTCCCGGAAGTGGGGCAGGGGCCTTGGTTTTAGAAAGTTTAGAGAGCGCAAAAGCTCGAGGCGCTCATATTTATGCTGAAGTACTTGGTGGCGCTGTTAATAGCGGAGGTCAAAGAGGATCAGGTAGTATGACAGCACCAAATAGTGAGGCTGTACAGAGATGTATTCGCGAAGCAGTACAGGAAGCAGGAATTGTGGCTTCAGAAATAGATACTATCAACGGACATTTAACCGCAACAGGAATGTGTCCAACGGAAGTTAAGAACTGGAGTGAAGCTTTGCATTTAAAGGGAGCTGATTTTCCTTATATAAATTCTTTAAAGGGTATGACGGGACATTGTCTCGCTGCTGCCGGTGCCATTGAAACTGTTGCAGGTATACTACAATTGGAGGAAGGTATGATTTTTGGCAATGTAAATTGTGATTCTATACATCCTGATATAACAGCTATTGTAGATTCTGAGAAAGTACCAACTAAAACTTTAGCGTTTTCACCAAAGGTGCTAGCTAAGGCGAGCTTTGGTTTTGGGGACGTGAATTGCTGTATGATTTTTAAAAAATATGAAGACTAACGTAAATCCTTATTTTTATGTTATTTTCGGCAAAAATTAAGATTAAGATATGGATAAACACTACGACGATTTAAAGGGTATTATTAAAATATACTTACCAGAAGATGTTTCAGTGGATTCGATTACACCACAAAGTCATCTTGTTAATGAGTTGAATATTAATTCGGCAAACCTAGTGGACGTAGTTCTCGATATAGAAGATCACTTTGATATTACAATTGAAGATGATGAGATTGAAAAAATGGATACAGTAAAAAGTGCCTTAGAATTAATAAGCACTAAAGTGGCTTAAAAAGACTTACTTTATAGTTCTAAACCGTTGCAATTTTCACTATTTGCAACGGTTTTTTTATGCGATATCACCTATGAGAATACACTTATCTAATCCTACTTACTTTTATTTCCCGATATTAATTTACTTAATTATCAACACTTTCCGACAATATGTTACTATTTAAAACGTTGAATAATAAATGTTTAATTAGAATTGCTGCAAATTTAAAACATTGGTTTACTTTGTAATCTAAAGTAAACTTTTATCGGTAAACACCTTTATTTGTTTCAATTCCCCAACAATGGTTACCTTTAAGTATCTAAAAGCCACCAACCATGTTTTACTTTCAACGCTTTTTATTTCTAATTTCATTTCTCTGCCTTACGCAGAATGCTCTTGCTAATCCTATATTGGAATCACAACCTGTTTCCATTGATGATTTAGAACAATCAGAAATTTACGAAATGAAGGCTATGGCTGCGGCTAAATTGAGTAATGTAGAAGGAGTTGTAGAAAACCTTGAGTTATACATTAAAAGTACAGGGGATTTTACCTTAATAGAAAATAGTGCTTTTGAAACTGTTAATCGTACCGAACCCTTTAAGCAATTAAAAGATAAGTATTTGCTAAAGTTTAGTATGAGTACGTTTTTCTATTTGTACGTTGGCCTTATTGGAATTTTTATTGCCGTTGTACTTAATGTTCGCAAACGCACAGACAATACAGCAAACGCTTTGATAAGTGCCTTTGTATTTATACACTCTTTCTTTCTAATACACGTAAGCTTATACCTAACCAATTACACCTACTCGGCACCACACACTTTGTCGATGTCTACCGTTTTTAGTTTTCTTTATGGTCCTATATTATATTTCTACTTTAAAAGAATTACACAGAATTATAAATTCAAGAAACAAGACCTATTACATTTGTTGCCTACACTAGGGTTTATTATTGCCTTTATGCCTATCTATACTTTGCCTGCAGAGGAAAAGTTGATGATTATGTTGGGCGCAGGTGGTTATGAGGGACATCCGTATTTACAGCCAGTAACTATTATCAAATTAGCTTCCTTGTTGATTTATGGTTATTTGACCCTCCAATTATACCGTAAGAATTCTAAAAAGGTTGCCGATAAATACCCACATAAAGTACGTTTACAGCGCACTATTATGGGAATGCAAGGAGTTTATGCAGGCTCTTATGCGGTATATGCATTTGTAATTTTCAATTTCACCTTCACGGGTATATTATTCCACGGACAGTTAATTGCAATGACAGCTATTGTTTTATATATAGGTTATATAGCGTATGCCAATCCTAAGGTCCTTGTTGGAGTCCAGAATGTTGCTAAAAAAGTAGTTGGTAAATATCAAAACTCTGGCTTGACCCCGAGCTTCTCAGAGGAGCTTAAAGAAAGTTTAGAATCTTTGATGCTAAGGGAAAAGCTGTATCGTCAGAATAGCTTAAAATTAGAAGATGTAGCAGAACGTTTAGGAACTACGCGTCACAATACTTCACAAGTAATCAATGAACATTTTGGTCTAAATTTTTTCGAATTGGTGAATAAATATAGAGTAGAAGAAGCCATGGAGCTTTTAAAAGATAATACGAGCAACCGAAATATTATCGATGTAGCCTATGAAGTTGGTTATAATAATAAGGTTACTTTCAATAAATCTTTTAAGCGTTTTGCTCAATTAACACCGAGCCAATTTATGAAATTACAAGCTACAGGCTAATGAAATTGTAACATTTTGCATAATTGATCGACATATATATACATCAATCAAACAATCAAAATTTATAATCATGAGAGCAGATCGTCAATTACTCACCCTTACTCACCTAAGTCAATTATTATGTTTCGTTTCGGGCATTGGAGGTTTTGTAGTGCCACTTATAGTGTGGCTCACTCAAAAAGACAGTGTAGAATCCTTAGATGAGCATGGAAAAAGTATTCTTAACTTTCAGATTACAACCTTTCTTTTGACACTATTATGTGTACCTCTTATTTTGCTTTTCGGTCTTGGACTTTTGGGAATATTTGTACTGACGTTATTCTTGCTAATTTTTCCAATCATTAATGCTGTAAAAGCTAGTAATGGGGAGTCACCTTATTACCCTTTGTCATTTCGAATTCTAAAATAATTTAGGGCGTAATTTTATAGTTGTTATAAGTGTATCGTGCACGGAGATATAATTTTTCTTTTTCTGCATTGGTGCGATAACTTGTTCGCTTTCGCGAAAGCGAAAACCCTTCAACAACCGTCATGGAATCATTAATTACTAAACTGTAGTGATCACTGGTTTGTACCCAATACCCAAGCCAATCCAATGTTTCTTCTGAATAATAAAGACGCCAAACATCTTCAGAATTTTCAAAGCTCGCTTTGAGTTCATGTGCATTTTTGCCTTCAAATGTTTGAAGTCCCTCATATGACAGAGAAGCTGTAGGAGTATTTAAGGTGTAGGGCAATCCTAAAACAAAGGTAGCAGCATTGAGTTTATTGCTTAAGGCAGCTTGCGTCATGCTACTATCAATCACTTTGTTTTTTGATTGAAAGAGAAGTTTGTTTTGCTGTACCAAGAGATATTTATCTCCTTCCATTTCCCATTGAATTTGCCGTTGAGTGTCTACAGTAAAATCATAGGAATGTAATTCTAAACGGTCAATTTCTATATTTCCTGCACTGTCGAGGAGTTGAAACTTCTTTGTAAAAGAAATTTTTTGCAATGAATTCCATCGTTCAGCACCTCCACTGCGATCTTCAATGGCTTCCATAAAAGTTGCTGTTGTAAAAATTGGCTGTTCATCTGGCAATAGGTAGCCTATAAGTTGCCAAGCAATAAAGCCTATGATGAGAGCTCCTATTATATATTGTGGTAAGTCATTTTTCTTCTTAGCGGTCATTCTCAAGGTAAATTAGAGTTAAAAGGTACAAATTCAATTGCTTTTTAAGGATACCTATACGGCCTCTGATGAAAATTTGCTCAAAGGATATAGTTTTGAACTGCTTTTTTCTTATCATTTCTAGTCATTTAGAAACAATCAACAGTTCCCTAACAAAATTGTTAATTACTTCTCTTTTCTTCCGTTTTAAAAGCGCTTGTGAAGCCTTATATTAGCCACTCTACGCAATTTTATGACGCAAGAAACACAATACAACGAAGACAATATACGCTCGCTCGATTGGAAGGAACACATCCGAATGCGCCCAGGAATGTATATTGGGAAATTAGGCGATGGTTCCAGTGCAGATGATGGTATCTATATACTTGTAAAAGAAGTGCTTGACAACTGTATCGATGAATTTGTCATGGGTGCCGGAAAAACCATTGAAATTTCTATTCAGGGAGAGAAAGTTATCGTAAGAGATTACGGTCGAGGGATTCCGCTAGGAAAAGTCGTCGACGTTGTTTCCAAAATGAATACAGGAGGAAAGTATGATTCTCGTGCTTTTAAGAAATCCGTAGGTTTAAATGGAGTAGGTACTAAAGCCGTAAATGCGCTATCGAGTTATTTTAGAGTAGAGTCAACTCGTGATGGAAAATCGGCTTCAGCCGAGTTTGAACGCGGAGTGTTAATGCATCAAGATTTATTAGATGAAACTTCTCGTCGCAGAGGTACCAAAGTATCCTTCATTCCTGATGAACAGATATTCAAACATCTAAAGTACCGTTCAGAGTATGTAGAACGACTGATAAAAAACTATGTCTACCTCAATCCGGGCTTAACGATAATTTTTAATGGAGAGAAATTCTTTTCGGAGAATGGCTTGAAGGATCTTTTATCAGAAAGTATCGCCGAAGGGGATCGATTGTATGATATCATTCATATTAAAGGTGAGGATATTGAAGTGGCAATTACCCATAGTAAAACACAGTATTCTGAAGAATATCACTCCTTTGTCAATGGTCAAAATACTACCCAAGGTGGTACTCACCAAGCCGCTTTTCGCGAAAGCGTAGTAAAAACCATTAGAGAGTTTTACGGTAAGAATTATGAAGCTTCAGATATTCGAAAATCCATCGTTTCGGCTATTAGTATCAAGGTGATGGAACCTGTTTTTGAGTCGCAAACAAAAACCAAATTGGGAAGTACAGATATGGGAGGTGATCTTCCTACAGTCCGTACTCACATTAATGATTTTCTAAAGACTAGCCTAGATAACTTCCTACATAAGAATCCTGAGCATGCAGATGCTTTACAGCGAAAGATTTTACAGGCTGAACGGGAACGTAAAGATCTTTCCGGAATTCGAAAATTAGCTCGTGACCGTGCCAAAAAATCCAATTTACACAATAAGAAACTTCGCGATTGTCGTATACACCTTACCGATAGTAAAAAAGAACGCAACCTAGAATCTACCTTGTTTATTACAGAGGGAGATTCGGCGAGTGGATCCATTACAAAGTCGCGTGATGTAAATACACAGGCAGTTTTTAGTTTGAAAGGGAAGCCTTTAAATAGCTACGGTCTGACTAAAAAGATCGTTTACGAAAACGAAGAATTTAACCTCTTACAAGCTGCGCTTAATATAGAAGAGTCTATTGAAGATTTGAGATATAATAATATCGTAATCGCAACAGATGCCGATGTTGATGGAATGCACATTAGATTGTTATTAATCACTTTCTTTTTACAATTCTTCCCTGAATTGATAAAGGAAGGGCATCTATACATCCTCGAAACTCCTTTGTTTAGAGTGCGTAATAAAAAGGAAACGATTTATTGTTATAGCGAACAAGAGCGGCAAGATGCCATGGCTAAATTAGGCGCAAAGCCAGAAATTACCCGATTTAAAGGACTTGGTGAGATTTCACCAGATGAATTTCAATTCTTTATTGGAGAAGATATTCGTCTAGCACCAGTCATGCTCGATAAGGCGCTTATGATTGAAGAATTGCTATCCTTTTACATGGGAAAAAACACTCCAGATCGTCAGAAATTTATTATCGAAAATCTGAAGGTAGAATTAGATAGAGTGGAGGAGCTAGATTAGCATGGTAGCCAACAATACAAGAACATAAATAATTAACTTCCTACGGAAGCCAATATGAGTGAAGAGATAAACGACCCAAACGAAGAAGAAATAACACCAGAATTAACCCCTGAACTTTCGCCAGAAGATGGAGTAAGTGATGGCAGCGGGGAAACTATTACCAGAGTTTCTGGAATGTTTAAAGATTGGTTTCTAGACTATGCTTCTTATGTGATCTTAGAACGAGCAGTTCCAGCAATCGAAGATGGATTTAAGCCTGTCCAGCGTAGAATCATGCATGCCTTAAAGGAATTGGATGATGGTCGCTATAATAAAGTAGCAAATGTTGTAGGGCATACAATGCAATATCACCCACATGGTGATGCAAGTATTGGTGATGCCATGGTACAGATTGGTCAAAAGGATCTCTTGATCGATACTCAGGGTAACTGGGGAAATATTCTCACCGGCGATAGAGCAGCAGCTTCTCGTTATATAGAAGCTCGCCTTTCTAAATTTGCCTTAGATGTTGTCTATAATTCAAAAATTACCGACTGGCAAGCGTCCTATGATGGTCGTAAAAAAGAGCCTATCAATCTTCCAGTAATGTTTCCATTATTGTTAGCTCAAGGGGCCGAAGGAATTGCTGTTGGTTTGAGTACGAAAGTACTTCCACATAACTTTATAGAACTTATTGACGCTTCGATTAAACATCTTAAGGAAAAGCGTTTTACCATATATCCAGATTTTTCAACGGCAGGTATCGCCGACTTTTCAAACTATAACGACGGACTTCGTGGCGGAAAAGTGCGTGTGCGTGCACGTATGAGTCAGTTGGATAAAAACACCTTGGTGATTACCGAAGTTCCTTTTGGTCAGACTACAGGATCGCTTATTGATTCAATCTTAAAGGCCAATGATAAAGGGAAAATTAAAATAAAGAAAATTGAAGATAATACCTCGGCTCAGGTTGAGATATTAGTGCACTTACCTTCCGGAATTTCTCCTGATAAAACAATTGATGCCTTATTTGCTTTCACCAATTGCGAAACTTCCATTTCTCCCTTAGGTTGTGTTATTGAAGATAATAGTCCGCTCTTTGTTGGCGTGACAGAAATGCTACGTCGATCTACAGATAGAACCAAAGAGTTGTTAAAAAGCGAATTAGAAATTCAGCTTGGCGAATATGAAAATCAATGGCATTATGCTTCTTTGGAGCGTATTTTTATTGAGAATCGTATCTATCGCGATATTGAAGAAGAAGAAACTTGGGACGGTGTAATTGCCGCTATTGATAAAGGATTGAAACCTCATACGGGACATCTTAAACGAGCTGTTACTGTTGAAGATATCACTCGACTTACAGAAATTCGTATCAAGCGTATTTCTAAATTTGATATCGATAAGGCCCAACAAAAAATTGACGCTCTAGAAGATCAAATCGCTGAAGTTAAACATCATTTGGACAATTTAGTTCAATATGCTATTGACTATTTCAAACGCTTGAAAAAAGAGTATGGAGCAGGGAAGGAGCGTAAAACCGAAATAAGAACCTTTGATGATATTCAAGCGACAAAGGTAGTTTTACGAAATACCAAGTTGTATGTAAATCGAACTGAAGGTTTTGTAGGAACTTCTTTAAAACGCGATGAATACATCACCGACTGTTCAGATATAGATGACGTTATTGTTTTTACCAAAGAAGGTAAAATGATGGTCACTAAGGTCGACGCCAAAACCTTTATTGGCAAAGATATTATTCATGTTGCTGTCTTTAAGAAAAAGGATGTTCGTACCACTTATAACCTTATCTACCGAGATGGAACAGGAGGAGCAACCTATGTGAAGCGTTTCAACGTAACTTCGGTTACTCGTGATAAGGAATATGACTTAACCACTGGAAAAAAAGGTTCGGTCGTTTATTACTTTACGGCAAATCCAAACGGAGAAGCAGAGGTAGTAAATGTATTCCTAAGAGCTGTTGGACAGGTTAAGAAACTGAGATTTGATCTTGATTTTGCGGACCTTTTAATTAAGGGTCGAGGATCCAAAGGAAATATAGTGACCAAGCATTCGGTGAAATCTGTAGAATTAAAGGAAAAAGGGCTTTCCACCTTAAAACCACGAAAAATATGGTTTGATGATACGGTACAACGTCTTAATGTTGATGGCCGTGGAGATTTGATTGGAGAATTTAGCTCAGAGGATCGTCTACTTGTGATTAATCAGCATGGAAATGTGCGAACAATCATTCCAGATGTGACAGCACACTTCGAGGACGAAATGATCATCCTCGAAAAATGGATTCCGAATAAACCTATCTCAGCAATTTATTGGGATGGCGAAAAGGAGCGTTACTATGGAAAACGATTCCTTTTAGAGAATCCCGAGAAGGACGAAGTCTTTATCTCTGAACATGAAAATAGTCAGCTGGAAATAGTCTCAACCGATTATCGCCCTGTTGCTGAAATGGTGTTCTATAAAGAAAGAGGCAAGGATCAAAAGGAGAACGAGGTCGTATCTATGGAAGACTTTATCTCTATAAAAGGAGTGAAAGCGCAAGGCAATCAGTTTTATGCTGGTAAACTAAAGCAAGTGAACTGGTTGGAATCATTACCATACGAAGCTCCAGTTGCAGTGCCTAAAGAAGAAATTGAGGTGGTAGATGATATTACGGTAACCAATGAATCGAAACCTGCCTCTGAAACGAAGGGTTCAAGTAAATCTTCAGATGATGATAAGGAACCTCCTAAATTAGACGATGAAGGTCAAGCGCTTTTATTCTAGCGTCTTAGCTTTACACATCAATATTAGATTCGGACAAAGCCCTATTTTTTTGGTATCTTTAAAATAAAAAATTGAAGGGGTTTCAACTGTTTATTTTCATGCTATTTTCTCTAGCAATTGTTGGAGGGCATTCGGCTTATCCGTCTGTGACTTATGCTGTCGCGAAATTGCCACAAACTCAAGTAGGTCTGGATCTAAACATGAGTCGAACCTATGAAACCACAGTTTCATCTGACATTTTTTTGAATAATGTACCTTGTTCCCCTTTACAAGTTCCCTTAAACGGTGCGACCAATGTGCCTGTAGAAACTGAAATTCGCTGGGAACCTACCTCTGGAAATTTTGGATATATCATCACTATTGGTTCATCACCAGGAGCAAATGATATTGTACCCTCCACAGGAGTTGGTACTGCCTTTTTCAATCCACCTACTGGCTTGCCAGAGAATACTACCATATTTGTAACTATCGAAATTCGTGATTCTTCTTCTACATCGATAGTTTGTGATGAGCAAAGCTTTACTACTGCCACGATAACACAGGCTCCAAGCTGTACAAATTTGATCCAACCTACAGATATGGAATTAGATGTAGCGATAGATGTACTTTTTCAATGGAATTATGCCCCGCGTGCGACTAACTATATACTGCAAATAGGTACAGCTCCGGGACTCTCAGATGTTTTTAATATTGACACTGGCAGCAATGCCTTGAGTTTCAATTTACCGTCTGACTTGCTTAACGGTACAGTATACTATGCACGGGTCATTGCTCAAAATTCTCTGGGAATGATTACTTCCTGCCAAGAAACCATGTTCACCACAGTTTTTTTGGATACAGATGTGCCAATGTGTAGCCAACTCATAACACCTCCAGACGGGGCTACTGGTGTTGCTTTTACACCTTTACTTTCATGGATAGGTGTTGCAAATGCCGATGGGTATTTGTTAACCATCGGAACTCGGCCAGATAACGCAGATGTTTTGGATAATACAAATTTGGGCGATGTTACATCTACCTTGGTATTAGATTTTGATGCTGGAATTGAATATTTTGTAACTGTAACCCCGTTCAATTCTGCTGGACCAGCGGTGAATTGCCCGCAAACGAGTTTTACAACAGCATTAGGATGTGGTCCGTACTTAGATCCAATTAGTGGGGCCATGGTTGATTTAAACCCTGTTATCGATCTAGAAGACGAATATATTTTATGTATTAATGACATTCCGCTGACATTGAACTATAATGGAGAAGGCACAGAATTTCTATGGAGTCATTTAACCGGCACTGCAGAGGTTTCAATAAGTGAAGAGCGCTCCGTCAACATTATAGAAGGTGGAAATTATCGGCTAGAAGTGATGAACGCCATAGATCTCGGGAATAATAATTTCTTGATGTGTGAGTCGACTCATGAATTTGTGGTTGTTACTTCAGAAGCTGCCTCCATAACTGGAATAGAAATTCGAAATCAAGGCTTTAATTTTCGGTTAGAAGTTAGTATAGAAGGAAGCAGCGATTACGAATTTGCTCTTAATAATCTAGATGGACCCTATCAAGAGAGTAATGTGTTTAACAATGTCAATTTAATAGATGACACCATTTATGTCCGCGACAAATTTGGTTGTGGGATAGTATCACGCCGGATTTTAAGAGATCGAGGTTTCCCAAAGTATTTTACCCCTAATAATGATGGAGTGAATGATCGATGGCAAGTTAGAGGTGTACGAGTGAATGGGGAAGAGGTAACTAGAATACAAGTTTTTGATCGACATGGAAAACTAATGGCAGATTTTAGCGCCAAAAGTTCGGGCTGGGATGGAAGTTATGGAGGGAAACAACTGTTTGATGGAGGCTATTGGTATAAGGCATTTACGACTTCAAATGTTGTATTTACAGGATATTTTGCCTTGAGGCGGTAGTGATCTAATTAAATAATTATGGAAGATGATTCCTTCGAAATCAAGCACATATATTAGGGTGTTTATTTTTTATCATTTTTTTGCATTATTAGTGCAATTTATTTTGGTTTGTAGGATATGAAACTATAACTTTGCATCCGCTTTGTAAAAGCAAGTTCATTACG
>TARA_R110002051_G_scaffold14832_1_pt1 | contig 43486 bp, 34 predicted proteins | sample TARA_R110002051 | Tara Oceans TARA_R110002051 (sample SAMEA4397023) | marine metagenome | biome: Polar Biome; feature: [MES] marine water layer (ENVO:01000295) within the mesopelagic zone...; material: water (ENVO:00002006), including particulate matter (ENVO:01000060) such as...... | reverse complement strand
GATGAGCGCCACGAACACACCCGCCGTTAGCGCGGCCGAACAGGAAATCGACAAGCTGATGGCCCTTCATCCGAAGGGCTTCGATCTGTCGCTCGACCGGATCAGGCGGCTCCTGGAGGTCCTGGGCAATCCGCACGAAAAACTGCCGCCCGTGATCCACATCGCCGGCACCAACGGCAAGGGCTCGGCAACGGCCTTCTGCCGGGCTCTGCTGGAGGCGGCGGGCCTCGCGGTCCACGTCCACACCTCGCCGCACCTCGTCGCCTGGCACGAACGCTACCGCATCGGCGTCAGGAACGGACGCTCGGCGATCGTCGACGACGAACTCTTCGCCGATGCGTTGCGCCGGGTCGCAGCCGCCAATGCCGGCCAGACGATCACCGTCTTCGAGATCCTGACGGCCGTGACCTTTCTTCTCTTCTCCGAACAGCCGGCCGACGCGGTCATCCTGGAAGTCGGCCTCGGGGGGCGCTTCGACGCGACCAATGTCGTCGACAAGCCCGCCGTCTCCGTCATCATGCCCATTTCGCTCGACCATCAGCCCTACCTCGGAGACCGGGTGGAACTGATCGCCGCCGAAAAGGCCGGCATCATGAAGCGCGGTTGCCCGGTCGTCATCGGGCGACAGGAATATGACGCGGCGCTTGAGGTGCTGTCCGACACGGCAGAACGCCTGTCCTGTCCCGTGAGCGTCTACGGGCAGGACTATTCGGGCCACGAGGAATTCGGCCGTCTGATCTACGAGGATGAGTTTGGCCTCGCGGATCTGCCGCTGCCCCGGCTCCCGGGACGCCATCAGATCGCCAATGCCGCCGCCGCCATCCGCGCCGTGAAGGCTGCTGGCTTCGCACTGACGGATGCCATGATCGAAAAGGCCATGACGACTGTCGACTGGCCGGGACGCCTGCAGCGCCTGTCTGAAGGGCGGCTGCTGGCGCTTGCGCCGCAGGGATCTGAAGTCTGGGTCGACGGCGGTCACAATCCGGGGGCTGGCGAGGTCATCGCCGAAGCCATGGCCGGCTTCGAGGAGCGCCAGGCGCGGCCTCTCTATCTCGTCATCGGCATGATCAACACCAAGGACCCGATCGGCTATTTCCGCGCCTTCGCCGATATCGCCGAGCATGTCTTCACGGTGCCGATCCGGGGAACGGATGCCGGTCTTGATCCCGTCGTCCTGGCGCAGGCCGCTTTCGACGCCGGGCTGATCGCCGAGCCGATGGGTTCGGTCGAGGAGGCCCTGGTGGAGATTGCGCAGCGCCATACCTCGGAAGAGGAGCCGCCGCGCATCCTGATCGGCGGCTCTCTCTATCTCGTCGGCAATGTCCTCGCCGACAACGGTACGCCCCCCAAATGAAAAAGCCCGGCCTTTCGGCCGGGCTTTTCTCTACAAAAACGGGAAATGTCGCCGGATCAGGCGGCGCTGGAAATCCAGGCCGAGAGCGCGGTCTTCGGTGCGGCGCCCACCTTGATGTCGGCCACTTCACCGCCCTTGAACATGGCCAGCGTCGGGATCGAGCGCACGCCGAACTTGGCGGCCAGTTCCGGGTTCTCGTCGATGTTCAGCTTCACGACCTTGACCTTGCCGGCCATCTCGTTGGAAATTTCTTCCAGGCTCGGGCCGATCATCTTGCACGGGCCGCACCATTCCGCCCAGAAATCAACGACGACGGGCTGGGAGGATTCCAGAACTTCAGCCTGGAAGTTGCTGTTGTCGACTTTCACGGTAGCCATGGGGCTCTCCTTGGAATGTTTGGTTGGGTTCAATGTGAGGCTGTGGGAGGCTGGTTTCAATACCGCTATCTCACTTTGTCCCGGGCGCGGCAAGCGACTGCGCCAGTATGTCGTGACCGAGCGAAATGACGCGGCCGTTTTCGGTATAGGCGAGCACGCAGCGGAATTCATGATCGGGGTAGAGCGGCTGCAGGATCTCGCGGTAGATCGCCAGCTGCGCCCGGTACGCAAGCGGCACGTCCTCTTCCCGGAGAGGCACTTTTCGGTTCGTCTTGTAGTCGAGAATGGTGACGGTCTGCGCGTCGACGGCCATCCGGTCGATCCGCCCGGAGATCGCATAGTCCCTCCCGCCGAGCCGAAGGGTGCCCATGATCGAGACCTCGGCGCGGCTGTGGCCGGAAAAGACCGGCTGCAGCTCCGGCTGCTCCAGAATTCCGCGAACCGAGGCAATCAGCGCTTCTCTTTCCGCGGTCGGCCAGAAGCGCGCCGCCCGCTCGGCGTAGCGCCGCGCCGCCGCCGCCCGATCCTCGATGGGAAAATCGGGCAGCACCTGCAGCATGCGGTGCACCAGGCGGCCCTTCTGGAGCGCTAAGTTGCTCTCGGCCTTCTCGCCAAATAGCGGCGAACCCGTGGAGAGGTCGTCGGCATCGTCCTCGATCATCGTGCCGGCGCCGGACGGGCTGAGCGGACGCGGCAGCGAGATCGAAGGCGGCAGCGGTCGGGCAAGGGCCGGTGGCAGGGGAGGGATCGCGACCTCTTCGGGCGATCTCCGCGCAGCGTCCTGCTGCGCCACCAGCCGCATCGGCGCAGGCAGCCGCCAGTGAAAGCCGCCCCATTCGCCCTCTGCTCCGAGGAATCGCGTGGCCGTGCAATGGTCGGGATGGCTGCAGAGCGCATTCGCCACCATGCTGTTCCAGGTCTCCGGGTTCTGCCGGGAGCCGCGATAGCCGCAGACGATCAGCCGGTCGGCTGCCCGCGTCATGCCGACATAGAGAAGACGCCGGTATTCGTCCTCGGTCGCCGCCTTCAACCGTTCGTCGTCGAGCGCCGTCAGCGCATTGGCAAGCGTCTTGGTCGGCACCCAGGCGGGGATCTCGACGCCCTCGTGCGGTAGCAGCCGCAGCTTCGGTACATGGGAGGAAATGAAGGCCTTCGAGCCGCTGTCGACGAGGAAGACGATCGGCGCTTCCAGGCCCTTGGAGGCATGCACGGTCATGATGCGGATCTCGTTGCGGCCGCTGTCCTGCTCGCGCTTGATCTCCGGCGCCTCCATCTCCAGCGTCGAGACGAAGGATTGCAGGCCCGGCAGGCCTTTCCCTTCGTGATCGAGCGCGAAGGTCAGGAATTCGTCGAGAATATCGGCGGCCTCCGTGCCAAGCCGGCCGAGGAACCGGCGCCGGCCGCCGAGCTCCCCGAGAACCCGGGCAAAGAGATCGTGCGGGCTCATCCGCCGCGACAGCGCCAGAAGGTGCCGCAGATCCCGTACGGCCTGCGAAAAACGCAGCGGCTGCTCGTCCGCCAGCTGCGTCAGATGCTGCCAGACGGATGAACCCTCCGGCCGCAGCGCCGAGACCTCGAAGACATCCTCTTCGGAGAGATTGAACATCGGGCTCTTCAGCAGGGAAGCAAGCGAGAGGTCGTCCTGCGGCAGCACGAGGAAACGGCCGAGCGCCAGCAGGTCCTGGACGGCGATATGGCTGGTCAGCCGCAGCCGGTCGGCACCGGCGACGGGGATGTTGTCGCGTCGCTTCAGCGCCCGTGTGAGGGCATTGACGAAGGCATCCCGCTTGCGCACCAGGACGAGAATATCGCCGGGCTCGATCGGCCGTTCGACGCCCTTCTCGATGATCGTCTCCCGGCCGATCATCTCGCCGACGCGATGGGCGATACGGGCGGCGAGAATGGCCGAGGGTGCCTTGTCCGGCGTTGCGTCAAAGGGCGCCGTCCAGTCGTCGCCGGCATCCGCCACCTCGGGCACCACAACGTCCCAGAGATCGACGGCACCGGGATGACCGATGCGGTTCGACCGGTGCACGATTGGTTCGCCGCCGAAGGTGAGGCCGCGGGCGTTCTCCTCCAGCGAAAACACCTGGTCGACCGCCGCCAGAACGTCGGCTGTCGAGCGGAAGGAGAGGGGCAGGCGCACGGGATTGAACCCCTGGCCGCTGGCCCGCACGTCTTTTTCGGTGCGAATGCGCTCCTCGGCGAAACGCTCCGGTCGGGCGCCCTGGAAGGAATAGATCGACTGCTTCTCGTCGCCGACGGCAAAGATCGTCCGGCGGATCTCGCGGGCGCTGCGGCCGGAGTAGAAATCCTCCGCCAGCGACTTGATCACCGTCCATTGCACCGGGCTCGTGTCCTGCGCTTCGTCGACGAGAATATGGTCGATGCCCTGGTCGAGCTTGTAATGCACCCAGGCGCCGACGCCGTCGCGGGTCAGAAGGTCGGCCGTCTTGGCGATCAGGTCCTCGAAGTCCAGCAGGCTGCGCTGCTTCTTCAGGTCCTCGTAGTCGTCGTTCAGCCGCTCTGCCAGCATCAGCGCTGCCTTGGTCGCCGTCAGCATCCGCATCATCCGCAACCGGTTGCGGCACGCGACGACATGGTTTCGCGCCTGCTCGACGGCCGCGGTCAGCAGGGGCGCCGCGTCGAGCATCTTCTTGGCAACCAGGGAAGTGTCGGCCTTCGGCTTGCCGTCCTTGGTGAGAAAAAGGCCGTCAAGGATGCGGGCGCGGACCAGCGGATCGGCTTCCTTCTCGCAGAGCCGCAGCCCATAGGCGACCTCGAGAACCTTGGAGCCGCCCTTCTCGTCGGCGAGCTGCAGATAGCTTGAAAGCGTGCCGCCGGAGAGGCCGGCGAGCGGCCAATAGCCGGCAGCCACGGTTGTCTCCGTCGCGTCCTGCGGCAGATCCCAGGCCTGCCGCAGCGCCGGATCGATTCCCCCATGGGCCTGCGCATGGGCGAGGAAGCGGCGGATTGCCGTGCGCCGGGCGATGATGTCGCTGAGCAGCGTCTCCAGGCCGAACTCGTCGCCGAGGTCGAGCACATGGGCGAATGCCTCGGCCAGCGCCGGATCGTCTTCCGCCGACGTCGCCGTCAGCAGCGACCGGCGCGCCTCGGCCAGCAGCGCGGAAGCGGAGCGATCGTCGAGGACGGAGAAGTGGCCGGCGACATTGGCCTCCAGCGGAAATTGGTGCAGCAGCGCCTCGCAGAAGGCGTGGATGGTCTGGATCTTCAGGCCGCCCGGCGTTTCCAGTGCCTTAGCAAAGAGCCGTCGTGCTTCCGCAAGCTTCAGCGAATCCGGCTCAGCACCTTCGATGGCTGCAATCTTCTGGGTCAGCGCCACGTCGTCCAGAACCGCCCATTCCGCCAGCCGCTGGAACACCCGGTTGGACATCTCCGAGGCCGCCGCCTTGGTATAGGTCAGGCAGAGGATGGAGGAGGGGCGGCAGCCGGAGAGCAGCAGCCGGATCACCCGCTGCGTCAGCACATGCGTCTTTCCCGACCCGGCATTGGCAGAGACCCAGGCGGAACTGACGGGATCCGACGCCAGCGACTGCTGACGCGTCGTCCAGTCGAGCCAGTGGTGCGGCTCGTCGCCATCAGGTAGGGCGTCACTCATCGGGTTCGCCCTCCTCGTCATCGGCCGTCGACCATTCTGCCACGCGCGCCAGATGGTCGTAGTCGCCGCCGTAGTCGCTCTGCATGAAGGGCACCAGCCGCGAGGCGAAGCCGGCTTCGCCGCTGCGCAGCAGCGCCACGAACTTCGTCAGCTGCTCGACCGAATCGTCTGCGAGATCGAGTGCCGACTTGCCGTTCTTGGCGGCCTCGTTGTTGACCAATTCGGATTTGAAACGTTCACCCGGCTTCAGCCGCACGTAGAGCAGTTCGTCCGGCTCCAGGGCGCCGACGGATTTAAAGGCGCCGGCGCGCAGCGCCGCGGCCTCCAGAGCCAGCTGCGGGTCGAGAAGCGAGCGCGCCTGCGACGGGCTGGGATTGGAGCCGGTCTTGTAGTCGATGAGGGTTGCCAGTCCCGACCCCTTGATGTCGATGCGGTCGGCGATCCCGGTCAGGCGGATGCCGGCGCCGGGGATCTCCCAGCCGGCGCCGCATTCGGTGACACTGCTCCGGATGTCCGACGCCCGCTGCGCCTCCCAGCGCAGGAAGGCCTTGCCGACCTCGATCACGCGGGGCCGCCAGACCCGGTCGATATGCGCCGGCAGCTGTTCCGCGTCGAAGAGCTCGTCGATGATCCGGTGGATGGCCTCCAGCGACACCGGTGTGCCGGGAATATGGCCCTCGCGGGTGTAGCGGTCGATGATGGCGTGATAGAGCGTGCCGCGCTCGGCCGCCCCCGGATCCGCATTGAAGGCGGCGATCGGATCGAGCCGCAGGATACGCCTTGCATAGACTGAATAGGGGTCGCGCCGCAGTCGGGCGACTTCGCTGAAGGAATATTTCGTCGGTTGCAGATCGGCCGGAGGCTTGGGCGACGGACGCCGCGCCGGGCTCTGGTTGTCCCCCGCATCGATCGCGCTTGCCCATTGGCGATACCGATCGCCGCGGGCCCGCAGATTGCCGGCGAGATCGCTGCCGCCGAGCGCCAGAAGCCTCTGCAGCCAGCGCGAGGCGACGGTGGGCGTCGACCCCTGCCGAAGGGACCGTGAATAGATCAGCTGCCGCGTCCCGTTCGCCATCTCGAAATCATGCGCCAGCTGCCCGATTCGCCGCTCGGGTGGCTCGAGCCCCATCTCCGTCTTCATCGTCCGCGACAGGAAGGGATTGTTGATCGTCTGCCCCGGCCAGGAGCCCTCGTTCAGCCCGCCGAGGATCATCGTGTCGACGGTCTGCAGCCGGGCCTCGAGTGTGCCGAAGATGAAGACGCGTGGATGGCTGAGAGAGCGGGGCTTGACCGCTTCGCCGGTTGCCAGCGCCTGGACGATGTCGATCCACTGCGGCCCGTCCGCCTCCATCTGGCCGTCGGTCTCGATGACCTCTCCCAGCAGTCCTGCCAGGCGTTCACCGGCTTCGCCCGACCAGAGCGGCGAGAGGTCGCCCACCTCATCGGCGCAAAGCGCCTCCAGCGCTCGCCCGGTCCGGTCGGCCCAGTCGGAGAGCACTAGCTTGGCCGTCATGCCCCGACCATCGGCCCGCCGTGCCAAAAGGGCGCTCGCCAGAGGCTCGATGGCGGCAGCGAGGCGTCGTGCCAGCCTCTCTGCCGTCTCGAAGGCGTCGTCCGAAAGCGCCAGCCGCCATTGCGGCGGATGCCGGTCGGTCTTCTGGGCTGCCCGTTGTTCGTGCAGCAGTGGTTCCAGGGCAGAGACATCCATGTCGCCGCGGCCGCCGCGCAGCGCGAGGATTTCCAGCGCCTCGGCGGCCTCCCGCAGCTGCTCCCGATCCATGCCGAGCCGCACCAGCGGATGCTTGAGGAGCGAGGTGATCGCGACGGGATCACCGGGACGCAGCGTCGCCTCCAGGAGCAGCTGCACCAGCGTGCCCTGCGACGTTGCCGAAAGAGGGGTGCCTGCCGTGTCGTCGGCGGTAATGCCGAAGCGCGCCAGCTCGGCCGTCACCCGCCGGGCGAGTGTCCGGTCCGGGGTGATCAGCGCCGCCTGTGATTCGCGTCCGTCCGCCCGGGGTGTCTCAAGCGCCAGACGAAGGGCGATCGCGATCGCCACGGCCTCTTCACGCTCGTTGGCCGCTTCGATCAGGGCGACGTCGGTAAAGGCCTCCTGCAGTGCCTGCCGATCGACCTCCTGACGCCAGCGGCTCCACTGGTCCGTCGCGGTCGCCGGCGCCAGAGCCTGCGACAGCGTCTTTGCCCGCAGATCGAGGTCGGGGGGGACCGAGCCCAGCGTTTCGACCTCATCCCGGTCGACGCCGAGCTTGCGCAGCAGGCGCGACAGACCGAACTGCGGGTGGCTGCGGCTCGACGGATCGATCCTGCCGTCAAAGCCCTCCGCGCTGATCGTCGCCCACTGGTCGTCCGGCATGTCGAGGTCGAGGCCGGGTAGAACCACGGATCCCTGCGGCAGGGCGGCGATGGCCGCGATCAGGTCGGCGGCGGCCGGCACCGAGCCGGTCGAGCCGGCGACGATCACCGGACCCTTGTGCTCCCGTTCCGCAATCCGCCGCGCTTCGCCGCGCAAGAGCGCCGCCTGGTGCCGTGCGGGCGAGGAGCGCCGCAGTTCCTCGAGGCGCGCGGGCCAGAAGGCGCTGGCGATCGACAGGAACTCGGCCGTCAGCTGCCACCAGAGGGCATGCTCTGCCGTATCGAGGTTGCCGAGGTCGGCCCAGTCCCGCTCTTCCGTCTCCACCGAATCGATCAGTTCGGCCAGCGAGCGGGCAAGCCAGATGGCGTCGGCCGGGCTCGCCGGCGCCACCAGCGGCGAATCGGAATGGATGTCGATGACCACCTGCGGCAGGCGGTTTCGCCAGGCAAGAATCAGCCGGCCGAGCTCCAGCAGTCGCGCCACCCCGCCGATCGGCATGGCCAGGTCCATTTCCTCGGGGGCAGCGAGATCGAAATAGCCGCTGTCGTCCTCGGTCTCGCCGAGCGGACGGATCACCGGCAGGATTGCGGAGCGGCCGCCGAGAAGATCGACGAATTCCGACCGCAGCACGCGGGCCGACCGCCGTGTCGGAACGAAGATGGTGACATTGGCGAGAGACAGCGGATCCGCGGGATCGTGCCGGAAGCCTTCGCTCAGGCGACCGTCGCAAAGCGCCGCAGCCAGCGTCTTGAGGAACGGCGTTCCCGCCGGAATGGTGAAGATGCGTTTCTGGCGACGGGCGTCCATCGTCACGCGCCGACGGAAAGGTCGGCAAGCACCTTCTCCGCTTCGTCGAGCGCCTCCGGCGTGCCCACGGTCAGCCAGTGGCCATCGAGGATCAGGCCGTACAGCCGGCCGCGCGCAATCGCCTCGTCAAAATAGCGGTTGAGGCTGAACGGCGTCTCGGGCGCATCGGCACACAGCGCCGAATGCATGGCGATGGCGCCGGCATAGACGAGCGGCTGCGCGCCGTCCGTGTAGCGGCTGAGCCTTCCACTGTCGTCCAGCTGGAAGTCCTTCTTGCCGTTGTGGCCGGTGGTCTTCTCCAGCGGCACGCAGAGGAGCAGCATGTCCATCGTGTCCGGGTCGAAGGCATCGCCAAGCCGCTGCAGGCTGGTCGGCTGTCCGGAAGGTTCGCCGACCCAGAAGAGATCGGCGTTCATCACGAAGAGCGGGCCGGGCTGAAGCAGCCTCAGCCCCTTCACGAGCCCGCCGCCGGAATCCATCAGCTGGTCGCGCTCGTCCGAAACCTCGACCTGGAGCCTGGGGTAGGCGGCGAGATGCGCCTCCATCTGGTCGGCGAAGTGATGGACGTTGACGACGGCGTGTTCGACGCCCGCCGCAGCCAGCGCATCGAGCGCATAGTCGATCATCGGCTTGCCGGCGACGCGCACCAGCGGTTTCGGCATGCTGTCGGTGATCGGTCGCAGGCGGGTTCCAAGACCCGCTGCCAGCACCATGGCCTGGGTGATCTTCATGCCATGCTTTCTAAAGCAGGGCTCCTGATTCGGGTAGCGCTATTCCCGCCGTCATGCACCAGGCCCTGAGCGGCGCCAGCGCCTCGTGCCGCAGCGCCGTCGCCAGATGGGCAAGCGTGCGGGGCATGTGTTTCATGTAGCCCGGCTTGCCGTCGCGCTGCATCAGCCGCACCCAGAGGCCGGCGAGCTTGCAGTTGCGCTGCGCCGCCATGATCGCAAAGGCCTTGAGGAAGGCCGCCTCGTCGAAGGGGCCTTGGCCGTGGCGAAGCGCCAGATAGTCGGCCATCATGGTCTCGGCGAGCGGCGCGGGAATGTCGACCCGGGCGTCCTGGACGATGGAGGCGAGGTCATAGGCGGTCGGCCCGATCATCGCGTCCTGAAAATCGATGAGGCCGGCGCGCTTCACACCCTGCTCCTGCGCACGCCAGATGATGTTGGGCGAATGGAAATCCCGCAGCAGCAGGTTGGTCTCGGTCGTCGTCAGTTCCGAGATCAGCGCCTGCCAGATGTCGTGATACTCCTGACGCTCGGCTTCAGACGCCGGATTGCCGCGCTTCCAGGGGAGGTGCCAGTCGACGAGCAGCCGGGCCTCCATGGTCATGGCCACAGGATCGAAGTCGGGAATGTGGTGCAGACGTCCGGGGCCTGCGGGCAGGTCTCGCGGCGCCGGTCGCCCATGCAGATAGGCCAGGCAGGCGACGCTTTCGCGATACCGCTCGGGGATCGGCTTGCCTTCGGCATCCAGAACGCCATCGGCACCGAAATCCTCAAGGAGCAGAATGCCTTGGTCGACATCGGCTTGAAGCACTTCGGGAGCCGCGAGGCCGATGCCGCGGAGATAATCGGAAATGGCGATAAAGGGGTAGGCGTCCTCGGCCAGATGCGCGACCTTCGGGTAAGGCTTGCTGTCGAGCACGGCCGGTCCCTGCGGCTGTCGTGGCCAGTCCATGAGGATCGTTGCGGGTCCGTCGACACGACGGATGGTCTCATAGGCCCGCACCGACGCGTCGCCGGTCAGGTAGCGGCGCCTTGCTGCCGGATACCCCCAGCCCTCCAGCGTCTTTCGGATGTTGATTGACCGTCGGATGCGCTTCAAGGCGGCGTCAGGCCCCTCGAAACGGGCTGTCCGCCCGTGGCCCTCGTGTCCGAGCCGTAGCGTCAGGCGATCCCGGGGGAGGAGGGCCTCTGCCATCTCCGGCCATTCGACGAGGCAGATGCCGGAAGCCAGGGCTTCGTCGAGCCCCAGTTCGTCCAGTTCGGATGCGTCACTGAGGCGATAGAGGTCGAAGTGGGAGACGGGAATGCGCAGCTCGTAGCTCTGCACCAGCGTGAAGGTCGGCGAAGGCACCTCCAGCGTCTCATCGTCGGCCATGGCCCGAAGCAGCGCCCGTGCAAGAGTGGACTTCCCGGCGCCGAGGTCTCCGGAAAGAGCCAGGCAATCGCCGGGTCTCAAGGCCAGTGCAAGGTCTTCGCCGAGCCGGATGGTGGCCGCTTCGTCTGGCAGGTAGACGGTGATCGGGTCGGCGTCGTTCATTCGGCCGCGGCGATGGTGCGCATCGTGATGGCGCTCGGGATCCGGCAGCTGACGGTGGTGCCGGCACCGGGACGGCTTTCGATCCTGACCTCGCCCTTGTGCAGCTGCACGAAGCTCTCGACGATCGACAGGCCAAGGCCGGCGCCGCTCCGCTTGCCGCCGCGGGGTGTCGAGGAGAAACGGTTGAAGATGGTGCTCAGCATCTCTTGCGGAATGCCGGGTCCGCTGTCGGAGACCGAGAAATACACATCGGTCGCGTCGCGCCGGCAGGTGAGGGTGATCGTGCTGCCTTCCGGCGCGAAATTGGTGGCATTGGTCAGGAGCTTCAGCAGGATCTGCTTCAGCCGCTGCGGGTCGGCGACGATCGAGCCAATCCCCTGCGGTGCGGTGATCTCCAGGGTCATCTGGTTCTCCTGCAGCCGGTCGGCGATCTGCATCGCCACGTCGTCCAGAAGATCGTCGATGCTGATCTCTTCGTAGTCGAGCTGCATGATGCCCGCATCGACCGTCGCCAGATCGAGGATGTCGTTGACGATGGTCAGCAGGAGCGACGACGAGGTGGAGATGTGCCCGATATACTCCGCCTGGCGCTCGTTCAGCGATCCGACGCCCGGCGTCTTCAGGAGGTCGGTGAAGCCGATGATGTTGGTCAGCGGCGAGCGAAGCTCATAGGAGACATGCTGGACGAAGTCGTTCTTGATCTCGTCCGCCCGGCGAAGGGCTTCGTTCTTCTCCATCAGGGCACGTTCCGCGCGGGCGCTGGCGGTCATGTCGACGAAGGTGAGCATCGTCTGCGCGTTCGGCAACGGCGTCACCGCATAGTCGAGGATCAGGCCGGAGAAGAGCTCCAGCGTACCCTGCAGCGAAGGCCTCTCGTCATCGCAGTTCGTCAGTATCTGGCCGAAGCGCCGCCAGCCGTCGGGCCTGTCATAGGACGGCGCACAGGCCTCCTCGATGGCGCGGATGTGGACGCCGGGCTTTGCCTGTTCGGCGGTAATGCCCCAGAGGGCCCGGAACGCCGGGTTCGACAGCCGAATGCGGCCGTCAGGCCCGAACACCGCCACGCCTTCGGAAAGATGGTCGATGGTTTCGCCCTGTACCATCACCAGCGTATTGTAGCGCGTCTCGAGATCGACCTGTTCGGTGAGGTTCTCGAACACCCAGGTGGCGCCGCCTTGCGGATGCGCAGTGGCGATGACCCGCAGCGTCTGTCCTTGCGGCAGGTGCCAGAGGTCGGTCTTGGTGTCCAGCGCCTGATAGACCGAAAGGGCCTCCTCCTTCCAGACCCGCCAGTTGAGCGGCTCGGGAAGCCTGTTTTCGCCGCGCAGGCGATCGAGGAGCTCGTTGTTGTCGGGCCGGGAATCCAGGAAGGAGAGATCGAGACCCCAGAGCGACACGAAAGCCTGGTTGTAGAACTGCAGGCGCCGGTCGCGATCGAAGATGGCAACCGGTGTTGCCAGGTGATCGAGCGTTTCGGCATGGCTGCGCAGGGTGCGCTTCAACTCTTCCCGAACCGCCTCGGCTTCCGACACGTCGATGGCCATTCCGGCCGAGCCGCTTGCCGCCACGACGTCGACGATCTCATAGATGGTGCGGTTGCCGTGAACGACGGTCGAGACGCGGTCATGATAGGGCGAATCGGGGGTCACGCTGGCGCGAATCTTTTCGCGGGCGACGGTTCCGAGGAACTCGCGCCCTTCGCCGATGGCCTGGGTCGGCGCAACCGCGTCCACGGCATCGCTATAGGCATGGTTGACCCAGGCAAGGCGGCCGGCGTTGTCGCGCCGCCACACCGGCTGCTCGATCGCATCCAGGAGCGACTGGAACAGCGTGATGGAGCCCTGCAGGCGCTCGCGCTCGATCTTCAGCTCCGCAAGCTCCGCCCGCAGGTTGTTCAGGGCGATGAAACGGACGAAAGCCCGGCCGCCGGACACACGCCCCTGCACCTCAAGGATTTCGTCGCGGTTCGTCTCGACCACCGTGTCGAAGCTGTGCGCGTCGCTGCGCAGCGCCTCGATGGCCCGCTCCAGCTCGGTGGCCGAGCCGGGCCGCAGCCAGCGGCCGAAGGCGAGAAACTCCCGGTCCAGCTGCGGCGCGCCGGTCTCCACCGGCAGCTGGCCCAGGAACTCGGGCTTCGAGGTGGCGCCGTCCCAGACGACGATGCGCCGGTTCTTGTCGGCGATGAGCGCCTCATACTTCGAAATCTGCTGCCGTGCGTCCGTCAGCGCGCTGCGCATCTCCTGTGTCTCGTTCTCCATGTTGCCGCGCTGCCGCACCAGCCAGAGGACGGAAAGAAGGGCCGCGCCAAGGGCACCGACGACCAGCGAGGAGACAACGACTTCAGTGGAGGTGAACAGTTTGACGGCCGCCGGACCTACCTCTTGCGCCAGAACGCCGTGTGCGCTGCCGGCAAAGGCGCTACCCGCCAGAAGCGCGCGCAAGGCATGGCGCAAACGCAACCGTTTGCGCTGGCCTGAGGCCGTGGAGACATTATTCCCGCTGCTTTCGCCGCCGCGGGAATTTGCCTCCTGAAGGAGGTTCTTTTTGTTCACCGACATCCCCGGTCTGTCTCCGTCTTTTTGCCGCACGATCGACAAGACATCCCACATCGCGCTTGCCCGAAGCAGGTGCGATTCGATGTCTGACAGAGTACTTCTTTAGGGAATCGTCGGGAAGGCTGCGGGGAAAAAAGAAATCGCGGCCTCGTCAAGGCCGCGATCATCAATATATTGTGGATATCACTGGATAGTTTAGTACCTGTAGTGTTCGGCCTTGAACGGGCCGGACTTCGATACGCCGATGTAGCCGGCCTGCTCGTCGGAAAGCTCCGTCAGCTTGACGCCGAGCTTGGCGAGGTGCAGGCGCGCGACCTTTTCGTCGAGGTGCTTCGGCAGGATGTAGACGTCGTTCTTGTACTCGCCCTGCTTCGTGAACAGCTCGATCTGCGCCAGCACCTGGTTGGTGAAGGATGCCGACATCACGAAGGACGGGTGACCGGTGGCGTTGCCAAGGTTCAGCAGGCGACCTTCCGACAGCAGGATGATCCGGTTGCCCTTCGGGAACTCGACCATGTCGACCTGCGGCTTGACGTTGGTCCACTTGAGGTTCTTGAGCGCCGCGACCTGGATCTCGTTGTCGAAGTGGCCGATGTTGCCGACGATTGCCATGTCCTTCATGGCGCGCATGTGGTCGAGGCGGATGACGTCCTTGTTGCCGGTCGTGGTGATGAAGATGTCGGCGCTGTCGATGACGTCCTCGAGCACGACGACTTCAAAACCGTCCATTGCCGCCTGCAGGGCGCAGATCGGATCGACTTCCGTCACCTTCACCCGTGCACCGGCGCCGGCGAGCGACGCTGCCGAGCCCTTGCCGACATCGCCGTAGCCGCAGACGACGGCGACCTTGCCGGCCATCATCACGTCGGTGCCGCGGCGGATGCCGTCGACCAGCGATTCCTTGCAGCCGTACTTGTTGTCGAACTTCGACTTGGTGACGCTGTCGTTGACGTTGATCGCCGGGAAGGGCAGGAGGCCCTTCTTGCTGAGTTCATAGAGGCGGTGAACGCCGGTCGTCGTTTCTTCGGTAACGCCCTTGATGGCGTCGCGCTGTTTCGTGAACCAGCCGGGCGATGCCTGCAGGCGCTTCTTGATCTGCGCGAACAGGATCTCTTCTTCTTCCGAGCCGGGGTTCGAGAGGACGTCTTCACCGGCTTCGGCGCGGGCGCCGAGCAGGATGTACATCGTCGCGTCGCCGCCGTCGTCGAGGATCATGTTGGTAACGCCGCCATCGGACCACTGGAAGATCTTGTCGGTGTATTCCCAGTACTCCGTCAGGCTTTCGCCCTTGACCGCAAACACCGGAATGCCGCTCTCGGCGATCGCCGCGGCCGCATGGTCCTGCGTGGAGAAGATGTTGCAGGACGCCCAGCGGATGTCGGCGCCCAGCACCTTCAGCGTCTCGATCAGCACGGCCGTCTGGATCGTCATGTGCAGCGAACCGGAGATCCGGGCGCCCTTCAGCGGCTTGCTGTCGCCGAATTCCTCGCGGCAGGCCATCAGGCCGGGCATTTCCGTCTCGGCGATGTCGAGTTCCTTGCGACCGTAGGCGGCAAGTCCGATATCGGCGACGATATAGTCTTTCTCAATGCTCATGAAGCTCTCCAGCTGGAAGTTGCCGGTGCCAGTCATCAAGCACCGCTCATCGTCATTCGAGAGCCGGTTTATCAGTCTTGCGGGCGGGACGCAACGGGACATAAAGAAGTGTTTATATCTTTATGTCCGGAAGGTTAAGCCTCTTCGCCGAACCGGTCGGCAATCAGCTGTTCGAGGGCATCCAGGGCCTCGGTCGCCTGCGGCCCCGAGGCGCTGACCTCGACGCTGCATCCGGGGCTGGCCGCCAGCATCATCAGTCCCATGATCGACATGCCCCCGACGGTCATGCCGTCCCGGCTGACGGCCACCTCCGCCTCGAAGCGGCCGACGGTCTGGACGAATTTCGCGGAAGCACGCGCGTGCAGGCCGCGCTTGTTGATGATGAGGAACTCGCGGGTCAGGGGGGGCATGGTGCTTTCGGGTTACTTGCCGCTGAGAACGCGGCTGGCGACATTGATATATTTTCGCCCCGCGTCGGAGGCCTCCGCGAGCGCTCTGTCCATGTCGTTGTCGCCACGGACGCCGGCGAGCTTGATCAGCATCGGCAGGTTGACGCCGGCGATCACCTCGACGCGGCCGCTGGCCATCACCGAAATCGAAAGGTTGGATGGCGTGCCGCCGAACATGTCGGTGAGGATGATGACGCCATGGCCGTCGTCGGCGCGCTCGACCGCATCGACAATGTCCTGGCGGCGCTGGTCCATGTCATCTTCCGGGCCGATGGAGACCGTTTCGATGCATCTCTGCGGTCCGACGACATGCTCGACGGCATGTCGAAACTCCTCAGCCAGCTTGCCATGGGTGACAAGCACTACTCCGATCATGAACTCCCCCTGCTATGGAAACTTGCGGCCCCTATCGCAATGCACAAAGGCCGTCCAGCGGTGGGACGCCATCTTCGCCATGTAGCTTTGAAGTGCAAGTCAAAAATACGAGTGGTTCCTTTCACAATGTCGTCGGTATACCGATTCGAGGATGAAGTGCTGCGATGGCCGCAAGCGGCTCCCGGTGGTCGTTGACCAGCAGGAGCTGGGGAAGAGCACCATGCCCGGGAACAGGATAGGTCTGATCCTCAGCCGGCAGCCGTTCGGCTGTACTCGGGTCGACCAGAAGGATTGCAAGATGCAGGGGCGCCTCCGGGATGCTCGGGATCGCCGCAATGCCGCTGCCGCGGATCTCGATCAGTCCGGCGATGGCCGCCGGCCGGGTGGCGACCAGCCTGCCGTTCTGTCGGGAGATGAAGACCTGGTCATCGGCAACGAGCGCGGCGGTCCATCCCGCGCGTCTCGCGGTCGCCAGACACTGCAGCGCCATCGCCGACTTGCCGATGCCCGAGGGGCCGACGAACAGCAGGCCTGCCTCGCCGACGACGACGGCCGTGGCATGGATGTTGACCGGGTCAGGCATCGGCGCGGCCTGCGGGCGGCAGCGACAGCGTGAACCGGGCGCCGGTGATCTCGCCCGTCTTCGGCTCGATGATGTTCTCGGCCCTCAGCGTACCGCCGTGGGCTTCGGCAATCTGCCGGCTGATCGAAAGGCCGAGGCCGGAGTTCTGGCCGAAGCTCTCGCCTTCCGGCCTGTCGGTGTAGAAGCGTTCGAAGATCCGGTCGATGTCTTCGGCCTGGATGCCGGGCCCGTTGTCATCGACCTGGACGTTGATGCGGCCGCGGGAATGGTAGAGCCGGATGAGGATGTGCCCGCCTTGTTCCGGCACGAAGGACCGGGCATTCTCGATGAGGTTGGTGACGATCTGTCCCAGCCGGAGATCGTGGCCGTTGACGATGAAGGAGGCCTTTCCGGCCGATTTCGTGTCGATGCTGAGCTCGATCTCCATCGGCTTGCGGCCGCTGCGGATCTGGCGGGAAATGTCGACCATGTTGCGCAGCAGGACCTGCATGTCGATCGGCGCGGCGTCCGAGCGAGCGAGTTCCGCATCGAGCCGAGAGGCGTCGGAAATGTCGCTGATCAGCCGGTCGAGCCGGCGCACATCGTGGAAGATGATCTCCGTCAGTCTCTGCTTCGATTCTTCCGTTTTCGCCAGCGGCAGGGTCTCTACCGCGCTGCGCAGCGAGGTGAGCGGGTTCTTGAGCTCGTGGCTGACGTCGGCGGCGAAGCTCTCGATCGCATCGATCCGGTCGTAGAGCGCGGTCGTCATTTCGCGAAGGGCAATCGACAGGTTGCCGATCTCGTCCTGGCGGTAGGCAAAATCCGGGATTTCCTCACGCTGCTTGGCGCCGCGCCGCACGCGGATGGCGGCGGCCGCGAGCCGGCGGAGCGGATTGGCGATGGTGGATGACAGAAGCAGCGACAGCAGGATGTTGACGAGCGTCGCAACGCCAAACACCCGCATGATCGCAAGCCGTTCGGCATGGACGATCTTGTCGATGTCACCCGCCTGCGTCGACAGGAGCAGGACCCCCAGCACGGCCCGGAACCGCTGCACGGGAACCGCGACCGAGACGATCAGCTCGCCCCGATCAGTGATGCGCACGACCGCACCACGCACGCCCGTCAGTGCATTCATCACCTCGGGGTAGATGGAGCCATCGCCGCCGGGCGCTTCCTTGTAGAGGGGCAGGTTGCTCTGCTGCAGCATACGGTTGAACAGGCCGACGAACCAGTCGCCCCAGCTCGTCGTTTCCTGTTCGACCGGCGGCAGATCGTAGCGCAGCACCTGGCCGCGGGAATAGAGGTGGCGGGAATCGAGCAGCATGTTGGCGTCCGCATCGAACAGCCGGGCCCGGGTGCGTGTCGGGGAAATCAGTCGCCGGAGCACCGGTGCGACACGGTCCGGATCGATCGGAAAATCGAGATCCTCGTCATTGGGGACGGGCGTGATGCTTTGCCCGGCCTGCAGCTCGAGCAGCTTCTCCGGATCGATCGTGATCGAATTGGTGTCGACCGAAGCGGACGCCGAGATGGCGCCGGCGATGATCTCGCCCTGCGTCAGCAGGCTTTCGACGCGGGCGTCGATCAGTCCCTCGCGAAACTGGTTGAGATAGAGGATGCCACCCACCAGCACCACGGTCGCCGCAATGTTGAAGAACAGGATCCGGCGGGTAAGGCTGGAGAAGACGGCATGGCCGAACACCCTGCGGATCATGGTGAAGGGATGAGACCAGACTCGTCCGGACGCGCGCTGCCCGTCTTCGCCCATCCCATCGGCAATGTCATCTTCAAGCAGTCGATCTGCCACCAATAGTCCTTTCGCAGGACCGGCCGCGCCCCTCCGGGCGCTCGCTCTCCTGTCGGCCGTGCCGACCTGCCTACGCCGCTTCCCGGAAGCGGTAGCCGACCCCGTAGAGCGTTTCGATCATATCGAAGTCTACGTCAACCATCTTGAATTTCTTGCGCAGGCGCTTGATGTGGCTGTCGATCGTGCGGTCGTCCACATAGACCTGCTCGTCGTAGGCGGCATCCATCAGCGCGTCACGGCTCTTCACCACGCCGGGCCGCTGGGCAAGCGAGTGGAGGATCAGGAATTCCGTCACCGTCAGGGTCACGGGTTCACCCTTCCAGGTGCATGTGTGCCGCTCCTGGTCCATTGCCAGCTGCCCACGATCGAGGGTTCTCGCCTGCTGGGCGTCGCTTGCCGCCTTGGTGCCCGTGCCGGATCCCTGGGTTTCGCGGGCGCTGGCGCGTCTCAGGATCGCCTTGACGCGCTCCACAAGCAGCCGTTGCGAGAACGGCTTGGTGATGAAGTCGTCGGCGCCCATCTTCAGGCCGAACAACTCGTCGATCTCCTCGTCCTTCGACGTCAGGAAGATCACCGGGATGTCCGATTTCTGCCGTAACCGGCGCAGGAGTTCCATTCCGTCCATGCGCGGCATCTTGATGTCGAAGATCGCCAGTTGCGGCGGCCGTCCCAAGAGGCCGTCAAGTGCGGACGCACCATCGGTATATGTCTCGACCTTGTAGCCTTCTGCTTCAAGTGCGATCGATACCGAAGTGAGAATGTTGCGATCGTCGTCCACGAGCGCGATTGTCTGCATGCTCTCCGTCTCCATCACCATCTCTGCGCATCTCCTGGAATGTCCCCAGCCAGGTCCGGCGAATGCCGAAGCGCGTTGTGAGTCTAAAGGTGGAACAAATTGTGGCAAAGATAGAGGCTCTGCCGCCGATTACAACGACAACGCGCCCCGGCTCCACTTGTTCGACTTTGCAAACTAAAAAAGACACTAAACCGATTTAAATAGGAATAGATTTTTTTAAATCGATTAATATATTGATATCATTGCGTTATTGTCGCTATCTGCTCTTGCCCTTTGCATTCGCGGGGGCTAGTTGGTGCAGCAGACCAACGCCACGGGAAGGAAGGCGCATATGCAGGAGCTCGGACTTTACAATCCGTCCAACGGGATTTCGACCATCGGTTTTGCCGATGTCTCCCGCGCCAACTACAACTTCTCGGAGACGGAACTCTACGAAGAAGCCATTCGCAACCGGGAAGCCGAGGTGACGGCGGATGGTGCCCTGCGCGCCGTCACCGGTCAGCACACCGGCCGTTCTCCCAAGGACAAGTTCGTGGTGCGCGACGAGACCACGGAAGACGTCATCTGGTGGGACAACAACAAGCCGATGTCTCCGGAGCGCTTCGACGTCCTCCACAAGGACATGCTGGCGCATGCGGCCGGCAAGACGCTGTACATCCAGGATCTGATCGGTGGTGCCGATCCGGAAAATGCGCTCCCGACGCGCGTCGTGACGGAACTTGCCTGGCATGCGCTGTTCATCCGCAACCTTTTGATCCGGCCGAGCCGGGCGACGCTCGAGACCTTCTCGCAGAAGCTGACGATCATCAACCTGCCGAGCTTCAAGGCGGATCCGGCCCGGCATGGCTGCCGCACCGAGACCGTGATCGCCTGCGACCTGACGCGCGGCATCGTGCTGATCGGCGGGACCTCCTATGCCGGCGAGAACAAGAAGTCGGTCTTCACTGTGCTGAACTACCTGCTGCCCGCAAAGCACGTCATGCCGATGCATTGCTCGGCCAATGTCGGTCCCGCCGGCGATGCCGCCGTCTTCTTCGGTCTTTCGGGCACGGGCAAGACGACGTTGTCTGCGGATCCGAGCCGTACCCTGATCGGCGATGACGAGCATGGCTGGGGCGAAAGCGGGATCTTCAATTTCGAAGGCGGCTGCTACGCGAAGGCCATTCGTCTCTCGGCCGAAGCGGAGCCGGAAATCTACGCTGCCACCCGGCGTTTCGGAACGGTGCTGGAAAACGTGGTCCTCGACGAGAACCGGGTTCCGGATTTCGAGGACGGCTCGCTGACGGAAAACACCCGCAGCGCCTATCCGTTGCACTTCATTCCCAATGCCTCGGATACCGGGCTCGCCCCGCATCCGAAGACGATTATCATGCTGACGGCGGATGCCTTCGGGGTCATGCCGCCGATCGCCAGGCTGACGCCGGAACAGGCCATGTACCACTTCCTGTCCGGCTACACGGCCAAGGTGGCGGGCACGGAAAAGGGTGTCACCGAACCGGAGGCGACCTTCTCCACCTGCTTCGGCGCGCCCTTCATGCCGCGTCACCCGGCGGAATACGGCAACCTGCTGCGCGACCTGATCGACCGTCACGGCGTCGATTGCTGGCTCGTCAACACCGGCTGGACCGGTGGCGCCTATGGCGTCGGGCGCCGGATGCCGATCAAGGCCACGCGGGCGCTGCTGACGGCGGCGCTGACGGGAGACCTCAAGGGCGCGCAGTTCCGCACGGACCCGAATTTCGGGTTTGCGGTGCCGGTCGCGGTCGATGGCGTCGATTCGGCCATTCTCGACCCCCGCTCCACCTGGTCGGACGGTCATGCCTACGACGCGCAGGCGAAGAAACTGGTCTCGATGTTCATCGCCAACTTCGAGAAGTTCGAGAACCACGTCGACAGCAGGGTGCGCGAAGCAGCACCGGTGCTGCTGAGCGTGGCGGAATAACGGACCGTCGATCAAACCAATGCCGCCGGCCTGATCAGGCCGGTGGTTTCCTTCCTCCGGCGTTTATGGGATAGAGACGGCGGAGACGAACCATGGCCAGCAATCCCCTTTACATCAACAGCCGCATCACCATTGCAGGCTGGGAACTGACGGAACAGTTCGTATTGGCCGGCGGCCCCGGCGGGCAGAACGTCAACAAGGTCTCGACCGCCGTCCAGCTTTTCTTCGATGTCCTCAACTCCCCGTCCTTGCCCGAGCGCCTGAAGGAAAACATCCCCCGGGTTGCCGGACGGCGGATGTCGAAGGACGGCGTGCTGATGATCGAGGCGAACCGCTTTCGAAGCCAGGATCGCAACCGCGAGGATGCCCGCGAGCGGCTGAAGGAACTGATCCTCAAGGCCGCGGAGCCGCCGCCGCCGCCGCGCCGGGCGACCAGGCCGACGAAGGGTTCGGTCGAACGCCGCCTGAAGGCGAAGTCCGGCCGCGCGGTGGTCAAGAAGATGCGCGGCAAGCCGACAGGAGAATAGTGACGTGGCCGGCCTCCCGAATGGCGTCAGATATATGCCCGGCCGGCTCGACCGGGCGACACAGGAGCATCTGGTGGACCTTGTCCGCGCCGTCGTCGCGCAGGCCCCGCTCTACGTCCCGGAGATGCCGGGAACCGGCAAGCCGATGTCCGTGCGCATGACCAACTGCGGATCGCTGGGCTGGGTGACGGACAAGACACGTGGCTACCGGTATCAGGACACCCACCCGGTGACGGAAAAGCCCTGGCCCCCGATCCCGCAGGAGCTTCTGACACTCTGGGAAGAGGTGGCGGATTATCCGCAGCCGCCACAGGCCTGCCTCGTCAACTTCTATTCCGACGATGCCCGGATGGGCCTGCATCAGGACAAGGATGAAACGGACCTCGCGGCCCCGGTCCTCTCCATCTCGCTCGGCAATACCTGCCTGTTCCGCGTCGGCGGTACGCAGAGGAAGGATCCCACCCGCTCGTTTCGGCTGCAGAGCGGCGACGTCGTCGTCCTCGGCGGCGAGGGCCGGCTCTGCTTCCACGGCGTCGACCGGATCTATCCAAGCACGTCAACGCTGCTGAAGCACGGCGGCCGGATCAACCTCACCTTAAGGCGCGTGACATAATCTGTCCGAACAGGGAGAGGTCATGCCGGTAGCGTCGCAGAAATTTATGGTCCTGAGTGGGCTGCTGGTGTGGTTGGCGGGCACGCTGATTGGTCTCAACTATCTGCGTCTGGCATGGACGCTTGACGGCAACGGCCTTTCCGTCATGACCGGCAGGCTGCCGTACTGGGACTTTACCAACCTCTGGGGCGGCGGTCGCCTGGCATTGCAGGGCAAGGTGGGCCATCTTTTCGATGTAGAAGCCTATCGGCCAGCCTTGCGGACGCTTCTTTCTCCGTTGTTGCTCGATCAGGAATGGAGCTACCCTCCGTCAATGCTTCTCCTCGGAGCTCCGCTCGCGGCGCTGCCGGTGTTTCCGGCCTATCTGGCGTGGACGGGAGCGACCCTGGCATTGCTCCTGGTCGTCGCCGGCTGGCTTGGGTTGAAAGGCTGGCAACGGTTGCTGCTGCTGGCTGCTCCACCTGTAATCTTCAATGTGCTCTTCGGTCAGAACGGTGCACTGACGAGTTCACTTTTGCTCGGCGGCCTGCTGCTGGCTCCGACGAGGCCTCTTCTCGGCGGCCTGCTTCTGGGCCTGCTCACGGTAAAGCCGCATCTGGGAATCCTCGTTCCCTTTTGCCTGATGGCGGCCGGCAACTATCGCGCCGTGGCTTCAGCCACCGTTACCGGTCTTGCGATGGTTGTCCTGAGCGGCGCCGTGTTCGGCTGGGAGACCTGGCCACTGTTCTTCTCCGAGACCAATTCGATGATGCGGGCAATCCTGGAGGCGCCCTATCCACAGGGTTACCAGATGAACGCGATGACGGTTTTCTCGCTTGTCCGATCGCTAGGCGCAGGGCTTGGGACAGCTTATCTGGTCCAGGGTCTTTTCACCGCCGTTGCGGTCGCGGCCGTGATCTGGCTGTGGCGGGGAGCGATGCCGGTAGAGCACGACGTAAGAGTTTCCATCACCGGGCTCCTCGCCTTGTGCGCCACGCCTTACGGCTACACCTATGATGCCATTCCGCTTGCCATTGCGGTCCTGGTCCTGGGCAGGAGGCAGCTGGTACCGATGCTTCTGCTGGCAGTCGGCTGGTTGTACCCTCTGATGAACCACGTGGTGGCGATGAATTACCCGTCGCTGGGTGTCCTTGTCCCTGCACTCATGGCCACGGCCTCCGTCTGGGCGGTATCGCGGCGAAACGCCGGCGCCGAGAACCATCCCATGGCCAAGCTCAAAGCTTCCTCAGAGCGACCGTCTCCACCAGATGATTGGAGCCCTTCCGCAGGATCAGGTCGGCGCGCGGGCGGGTCGGCAGGATGTTCTGCCGCAGGTTCTTCAGATTGATGTTCTCCCACAAACCTTCGGCGATCGCACGCGCCGCCTCCTCGCCGATGGTGGCGTAGCGGTTGAAGAAGGAGTTGGGGTCCCGGAAGGCCGTCTGGCGCAGCTTCATGAAGCGTTCCACATACCAGCTGTGGATCAGCGCCTCGTCCGCGTCGATGTAGATCGAGAAATCGAAGAAGTCCGAAACGATCGGCACGATCTTGCCGTCTGCCGGAAGATCACGTGACTGCAGCACGTTGATCCCCTCGAAGATCAGGATGTCGGGCCGGTCGACGACGGTGTATTCGTCCGGCAGGACATCATAGGTGAGGTGCGAATAGCGCGGCGCCCGCACATTCGGCTCGCCGGCCTTGATCGCCGACAGGAAACGCAGCAGCGCGCCGATGTCGTAGCTTTCCGGAAAGCCCTTGCGTTCCATCAGGCCTTCCCGTCGCAAGATGGAATTGGGGTGGAGGAAGCCGTCGGTGGTGATGAGATCGACCTTCGGGCTCGACGGCCAGCGCGCCAGAAGCTCCTGCAGGATACGGGCGGTGGTCGACTTGCCGACGGCCACCGAACCGGCAATGCCGATGACGAAGGGCGTCTTCGCCACGTCCGACATGCTCAGGAAGCGGTTGCGCTGCTGGAACAGCAGCTGAGAAGCCTCCACATGGGCAGAGAGCAGCCGCGACAGGGAGAGATAGATCCGCCGCACCTCTGTCAGGTCGATCGGATCGTCGAGGGAGCGTACCCGCGCCACCTCGTCCGCCGTCAGCGTCAACGGGGTATCTGCGCGGAACCGGGCCCACTGCTCCGAGGTGAACTGGTGATAGGGCGAATAGTTGGCGCTGGACAGCTGGTCCTGGCCTTCAAGGGGTTGCGTCGCCAAGGTCATGACTGCCGGCTTGCCTTTTCCTGCAGACCGGATTGCACGGTCCGCCGCTGGAGTTCGTCCATCACATCCTGCAGCGGAATGCCGGCGATCTTCAATACGACCATCAGGTGATAGAGGAGGTCGGCGCTTTCGCTGACGAGGTCGGCAGGTTCCTGCGAAACGGCCGCGATCACCGTTTCCACGGCTTCTTCGCCCAGCTTCTTGGCAGCCTTGGTCTGACCGGCAGCGACAAGCTTTGCGGTCCAGGACTGGTCAGGAGACGCTTGCGCCCGTGTCGCGACGATCTGCTCCAGATCGGCCAGGGAAAAATCGCTCATGTCATGCCTCCGTCGGCGTCAGTGCAGCCGCATCGCGATACCGTGGTCGGCCATATAACGCTTGGCCTCCTCCACGGTATAGGTGCCGAAGTGGAAAATCGAGGCGGCCAGAACGGCCGTGGCATGACCATCCCGGATCCCGGCCACAAGGTCGTCCAGCGTGCCGACGCCTCCGGAGGCGACCACCGGCACGCGCACGGAATCGGCAATCGTCCGCGTCAGGGCAAGGTCGTAGCCGCTCTTGGTTCCGTCACGGTCCATGGAGGTCACCAGCAGCTCGCCGGCGCCTTTGTCCACCACCGTCGCCGCAAATTCTACGGCGTCGATGCCGGTTGGCTGGCGCCCGCCATGGGTGAAGATCTCCCAGCGGTCCGTTTCGCCGGCGCCGGAGACCTTCTTTGCGTCGATCGACACGACGATGCACTGGTTGCCAAACTTGTCGGCGGCCTCGGCGACGAAATCCGGGCTCTTCACGGCAGCCGAATTGATCGACACCTTGTCGGCACCGGCGAGCAGCAGCTTGCGGATGTCGGCGACCGCGCGCACGCCGCCGCCGACGGTGAGCGGCATGAAGCAATGATCGGCGGTGCGGGCGACGACGTCGAAGATCGTGTCGCGATTGTCGGAAGAGGCGGTGATGTCGAGGAAGCAGAGTTCGTCGGCACCGGCCGCATCATAGGCCTTGGCGGCCTCGACCGGGTCGCCGGCATCGATGAGGTCGACGAAGTTGACGCCTTTGACGACACGGCCGTCCTTCACGTCGAGGCAGGGGATGACGCGGGCCTTCAGGCTCATGCGGCCTCTCCCTTCCGCGATGCAATCAGGGCCAGCGCTTCGGCCGGATCGATGCGGCCGTCGTAGAGCGCGCGTCCGGAGATGGCGCCTTCCAGCCGCACCGCATCGGGCTCCAGCATCCGTCGGACGTCATGCATGGAGGCCAGGCCGCCCGACGCGATGACGGGGATTGAGACGGCATCCGCAAGCGCCAGCGTCGCGTCCCAGTTGATGCCCGCGAGGATCCCGTCGCGGTCGATGTCGGTATAGATGATCGCCGAAACGCCGACGCCCTCGAATTTTTTCGCCAGCTCGATCACGCCGAGCTCCGAGGCTTCCGCCCAGCCCTCGACGGCAACCTTGCCGCCCTTGGCGTCGATGCCGACGGCGATCTTGCCGGGAAACTGCTTGCAGGCCTCGATCACCAGCGCCGGATCGCGCACGGCGACGGTGCCGAGGATGACGCGAGCAAGCCCGCGCGCCAGCCAGTTCTCGATGTGCTCGAGCGTGCGGATGCCGCCACCGAGCTGCACCGGGTTCGTCGTCGCCTTCAGGATGGCGTCGACGGCGGCGCCATTGACGCTCTCACCGGCGAAGGCACCGTTCAGATCGACCACATGCAGCCATTCGAAGCCCTGGTCCTCGAAGGTCTTTGCCTGGGCGGCTGGATCGGCGTTGTAGACGGTGGCCTGCTCCATGTCGCCGAGCTTGAGGCGCACGCACTGGCCGTCCTTGAGGTCGATGGCGGGGAAGAGGATCATGGTTTACGGCTTCCAGCGCAGGAAATTGGCGATCAGGGCGAGACCAAGCGTCTGGCTCTTTTCCGGATGGAACTGCGAGCCGGCCATGTTGTCGCGCCCGACGAAGGCCGTCATCGGACCGCCGTAGTCGGTGGTGGCAATGACCTCTGCCGGATTGCTCGCCGCCAGGTGATAGGAGTGCACGAAATAGGCGTGCAGGCCGTCTTCGCCCGTGGGGATGCCGTCAAACAGCGGGTGAGGGTGCTTCAGGTCGAGGGTATTCCAGCCGATCTGCGGGATCTTGAGCGTCGGATCGGCGGGCTCCATTTCCTTCACGTCGCCCTGGATCCAGCCGAGCCCCTCGGTGACCGTCTTCTCCAGCCCGCGCGACGACATCAGCTGCATGCCGACGCAGATCCCCAGGAAGGGACGGGCTTTCGCTTCGACGGCCTCGACAAGCGCCTCGTACATGCCCGGGACCGCGTCCAGTCCGGCGCGGCAGTCGGCGTAGGCGCCCACCCCCGGCAGCACGATCCGGTCGGCACTCGCCACCGCATCGGCCTTGTCCGTCAGGTCGATGTCGGCATCGATCCCCGCTTCGCGCGCGGCGCGCTCGAATGCCTTGGTGGCGGAACGGAGATTGCCCGAACCATAGTCGATGATCGCGACGCGCATCAGCGTCCTCCGTGATGATCGAAGATCCCGATGCCGCCCTGATCCCATCCGGTTCCAGGTCGCGCCTCGCCTCGTCTGGCCCAATCGGGGGCCGCCGGCCGCTCGGGGATCTCCGGGGACTGCTGCCCCGAGAAATAAAGCTCTTCCGCCGTGTCCAGAGTGTCGGCCGTCAGCACGGCATCGAGCGTCCAGCCCCGGCGGATCAGCGTTTCGCTATAGAAGTGGCGACCCTCCAGCGCAACCGCAAGATTGATCGCCAGCGCGAAGAGAAAGCCGGCGACTTCGAATCCCGCGACCTGGATCAACCGGCCGGCCAGAAGCTGCAAGAGAAACACGATTGCCGCCGCGAGCCACAGACGCTTGGTGAGCAGCCAGATCCACGGAAAGACCAGCGCCAGCCAGGAGAACCGGTCGGCGAGAAAGATCGTCCGCTTGTGATCCGGGTCGGTGCCGCCCGGAGGTGTCAGAACGAGATAGCTTTTCAAGACATCTCCTTGGCCGTCAGACCAGCGTGCCCTTCGTGGAAGGAACGCGGCCGGCCTGGCGCGAGTCGATTTCGGTGGCCGTGCGCAGGCAGCGGGCAACCGCCTTGAAGCAGGTTTCGGCAATATGGTGATTGTTGGCGCCGTAGTAGTTGAATACGTGCAGCGTGATGCCGGCGTTCTGGGCGAGAGCCTGGAAGAACTCCCGCACCAGTTCGGTGTCGAAACTGCCGATCTTGGGCGCGCTGAAATCGACGTTCCAGACGAGGAAGGGGCGTCCAGAGAGGTCGACGGCAGCCTTCGTCATCGTCTCGTCCATGGCAAGATCCAGCGAGGCATAGCGGGTGATGCCGCGGCGGTCACCGAGCGCCTTGGAGATCGCCTGGCCGATGGCGATGCCGGTGTCCTCGACCGTGTGGTGGTCGTCGATGTGCAGGTCGCCCTGGACGTCGATCTCCATGTCGATCAGCGAGTGGCGGGAAAGCTGGTCCAGCATGTGGTCGAAGAAGCCGACGCCGGTCGAGATCCGGGCGGTACCGGTCCCGTCGAGGTTGACCGAAACCGAAACCGACGTCTCGTTGGTCTTGCGCGAGACCGAGCCTCTGCGTGCGGCGGCTGTTTCGGCCATTGTCTGCTCCATGCGATCGATCTGCGCTCCATAACAGGCAGCCGGCCAAATATCCAGCAAAAGCGCCGCCCGGAAAGCAGGTGGTCTGCACCGGTTTGCAATCAGCCTGGCCCCACTTACATAGGGATCAACCGAGGCAGATACGCCTCAAGGACAACGCCCTGCACAGGGGCCAACAGGTGAAGAATGACAACCATTATTACAGTCCGGAAGGGCGGCAAGGTGATCATGGCCGGCGATGGTCAGGTCAGTCTCGGCCAGACCGTTATGAAGGGAAATGCACGAAAGGTACGGCGGATCGGCAAGGGCGAGGTGATCGCCGGCTTTGCCGGAGCGACGGCTGACGCCTTCACGCTGCTCGACCGGCTGGAGAAGAAGCTCGAGCAGTACCCTGGCCAGCTGATGCGCGCCGCCGTCGAACTCGCCAAGGACTGGCGCACCGACAAATACCTCAGGAACCTCGAGGCGATGATGCTGGTCGCCGACAAGACCATCACGCTCGCCATCACCGGGAACGGCGATGTGCTGGAGCCGGAGCATGGCACGATCGCGATCGGATCGGGTGGAAACTACGCCTATGCCGCCGCCCGCGCGCTGATGGACAGCGACAAGTCCGCCGAGGAGATCGCTCGCACGTCGCTCGATATTGCCGCCGAGATCTGCGTCTACACCAACCACAATCTCGTGGTCGAGACGCTCGACGCCGAATAGCAACAACAGGAACGGGTTCGACTGGCCGGGCTTCAGGAGCCGGCCGGGCAGGAACGCCGAAGAGGAAGACATGACGACATTTTCACCCAGAGAGATCGTCTCCGAGCTCGACCGGCACATCATCGGTCAGCATGACGCCAAGCGCGCCGTGGCAATTGCCTTGCGCAACCGCTGGCGCCGCCAGCAGCTCGACGAGAGCCTGCGCGACGAGGTGATGCCGAAGAACATTCTGATGATCGGGCCGACGGGCGTCGGCAAGACCGAGATCTCCCGCCGGCTGGCGAAGCTCGCCGGCGCGCCGTTCATCAAGGTCGAAGCCACGAAATTCACCGAGGTCGGCTATGTCGGCCGGGACGTCGAGCAGATCATCCGCGACCTGGTCGAAGTCGGGATCGGCCTGGTCCGCGACAAGAAGCGCGCAGAGGTCCAGGCCAAGGCGCATATGAGTGCCGAGGAGCGGGTTCTCGACGCGCTCGTCGGCGCGACAGCATCCCCTGCAACGCGCGAATCCTTCCGCAAGAAGCTCCGCAACGGGGAAATGGACGACAAGGAAATCGAGGTCGAGGTTGCCGACAGCAGTTCGGGCATGCCCGGCTTCGATATTCCCGGCATGCCGGGTGGTAACATCGGCGTCCTGAATCTCTCGGAAATGTTCGGCAAGGCCATGGGCGGCCGCACCAAAAAGGTCCGCACCACCGTCGCAAAGTCCTACGGCGACCTGATCCGGGACGAATCGGACAAGTTGATCGACAACGAGGTCATCCAGCGCGAGGCCGTTCGGTCCGTTGAGAACGATGGCATCGTCTTCCTCGACGAGATCGACAAGATCGCCGCCCGCGACGGCGGCCTCGGTGCCGGCGTATCGCGCGAGGGCGTCCAGCGCGATCTCCTGCCGCTGGTCGAAGGAACGACGGTGGCGACGAAGTACGGCCCGGTGAAGACGGACCACATCCTCTTCATCGCCTCCGGCGCCTTCCATGTCTCCAAGCCTTCGGATCTCCTGCCGGAACTGCAGGGCCGTCTGCCGATCCGCGTCGAACTGCTTCCGCTGACCAAGGAGGACTTCCGTCGGATCCTCACCGAAACAGAGGCGAGCCTGATCCGTCAGTACAAGGCGCTGATGGAGACGGAGCAGCTTGCTCTCGACTTCACGGAGGATGCGATCGACGCGCTTGCGGATGTCGCCGTGCACCTCAATTCCTCCGTGGAAAACATCGGGGCCCGCCGCCTGCAGACCGTGATGGAGCGTGTGCTGGACGAGATATCCTTCAACGCGCCCGATCGCGGCGGCACGGCCGCGACGATCGACGCGGACTATGTGCGCGAGCACGTCGGTGACCTGGCCGCCGACACCGACCTGTCGCGCTACATTCTCTGACGCGTGGCGGCAAAGCAACGCTCTGCAAGGACTTGCTGATGTTGACGGCAATTTGATGCAAGGTGCCTCGACAGGATGCCTCCCTTTCCCCTAAGGGAGGCATCAATTCGCTCGTGGCGGATGTCAGGTCGCAGCCGGTGTTCTTGAGCGCGCCCCTCTTCATCCTCGCACGGTTTGCAGGTCCGACATCTTGAAGCGACTTCTTCTGGCATTTCTTCTGGCGATGAGCAGCGTAGCTGCAGCAGACGCCGCAGGTCTGCGCGCCGTTCCGGAAGGCAACCGCCATGTGGAGCAGCCACTGGTGCCGGGGGCGTCGGTGCGGCGAACCCGTGCCGGACGCACGACCTTCGACGACAAATACGACAAGATCCGCGATCTTCTGGCGACGGACAAGGCGCTGATCGGCAAGATCAAGGCGACCGCTGCCGCCTACCGGATCGACCCCATTCACATGGTGGGAGCAATCGTCGGCGAGCACACCTACAATGTGGATGCCTACGATCGGCTGCAGTCCTACTACATCAAGGCCGCGGCCTATGCCGGGGACCGGTTCCGGTTCGGCCATGGCGACCAGACGATCAGCGCCTTCGTCGCCCGCCCCGAGTTCTCCCGCTGTGACCCGGAGGCTGATTCCTACTCCCTCTGGACATGCCGCGAAGGCGTCTGGGAGAAAAGCTTCCGGGGACGATCCGTGGATGGGATCTCCTACCCCGACAACCGGTTCAGTGCCGTCTTCTTCCAGCCCTTCTACGCCGGCCAGACCTTCGGGCTGGGTCAGGTCAATCCGCTGACGGCGCTGATGCTCTCGGACATGGTCGCCAAGACCTCCGGCTACGAGAGGCTCGACGAGAACGATGCGGCCGGCGTCTACGAAGCCATCATGGATCCCGACCGGTCGCTGGCCTATATGGCGGCGGCCATCCGCAGGTCGATCGACGATTATGCCCGCATTGCCGGAGTGGACATTTCCACCAACCCTGGCGTCACGGCCACCCTCTACAACACCGGCGGCTCCGCGGAACGCGCCGTCGCGCTCCGCTCACGGGGCGGCCTGCCCGAAGAGAACTACTACGGCTGGCTGGTCAATGATAAGCTCCCCGAGTTGAAATCGCTGCTCTGAGTCCTGATATCTCCGGTTCAGGAAACCAGCATCAGGAGGGCCGTCGATGGACATGCGCCCCGAGCCGTTCGTCCCGCCCGCTCCCATCCCGCGCACCGTGCCACCCTCGCGGCTGGAAATCATCCGGACCGTTCTCAACAACCCGCTCGAGCTGTGGGGGGTGCCCTCCTATACGCTCCCCTGGATCGAGACGAAGTTCTTCAGCGAGCGGACCCTGATCGTCAACGATCCCGGGCTGATCCGCCACGTCCTCGTCGACAATGCCGCAAACTACGAGATGTCCGAGATCCGGCAGCTGATCCTGCGGCCGATCCTGCGTGATGGCCTGCTGACGGCGGAGGGGCCGGTCTGGAAGCGGTCGCGCAAGGCCATGGCGCCGGTCTTCACCCCCCGGCACTCGAAGGGTTTTGCGGCCCAGATGCTGCGCAAGTCCGAGGACTATGCGGAGAAATACGAAGACCTCGGCGAGGGCAAGGTCTTCGACATTTCCGTCGACATGACCGAACTCACCTTCGCAATCCTCTCCGAGACGCTGTTTTCCGGCGAGATCGTCACCGAAAGCAACGACTTCTCCGAGGATGTCGACAATCTCCTGCATCGCATGGGCCGGGTCGATCCGATGGATCTCTTGCGGGCGCCGGCCTGGGTGCCGCGCGTGACGCGGATCGGCGGGCAGCGGGTGCTCGGAAAATTCCGGGAGATCGTCGCAAAGACCATGGCACGCCGCCAGGAGAAGATCCGCAGGGATCCCGAGTCGGCGCCGCAGGATTTCCTGACGCTCCTCCTTCAGCTTGCCGGACCGGACGGGCTGACCATGGAGGAGATCGAGGACAATATCCTGACCTTCATCGGCGCCGGGCATGAAACCACGGCCCGCGCGCTCGCCTGGACGCTCTATTGCGTCGCCAACTCGCCGCATGTCCGCGAACGGATGGAAGCGGAGATCGACCGGGTCATGGCCTCGGGCGCCGATCCGGTCGACTGGCTGGACCAGATGCCGATGGTTCGCGCCGCCTTCGAGGAAGCCCTGCGGCTCTATCCGCCGGCGCCGTCCCTGAACCGGGCGGCAATTGCCAACGACGAATGGGAAAGCCCCGACGGAAAACGGGTCAGGATCGACGCTGGCGTGACCGTGCTGATCATGCCCTGGACCTTGCATCGTCACGAGCTCTACTGGGACAAGCCGCGTGCCTTCATGCCGGAGCGCTTCCTGCCGGAGAACCGCGGCAGCATCAATCGCTTCCAGTATCTTCCCTTCGGCGCCGGCCCGCGCATCTGCATCGGCGCGACCTTTGCCATGCAGGAGGCGGTGATCGCGCTGGCGGTGCTGATGCGCCGGTACCGCTTCGACGTCACGCCGGAGACGAACCCCTGGCCGGTGCAGAAGCTGACGACGCAGCCCCGCAACGGTCTGCCGATGCGGGTCAGCAGGCGCGAGGGAATATCTTCCACGGCGAATTGATCTTTGTCGTCCATGCGATATTGATCGAATAAAAGCCTCATCGGGAAATTCGCGTGTCCTCACCATACCTTCTCGGCATCGACACCGGCGGAACCTATACCGACGCGGTCATCTTCCGGGAGCCGGAAGGCGTTGTCGCCAAGGCGAAATCGCTGACGACGCGGAATGATCTTTCGCTCGGAATCGCAGGAGCCGTCGATAGCGTGATCGCCCAGAGCGGCATCCTGCCGTCGCAGATCGGACTCGTGTCGCTCTCGACGACGCTGGCCACCAATGCTCTCGTCGAAGGGCAGGGCGGCAGCGCGGCACTGGTCATGATCGGCTTCTCGCAGGAGGATCTGGCCCGCGGCGGCTTGCAGGAGGCACTGGGGCGTGATCCCGTCGTCTTCGTGCCGGGGGGGCACGACGTCCACGGCAACGAGCTTCCACTTGATCTTACGGCGCTCGAAGAAGCGGCCGCCACCCTTGCCGAACACGTATCGGCCTTTGCGGTGGCCGGTTATTTCGCAGTCCGGAATCCGGCTCACGAGGTGCGCGTGCGGGATCGTCTGCGGCAGATGACCGGCTTGCCGGTCACCTGCAGCCATGAACTGTCCTCCAGGCTCGGCGGCCCGCGCCGGGCGTTGACGACGCTTCTGAACGCCAGGCTCGTGCCGATCATCGACCGGCTGATCAATGCCTGCGATCGCTTTCTCGACAGCCGCGGCGTGGCGGCGCCCTTGATGGTGGTGCGCGGCGACGGCGCCCTGATCTCGGCAGCCGAGGCCCGCCTGCGGCCGATCGAGACGATCCTCTCCGGCCCGGCGGCAAGTCTGGTCGGCGCCCGCTATCTGACAGGCCTCGACCGTGCCGTCGTCTCCGACATCGGCGGCACGACCACGGATGTCGCCGTTCTGGAGGCGGGCCTGCCGCGGCTTGCCGAGGAAGGCGCGATCGTCGGCGGTCATCGCACCATGGTCGAGGCGGTGGCGCTCCGGACCTTTGGCCTCGGCGGCGATTCGGAGGTCCATATCGATGACCGTGGCCTGACGCCGTCGATCACGCTCGGGCCTCGCCGGATCCTGCCGCTCAGCCTCATTGCCCACCATCACCCGGAGGTCATCATCTCCACACTGGAAAAGCAGCTGAAGGCACAGCGCCCCGGCCGCCACGACGCGCGCTTTGCCGTCGCGACGGGCCTCGCCTCGCCAGCGGCGCAGGGCCTCAGAACGCAGGATCAGGCGCTGTTGCAACGTCTTGGGTCCGGGCCGGTGAGCCTTGACGCTCTGCTCCAGTCCGCACCGGAAAAGGTGCTGCTGGACGGTCTTGTCGCCCGCGGCCTTGTTCACCTCTGCGGCATCACCCCCTCCGATGCGCTGCATGTCCTCGGCCTGCAGGGCCAATGGAATGCGGAGGCGGCGCGCAGGGGTTTCGAGCTTTGCGCTCGGCGCAGGGACGGGGGCGGGCGCGCAATCGCTCCGTCTGCGGCCGAACTGGCCGAGGCGGTGGTCACGCGCCTGACCCGCCAGTCTGCAGAAGCCGTGCTGGCGACCTGCCTGGCCGAGGACGGCGGCGAGCCGATCGATCCCTCGACCTCTCCTGCCGTCGACCGCGCCCTGCGCCGGACGCCCGGCATCGTCGGGATGTCGATTGCCCTCGACCGGCCACTGGTTGGCCTGGGCGCCTCCGCGGCGCTCTATTATCCCGCCGTCGCACGCATGCTGGGCGCGGGGTCAGTCGTTCCGGCAGACGCAGACGTGGCCAATGCCGTCGGTGCCGTCGTCGGAGAGGTCCGCGCCGTTGTGAGTGTGGTGGTGAGCATCTCGGGCGAGGGAGGGTTCGTGATCTCGGGCGCCGGTGAAAATCGTTTGGCGAGTGAGGAGGCCGAGGCGATGAAGCAGGCCCGCCAGCGGGCACGCGCTGCGGCTCTGGCGCGGGCCGCCGCCGCCGGCGCCGATGATGCTGTCGTCACCCTGGAGGAGCATCTGGACCGGCCGGACGTCGAGGGTTCGCCTAGGCTCCTGGAGGCCCGGATCGTGGCGACGGCGGTCGGCCGTCCTCGCGTCGCGGCACGCGACATGGGCGCCGTCAGCCCTTCGGCGCATTGACAGCGGCGGCTCTGCGCGCAAATTGGCAGGCAATAACAATCAAGGATGAGGAGGAGGCACCGGATGGCGCGCATTACCAAGAACGGCCTTGCGATCGATGAGAAGCTGCATGATTTCCTCCTGCAGGAGGCAATCCCCGGCACGGGCGTCGACGTGGAGCGTTTCTTTTCGCAGTTTGCCCAGATCGTCCATGACCTGGCGCCGAAGAACCGCACGCTGCTGGCCAAGCGCGACGAGATGCAGGAAAAGCTGGACGAATGGTATCGTCGCAATGGTGCTCCCGTGGACCTGGAGGTCTACGAAGCCTTTCTCCGCGACATCGGCTATCTCCTGCCGGAAGGTCCCGATTTCAAGGTCTCGACGGACAACGTCGATCCCGAAATCGCCGAGATTGCCGGGCCGCAGCTCGTCGTGCCGGTGATGAACGCGCGCTACGCCCTGAATGCCGCCAACGCGCGCTGGGGCTCGCTCTACGATGCGCTCTACGGCACCGACGCCATTCCGGAGGAGGGTGGCGCCGAAAAGGGTGGATCCTATAATCCCGCCCGCGGGGCGAAGGTCATTGCCTGGGTGCGGGACTTCCTCGACCAGTCGGTGCCGCTGTCGGGCGCGAGCTGGAGCGACGTGACGTCCTTCGTCGTTGCTGCCGGCACCCTCACGGCAGCCGGTCCGGAAGGACGCACCGTCGAACTCGCCGATCCGGCACAGTTCATCGGGTACACGGGCGAGGCCGCGGCGCCGGAGAGCCTGCTTCTCGGGAAAAACAACCTGCATATCGGGGTGCGGATCGATCCGTCGACGCAGATCGGCAAGGACGACCCGGCGAAGATTTCCGACGTGCGGCTCGAATCGGCGATCACCACCATCATGGACTGCGAGGATTCCGTTGCCGCCGTCGATGCCGAGGACAAGGTGCTCGTCTATCGCAACTGGCTCGGCCTGATGAAGGGCGACCTTCAGGAAGAGGTGGCCAAGGGCGGCAGGAGCTTCATCCGCAAGCTGGAACCGGACATCGTCTTCACGACGCCGAAAGGCGCGAGCGGCAGCCTGAAGGGTCGGTCGCTGATGCTGGTGCGCAATGTCGGGCACCTGATGACCAATCCGGCCATCCTCGACCAGGAAGGTCGCGAGGTGCCGGAAGGCATCATGGACGCCATGGTCACCGCTCTCCTTGCACTGCATGACATCGGGCCCGACGGGCGCCGCCAGAATTCCCGCACCGGCTCCATGTATGTGGTGAAGCCGAAGATGCACGGACCGGAGGAGGTCGCCTTCGCCTGCGAGATCTTTGCGCGCGTAGAAGAAGCGATCGGCATGCCCACCAACACCATCAAGATGGGGATCATGGACGAGGAGCGCCGCACCACGGTCAACCTCAAGGAATGCATTCGCGCCGCGCGCGAGCGTGTGGTCTTCATCAACACCGGCTTCCTTGATCGCACCGGCGACGAGATCCACACGTCGATGGAAGCGGGCCCGATGATCCGCAAGGGCGACATGAAGCAGGCCGCCTGGATCTCCGCCTACGAGAACTGGAACGTCGACATCGGCCTCGAATGCGGGCTCGCGGGCCACGCGCAGATCGGCAAGGGCATGTGGGCGATGCCTGACCTGATGGCGGCCATGCTGGAGCAGAAGATCGCCCACCCCAAGGCAGGCGCAAATACCGCCTGGGTCCCGTCGCCAACGGCGGCGACGCTGCATGCGACCCACTATCACAAGGTCAATGTCGCCGACGTCCAGGCCGGCCTGAAGACGAGGGGCCGCGCCAAGCTCTCCGACATTCTCTCCGTGCCGGTCGCATCAAGGCCGAATTGGACGCCCGAGGAGATCCAGCGGGAGCTCGACAACAATGCCCAGGGCATCCTCGGCTATGTGGTGCGCTGGATCGACCAGGGCGTCGGCTGCTCCAAGGTGCCCGACATCAACGACATCGGCCTGATGGAAGACCGCGCAACGCTTCGCATCTCGGCGCAGCACATGGCCAACTGGCTGCACCACAAGCTGATCAGCCAGGAGCAGGTCGTCGAGACGATGAAGCGGATGGCGGCGGTCGTCGATGGCCAGAATGCCGGTGATCCGCTCTACCATCCGATGGCATCGGATTTCGACGGCTCAATCGCCTTCCAGGCCGCCCTCGACCTGGTGCTGAAGGGCAGGGAGCAGCCGAACGGCTACACCGAACCGGTTCTCCACCGGCGGCGGCTGGAGCTCAAGGCGCAGCACGCACACTGAACGACAAAGGCCGCCGGGGTGACCGGCGGCCTTTACATTAGGTTCGCGAAGCAATCCGCTTACTGGATGACGACGACCTTGGTGTTGCGGCCCGGGCGGACGCGATTGTAGAGGTCGATGACGTCCTGGTTGATCAGCCGGATGCAGCCCGAAGAGGCTGCGGTGCCGATCGACGCCCATTCCGGCGTGCCATGCAGGCGGAACAGCGTGTCCTGGCCCTTCTCGTTGAAGAGATACATGGCGCGCGCACCAAGGGGGTTGCTGAGGCCCGGCCCCATTCCGTCCTCGACATAGCGTGCCACGTCCGGCTTGCGCTCCGCCATTTCCTTCGGCGGGTGCCAGGTCGGCCAGGCCTGCTTCCAGGCGACATAGGCCTCGCCCGACCAGGAGAAGCCCTGCTTGCCGACGCCGATCCCGTAGCGGACCGCCTTGCCGTTCGGCAGCACGTAGTAGAGGAAGCGTTCGCGGGTGTTGACGACGATCGTGCCCGGCTTCTCCTGCGTCGGATAGTCGACGATCTGGCGGTGGAACTTCTTGTCCACGCGGGTGATCGGAATGGCAGGCAATGCATAGCCGGCATCGGTGACGGAGCCGTAGGAATCGGTGAAGATCCGGGTGGTTTCGATGCGGGCGACTTCGGGGGATTCGGACGTGGTGGAGCATCCGGCCAGGGCAGCAGTTGCCAGGAGGCCGAAGGCGATCATGCTTGTGCGGATGCGCATGGAGATCTCATGAAAAGGGAAAAAGCGACGCAGGCGGGATGAGCGCCTTTAAGAGCGGGTTATTTTCGAATAAAACGGGCTTGGCAAGTCGCTGTGCCCCGACCGGGCGTCGCGCCCGCACGATTGGACGCGGATCTGCCTTTTTTGCAACATCAAACACGGGATCGGCACCCGACCTCATGACACGTGTCAGCATCGCCAACAGCAATCCGCTCATCGATGGTCGCCAGTCGGCCCGCGCCATGATGGTGCGCCGCGGCCTGCAGATCCTGCTGACCGACATGCGCCACGCGACGCTGCCGGAACTCGCGCTCGCCAACGGCCGCCGCGCCGACCTCGTCACGGTATCGGAGAAGGGGGAGATCTGGATCATCGAGATCAAGACCTCGATCGAGGACTTCCGGGTCGACCGCAAGTGGCCGGATTACCGGGCCTATTGCGACCGTCTGTTCTTTGCCACCCACAAGGACGTCCCGCTGGAGATTTTCCCGGAGGACTGCGGCCTGTTGCTGTCGGATGGCTACGGCGCACACCTCATGCGCGATGCGCCGGAACACCGGCTGCCGCCGGCGACCCGCAAGGCGGTCATGCTCAATTTCGCCAGGGCGTCCGCGCATCGCCTGACCATGGCCGAATGGGCAACCGGCAGGACCTTCGACGAGATGTGATCTATTTCGGCGCCCGCTTGGCGAGGATCCGCTGCAGCGTCCGGCGATGCATGTTGAGGCGGCGCGCCGTCTCCGACACATTGCGCTCGCACATCTCGTAGACCCGCTGGATATGCTCCCAGCGCACCCGATCGGCCGACATCGGGTTTTCCGGCACGTCAGCCTTCTCCCCGGGGCGCTGCGTCAGGGCATGAAATATATCATCCGCATCGGCGGGCTTGGCCAGATAATCGAGGGCGCCGAGCTTCACGGCCGTGACGGCCGTGGCGATATTGCCATAGCCGGTCAGCACGATGGTCTTCGTATCCTGCCGCAGCTGGCGGATCGCCTCGATCACGTCGAGTCCGTTGCCGTCTCCCAGGCGAAGGTCGACGACGGCATATTTCGGCGGATTGGCCTTCGATTTGGCAATGCCCTCGGCAACCGATTCGGCCACGTCGACGGTAAAGCCGCGGCTTTCCATGGCGCGCGCCAGCCGTCGCAGGAAGGGGCCGTCATCGTCAACGATGAGCAGGGACCGATCCGGTCCGAGCAGATGTTCCGCAGCAGCGTCTGCGGCTCGCATTGGTGTATCCATGTCTCTTCTCCAGAAGCGTCACGGGCTCGAAAGCATCTACGTTCGGCAGACCCTCTCGGACCACATGCGCCAGCTAACCATCCTCGAGCATCGCCCGAGGCCATTCGATGCGAATACGGGCACCCGCTTCGTCGCCATCCCGATTCTCGAACCGCAATCGTGCGCCGGAGCGTTCCAGCAGCGTTTTGGCGATGAACAGGCCGAGCCCGAGCCCGCCGGCTCTTTCGACTTCCTTGGCCCTCTTTGTCATATAGGGTTCGCCGATGCGGGAAAGAATATCTGCCGAGTAGCCGGCGCCATCGTCCTCGATGACGACGACGACCCGTTCGGCATTGTGCTCGACGGTCACCGTCACCTGGCTTGCCGCGTAGTCCACGGCATTCTCCACAAGGTTGCCGAGACCGTAGAGAATGCCGGCATTGCGGGTGCAGACGGGTTCGCTGGCACGGTCGCCCCTCTCGACGAGCCCGATGGCAATCCCGAACTGGCGGTGCGGCGCGATCACATCCTCGATCATCGAGGACAGCGGCAGGCGACGCATGTGCTCCTCGCTCGCCGCCGACAGCGAGGTCAGGCGCTTCAGGATATCGCGGCAACGCTCGCTCTGGCTGCGCAGCAGCTGGACGTCCTCCCGCAGCAGCTCGTTGTCGCCGAAGTCGCGCTCCATCTCCTTGGCCACGACGCTGATCGTTGCCAGCGGCGTTCCGAGTTCGTGCGCTGCCGCCGCGGCCAGGCCATCGAGCTGCGACAGGTGCTTTTCCCGCTCGAGCACGAGTTCGGTCGCCGCCAGCGCATCCGCCAGCAGCGTCGCCTCGTTGGACACCTGATAGGCATAGAAGGCGGCAAAGCTCATCATCGAGGCGATCGAGAACCAGATGCCGAGCTGCATGACCGGCTGCACCCGCCAGATCTCTTCCGGATACCAGGGCAGCGGATAGGGCGAGAAGGCGAGCGCCGTGGTGCAGGCGAGCGCCAGCAGGAGGAGTGCAATGGAATGCCGCAGCGGCTGCGAGGCAAACGAGATGATCACCGGCACGCAGAGGAGCGGCGCGAACGGATTGGCAAGCCCACCGGTGATGAACAGCAGGCAGGCCATCTGCAGGAGATCGAAGCTGAGGAGCGCCAGCGCCGCCTTCGGCCCCAGCCGCTGCGTCGGCGGAAACCAGAGCGACAGCATCACATTGGCGAGCGCCAGGGCGCCGATCAGGAAGCCCGCCGGCAGCAGCGGCAGCGGAAAGGAGAGCGCCAGCGCCACGATCAGCACCGTCAGCGTCTGGCCCGCGACCGCCAGCCAGCGCAGCCGGACCAGCGTCTGGAGCCGGAACCGCCGGCTGGAGGAACCGAACTGCGCCTCGCGCACCGACGAGAGGCCGAGGGTTTCCGTCTGGCGGCCAGCGCCGATCGTGTCTGCCTTTTTCATGGACCGGTCCAATACAGCTCCTTGCCCCATCTCCCGAGGCGGCATTCTGTCACGTCCCGCGCGGCTTGGCACGCGTGGTGGGCAGCGCCTCGTCGGGCCGCTCCGGCCAGGGGTGCCTGGGGTAGCGTCCGCGCATCTCGGCGCGCACGTCCTTCCAGGACCCTGCCCAGAAGCCCGGCAGGTCGCGGGTCGTCTGGATCGGCCGGTGCGCCGGCGAGGTGAGTTCCAGCAGAAGCGGCAACCGTCCGCCGGCAACCGCGGGATGCGTCTTCAATCCGTAGAGTTCCTGCACCCGGATCGCCAGCACCGGCTCCTCCCCGTCGTAGCGGATCGGGTGGCGCTGGCCGGTCGGCGCCTCGAAATGGGTCGGCGCCAGCCGATCCAGGTCGCGGCGCAGGTCGTGCGGCACGAGCGAACGCAGCCCCTCGGTGAGGCCGCCGGCATCGACGGCATCGAGGCTGGAGCTGCTGCCCTGAAACGGCACGAACCAATCTTCCAGCCGGTCGAGCAATGCGTCCTCGCTCATGTCGGGCCAGGGATCGCCGATGCTCCGGTGCAGGAAGCCGACCCGCTGTCGCAGATGCTGGGCCTCGCGCGAAAACGGCAGTGCCGCCAGACCGAGCTGCCGCACGCCCTCCGCCAGTGCCCGGGCGGCCGCTTCGCCGCGCGGCTTCGGCAGCGGCGATTCCTCGAAGACGATCGCCCCGAGCCGCGTCACCCGGCGGGCGCGCGCCTGGCGGCTCGCCCGGTCGAAGAAACACTCCTCTCCTTCGACGATCAGCGCTCGCAGCTGCTCCTGCACGTCGGCGCGAGAGATGTCCGCCGCCGCAAGGATCCGGCCCTGCGCGGCGCGGCCGGTGAGGTCCGCGATCACCAGCATGCGGCTGGCGGCCAGCCGCTCCGTCTCCGGCAGCTCGGCGCCGCGCCCGTTGGCCATGACGAACCGGCCACGCCCGCCGCGCTGCAGGGCCACCCGGTCGGGATAGGCGTGCAGCAGCAGCGGCCCCGCACCGGAGACCACACCGGCATCATCTCCCCTGGGCAGGCTCCGCGAAAGTCGGGCGGCAAGCGCCCGCGCGGCGTCCGCACGGGACCCGCGTTCGGTTCGAAACCGCCGCAGCCGCTCGTCGAGATCGAGATCCTTGCCGCCGAGGCCCTGTTCGGTCAGGAGCACCGCAAGCTGGCAGGCGAGCAGGCCAAGGCCCTCGGCGGCGGCCGATATGGCCATGGCGGAAAGCCGCGGCGGCAGGGCGAGGCGCCGCATCAGGTGGCCCTTCTGCGTCAACCCGAAACGCGCATCGAGCGCACCGAGCTGGACGAGCAGGGCGCGGGCCTCCGACAGCGCCGGCGCCGGCGGCTGATCGAGAAAACGCAGCGTCGCCGGATCCTTCACGCCCCAGTGCGCCAGGTCGAGCGCCAGCTGCGAAAGGTCGGAGGAGAGGATCTGCGGCGGCGTGAAGGCCGGCAGCGCCGCCGTCTGTCCGGCATGCCAGAGGCGGATGGCGGTTCCCGGTTCCGTACGGCCGGCGCGCCCGGCACGTTGATCGGCGGAGGCCCGCGACACCCGGACCGTCTCCAGCCGGGTGATGGCGGTGGCGGGCTCGAACACCGGCAGCCGCTGCAACCCGCTGTCGATGACGACGCGCACGCCGTCGATGGTGATCGAGGTTTCCGCGATCGAGGTCGCGAGCACGATCTTGCGCATGCCCGCCGGTGCCGGCCGGATGGCGAGATCCTGGTCCGCCTGGCTCAGGTTGCCATAGAGCGGCGCAATCAGCGTCTCGGGCCCGAACCGCCCCTCCAGGCGTTCGGCAGTGCGTAGGATTTCGCCCTGTCCCGGCAGGAAGGCAAGGATCGATCCCTCTTCGCCGCCATGCGCGGCCAGAATGGCGCTCGTCACGCTGTCTTCAATCCGCTCTCCCGCCGGCCGGTCACGATGGCGGATCTCGACGGGAAAGCTGCGGCCCTCGCTGACGATCACCGGCGGACGGTCAAGGAGCGCTGCCACCCGCTCGACGTCGAGTGTCGCCGACATCACCAGCACCCGCAGGTCTTCCCGCAACGCCGACTGCACGTCGAGCGCCAGCGCCAGTCCGAAGTCCGCGTCGAGCGAGCGCTCGTGGAATTCGTCGAAGATCACCGCCGAGATGCCGGCAAGCTCAGGTTCCTCCAGCACCATGCGCGCGAAGACACCCTCCGTTACCACCTCGATCCGGGTGCGGCCGGAAATGCGGTTGTCAAGCCGCATCCGGTAGCCGACCGTCTCGCCGACCTGTTCACCCAGCAGCGCGGCCATCCGGCCCGCCGCCGCCCGGGCAGCCAGCCGCCGCGGCTCGAGCAGGATGATCTTGCCGCTGCACCAGGGCTGGTCGAGCAGCACCAGCGGCACGATCGTCGTCTTGCCCGCGCCCGGCGGCGCCGAGAGAACCGCCCGGTTGCCGTCCGAAAGGGCCGCCATGATCTCCGGCAGCACGTCATGGACAGGAAGAACCGGGACCGGAAGAACGGGAAGGCCGCGTTCACCACCGCTTGCCATCAGGCGACGGTCTCTCGGCTGGTCTGCTCGTAGGCGAGAATGGCCCCGGCCAGATCCTCCAGCGCCGCCCCCACCGATTTGAACAGCGTGATCTCGTCCGCCCGGCCGCGCCCGCCATGGCGTCCGTCGGCAAGATCGGCGAGATCCGCCAGGATCCGGTCTTCGGTGAGAACGCCGCTGCGCAGCGGCTGGACGATGTCGCCGCCCTCCTTGAGAGCGCCAGCGCGGGTGTCGACGAAGACGGAGGCGCGGCGGATGCAGGCGTCGTCGCTTTCGCGCATGTCCGGCTTGAAGGCGCCGACGAGATCCAGATGCGTGCCCGGCCGCAGCCATTCGCCCTGGATCAAGGCCGTATTTGAAAGCGTGGCGCAGGAGATGATGTCGGCGTCCCCGGCGGCCGCAGCGAGGTCGGCGGTCGCAGTCGCGTCGAGGCCAAGCGCCCGCGCCTCGGCGGCGCAGGCTTCGGCCTTGTCCGGATCGCGGGCCCAGATTGAGAAGCGCTCGAGCGGCCGCACCGTCGCATGCGCCTGCATAAGGTTGAGCGCCAGCCGCCCGGCGCCCACCATCAGCATCGTGCGCGCGTCTTCGCGGGCGAGGTAACGGGCTGCAAGCGCGGACGTGGCCGCCGTGCGTCGCGCCGTCAGCTCGCCGCCGTCGACCATGGCCAGCATCTCGCCCGTCGTGCCCGACGACAGGAGATAGGTGCCGATGATGGTCGGAAGCGCCCGGCGCTGG
>TARA_R110002051_G_scaffold191557_1_pt1 | contig 43589 bp, 41 predicted proteins | sample TARA_R110002051 | Tara Oceans TARA_R110002051 (sample SAMEA4397023) | marine metagenome | biome: Polar Biome; feature: [MES] marine water layer (ENVO:01000295) within the mesopelagic zone...; material: water (ENVO:00002006), including particulate matter (ENVO:01000060) such... | reverse complement strand
GGCGGAGGCGGTGCTGGAGCAGGCTCCGGCTCATCTTCCGTGAACTTTTGTTCCTCGAACAGCGGTTCAGGCTGTTCTTCCTCCATATCCGTCAGGTCGAGGACGTCTTCCTCTTCCTCGAAATCAGGCTCTTCTTCCGGTTCCGGTTCGGGATCCGGCTCTAGCTCAGGCTCAGGCTCGGGCTCCGGTTCAGGCTCAGCTTCGAGCTCCGGTTCAGGCTCGGGCTCCGGTTCCGGAGTCGGCTCTGGCTCGGCAGCTTCTTCGGGGGGTGGGGCTTCCTCGCCCTCCTCACCGTCTTCGGAAATGATTCGCCTAATCGAGGCGAGGATTTCCTCCATCGACGGTTCTTGCGCCGTATCACTCATCCAGACTCAAACCCACAAGGAATCAAGAGGCTTAAAGGGTATCCTACAAGTTTATGAAACGCCAGCCTGTCGTCCGGACAGTAGTTCCGGACGGTCAGGGCAGTTTCCCCGACACGTCCGTTCCCCATACCCGATCAATGGTGTCACGGTAGTGCTTGTCGTAATCATAGAACTCGACATCAAGCTCAAGATCCGCTGCCGTAAGTTTCCCCATCGCGAGTAGAAGTGTATACGCAGCCACCACTTCGTCCCGGTTTGCGCTGACCAGGCTAACCTGCGAATCGAGAAGTTCCTGCTCCGCATCGAGAACATTGAGTACGGTACGCGCGCCAACGGCAGCTTCCTGCTCAACACCGTCGAGCGCGATCTCAGCGGCATCAACGCTGGCCTCAAGAGCCGAAATTTGCGCTACCGAGGTCTGCCAGGCCTCATAGGCCCGCGCAGCCAGGTCGACTGTATCGCGGCGAATCGACTCGACAACGATCCTTGATCTGTTCGCGTTTTCCTTTGCGGCCCGAACACGCGCGGAGACCTGTCCCTTCTGATAGATGGGAATGATGACCTGGGCCGTAACGGTTAGCTCGGTGGTTTTATCGTCGTTAAATCCGCTATCCTCGGCATATTCGGCCGAACCGACAAGATTCACACTCGGTAACAATTCACCAAAAACCAGATCAACCGTTTCGCTGAGGCGCAGCTCATCAAACTTGGCTGCAATCAGGGTAAAATTATTGATCACCGACTGCTCGACTGCCTCTTCACGGCTTTCAGGCAGGGAAGCATCGATGTCTGGCGATTCCAGCTCTGACGGAACAGTACCGACAATGCGTTCGTAAGCGACTCGAGAGCTGATCAGATTTCCTTCAGCCTGGATCAGGTCCGCTTCGGCAATCGCCACTCTGGCTTCAGACTGAGCCACATCGGTACGCGTTACTTCACCGACTTCGAAACGATCTCGGGTGGCCTGGAGTTGAGTTTCAAGGCGCGCCCTGTTCTTTTTCTGCAATTCGAGAACCGACTGATCCCGAATGACATTCATATAAACCGTCAGCGCATTGAGCAGCGTGTTCTGTTCCGTATCGAACATGTTTGCGCGCTCTTGCTGCACACTGTATTCGGCCGAATTGACGTCCGCTACCGTTCGCCCGCCGCGATACAGCGGCTGTGTTACGCTGAGAATGGCACTCTTCGGTGTCGAGCTGCCATCACTGGACGAGACGTTGGTATCGACATCGGCGTTGTAATATCCGACCGACAATGTCGAAGAGACCGTCGGCAGCCATCCGCCCTTGGCGCGCGGGACGCCTTCATCGACGACGCGCAGGTTTGCCCGGGCCGCATTCAATGTCGGATTGGTCCGATAGGTATAGGCAAGAACTTCTGAAAGAGTTTCGGCAGTAGTTGGCGGAGCATAAACGCCGAGAATGCAAGCTGACACTGTCAGCATCGCGGCCGTGCGATGTAGTTTTTTCATACCAGTCACCCGTGTCATCCGAGATCTTTCCGCTTTAATAAAAGCAAATTTTGAGCACCTAAAAAACGAACTTCGCCTCATTCCGGAATTCTGGAAGCAACGGCACGGAAGCATCGAACACTATCCGCTTGGAAACCGTCGTCCCGAATTTCTCAACGAGCACGGCGTTACCCTGCCGCGCACCGTTCTCATATAGTACCGTGACCAGCCGTCCGCCATCCGCAAGTTGATCAATGAGCGATTCCGGTATGCGCTCAACCCCGCCGCCAATAACAATAAGGCTATAGGGTGCTTTCTTAATGTAGCCGACGAGCGGATCTCCCGCCACAATTGCCGCATTGTCGACATCAAGGGCCCCTAGCCGTTCATTGGCGCCGCCAACAAACTGCTCGTCCTGCTCTATGCCGTAAACCGTACCGGCCAAGCGTGACAGGATTGCCGTCGAATAACCACAGCCACAGGCGACATCCAGCACCTCGTCCGAGGCATCCGGCAAGGCGACCTGAAGCAACCGGGCGAAAACCATCGGCTCCATCAGAATCCGGCCATTGCCAAGGTTCAGGTCCTCGTCGACATAGGCGACGCCCATCAAGTTGTTGGGGACGAACAGTTCCCTTGGAACGCTTTCAAAAGCATCAATGATCGCCGGGTCAGTGACCTTATTGGTCCGGATCTGGCTCTCGACCATGTTGTGGCGTGCAGTGGCGAAGTCCGTCATTTCGCGACAGTGCTCCAGCATGTGAAAAGGCAGGCCGATGCACGGCCTTGCGGACGTTATACTTTGGGGGGCTTTTGAACACAATCCAGATACACCCCAGGGAGGACGGCCAGTTACAGGCCGCAACAATAACTACCATGAAAAAATACAAAATTGCAGCCGTCCCCGGTGATGGCATTGGGCCGGAAGTAATTGATGCCGGTGTTGAGGTTCTCGAAGCCCTTGCGTCCGGCAATGCCGGATTCAAGCTGGATTTCGAGCATTTCCCCTGGGGCGGCAACTATTATCGAAAGCATGGCGAGATGATGCCGGAGGATGGGGTCGATACCCTGCGCCGTTTTGACGCGATCCTGTTCGGTTCGGCCGGTGACCCGGACATTCCGGATCACATCACACTCTGGGGCTTGAGACTCAAGATCTGCCAGACCCTTGATCAATACGCCAATGTCCGCCCTGCCCGCCTTCTTCCAGGCATAAAAGGGCCGCTTGCCGATGTTACGGCGGACGATCTGGACTGGGTTATTGTCCGGGAGAATTCCGAGGGTGAATATGCCGGTGCTGGAGGCCGGGTCCATGTTGGCCTGCCCGAGGAAGTCGGCCTCGACGTATCCATATTCACGCGCTCCGGTGTCGAACGCATCCAGCGTTTTGCCTTCGAGCTTGCGCGATCCCGTCCCCGGAAAAAACTGACGCTCGTCACGAAGTCCAATGCCCAGCGGCACGGCATGGTGTTCTGGGACAGCGTGTTTGAACGAATCAAATTCGATTATCCGGATGTCGAGACAGACAAGATGCTGGTCGATGCCATGACCACGCGCATGGTTCTCGATCCGAAAAGCCTGGATACGATTGTCGCCACAAACCTTCATGCGGACGTTCTGTCCGACCTCGCGGCAGCCTTGACCGGCTCCCTCGGCATCGCACCGACAGGAAATCTTCGGCCGGAGCGGGATATGCCCTCCATGTTCGAGCCCATTCACGGCTCGGCCTTCGATATCACCGGCAAGGGTGTGGCGAATCCAATCGGAACATTCTGGAGCAGCGCCATGCTGCTTGAACATCTGGGAGAAACAGCCGCGGCGGCGCGGCTGATGTCCGCAATCGAGCGGGTTACGGCGGATGGCTCGGTGCTTCCGCGTGACCTTGGCGGCTCGGCGACAACCCGGCAGGTGACCGATGCAGTGCTTGCCGAATTGTCGAAAGGGAATACGTGATGCGGGCCTTTTGTTTCACATAGTGTTTTTCCGCATGAAAAGACATTGACGGGCGCGGAACGGACCGTTACCTATCGCGCCCTGTTGGCCCGGTGGCAGAGTGGTGATGCAGAGGACTGCAAATCCTTGTACGTCGGTTCGATTCCGGCCCGGGCCTCCAACTTCCTTCAAAAATTTGCGTATGATCTCCGTAGCTTGCGCGCTTTTGCGGCATTTTATGCCTGTTTTCGAGCGTGATGTGACGGCACACAAAATACTCATACGAAAATTGCCCGATTGTCGCGTTTCGGGTTTGCACTCGCCAAAAAGCGCTGCTATATACCGCCACCTCGTCGGGACACACTCCCGGCGGGTCGCTGATCCCCGGTAGCTCAGCGGTAGAGCAAGCGACTGTTAATCGCTTGGCCGGCGGTTCGAATCCGTCCCGGGGAGCCAATTAAGAAGCGGTCGGAACTTTGGTTTCGGCCGCTTTTTTATTCGCCCGCACATACCTCACCATCATTGCCGCCAAGCCTATTTCCAGCGACCATGCCCCCTCTGTCCGAGCCGCTGGATACCCAATGCTGTCTGATATTCGAATTATCGAGATCGAAGCCCTTGGCCCCGCCCCCTTTGCAGCCATGTTGTTTGCCGATCTTGGTGCGGACGTCATCACAGTGCACCGCAAGACAGCAGCCGATGTGCCAGGCAAAGGCGAAAGCAACCTGCTTGATCGTGGAAAGCGCTCTATTGCCCTCGATCTCAAGGCGGAAGACGACGTCGCTGCCCTGAAGGCATTGCTGAAAACCGCTGACGGACTGATCGAAGGCTTCCGGCCTGGAGTCATGGAAAGACTGGGGCTTGGTCCGGACATATGTCTCGCGCTGCAGCCGCGCCTTGTCTATGGCCGAATGACGGGCTGGGGACAGGATGGCCCCAAAGCCCGGGAAGCCGGCCATGATCTGAACTATATCGGCCTGTCGGGCGCTCTCTGGTACGCATCCCCGGCCGAATCGCCTCCCTTCCCGCCGCCAACCCTTGTCGGTGATATTGGTGGCGGTGCACTCTATCTGGTGATCGGCATGCTATCCGCCCTGCTGAATGCCCGTACGACAGGCAAAGGCAGTGTGGTCGATGCGGCAATCGTCGATGGCTCCGCGCATATGATGAATTTGCTGATGTCGCTTCGAGCATCAGGGTCTTTCAGCACGGGGCGTGGCCACAGCCTGCTGGACGGGCCGCACTGGAGCCGGAGCTATCGATGCGGCGATGGCCTGTATCTCTCGGTTCAATGCCTGGAGCCGAAATTCTACCGGATATTTCTGGAGCGCCTTGAGTTATCTGGCGATTCGCGCTTCGAACAGCAATTCCAGGAAAGCCTTTGGCCTGATCTTGCTGCCCGGCTAGAAACCCTGTTCGCCAGCCAGCCGCGCGCGTACTGGCTGGCCCTGTTCCATGGAAGCGATGCCTGTGTAGGCCCGGTGCTCTCACCGGACGAAGCATGCACCGATCCGCATATGGCCGCGCGTGGCGTCTGGCAGGATAGCGACGGCCGTTTGCAGGCAGCAGCGGCACCACGGTTTGATAACAAAAAACCGGGACCGCCAGCGCCAAGCCCATACAGAGGCCAGCATACCGCCGACATTCTCTCCGAGCTTAAAAGCCCGCGATCAAGTGGCTGAACGGCTCTTCTTCGGCCAGAATCGTCCGGCATCAAGGAACCTGTTCCAAGCATCGTCTATTTCATGATCCGCACGGGCCATTTCTGCACCGTGCCAGCCGATGATCATCCCCGACGCTTTGAGCAGATCGGGGGCATCCGCTCCCGTAGCCGGAACGACAAGAGATTCGAGCTGCCTGATGCACACCGCATAATCGTTCGCATATCCCAGAAGGTCCTGCAGTCGGGCTGCGGACTTGGAAAAGGTCTTGGCTTTGCGAGGATCGAACAGGGATGCGAAAAATTCGGCCGCATAACGCATCTTTTTCATCTCCAGCCGGAGTTCGTGCTTCGCGGCCGTGTCGCCCAGAAGAGCTGTCCGCCCCATCTTGCAAACCTTGCGATAGCGCTTTTCCAGTTTGGTCGCCGCGAATTCCTCGCTCCGGGCAAGATGATCGAAGACAGTCTTTCCCCGCCCATGCGAGAGCGACTCGATGAGTAGACCGAGTTCGAGCTGAAAAGACGTGAAACGGGATGATGCGACGGCGGCACGGGCATCCCTGTAACCAGCCTCCTGCCGGGCCTGAGCAAGCGCACGAAGGTCTTTCAAGGCGGGTATATCCGCGCCCAGAGCCGACTCGACGGGATCATGCAGATCCGAAATATAAACGTCCCATTCGCGCGCCTCGCCAAGGGAGCCGGCAAGCCATTTCCCCTCTGCCCTGACACGGTCGATCAGCTCCATATCGCCAAATGCCCGAAACATCCCGAGCGCGGCCCTCAATCGGCGTACAGCCACCCGCATCTGATGCGGCCCTTCGGGCGCCATGCTCTCAAGAATTGGAAATTCGTTTGCGGCGATCTGTGTCTGACAGGCCTTTAGAATTGCGACAGCCGATTCATTAATCCGGCTGCCTTGAGTTAAAGCCGGACGCCGCCCTTTCGTCGGCTTCGGTTCGGGCGGAACTTGCAACTCCCCCGCCCTCATCGCCTTACCGCGGTATTCTATCCGCACCGGCACATCGTCGTTGATTGCACGCGCCAGTTCAAATAATGCGGTCGGCGTGCCTGTCTTGAGCTCCAGTTCCAGTTCGCATATTGGCGCTTTTCGTGTCCCCGAACGAATTTCACCGATATCGAGGTCGGCTGAGATGAGCGCATCCCCGAACCGGCCGCTGTAACTTACAACCCGGCTACTTCTTCGAAAGTCCGTAACAAAAGCCGGCTGCAGTCGCTCCCATAGCCCGTTCCGGATAAGAAGATCACGTATCTCCGGCGCATGGATCAGCTCGAGCGTCGGTTGATTGTCATTGACCCAGCCTTCAAGCTCAATCCGCTCCGTAATACCGGCCTGCCAGCCGCTACCGATCTTGAGAGTTTGCAATTTCCGGCGGCCTATCTCCCGGATGCGCAAATTGATGCCGGCGGCAGCAAGCTCCTTGTCCGGCGTGTCGAAATACGTCGATTTCAAATGCGTCGTCTTGGCGCGTCCGCTCGTGGATTTGACCAGTATCGGTAACCGCTTGAGCCGATTGACCCATTTGTCCGAAAGCGCGAGCCGTAATTCCGATTCTGTCGGCAGGGCCTCAGTTTTCTTGCTCATACAAGCTCCTTCGGAGTGATGAAGTGACATAACCGCCCCTTTCCGGGGGCGATGTCACGCCAACTATCGATAGCAAGCTCGATGGTCGCCATCGCGCCGGTCGGAAATTTCTCCAGCACCCGAGCCAAACCTTCGCCTCCCGCCTCGCCACACAGGGACAAGGTCAAGTGCTCCAGGCCCGGATTGTGCCCGATAAGCAGGAGCTTTTGAATGGTCTCGGGTTGCCCTGACAGAACGGAGAAAAGGTTCTCCACGTTTGCCTCATAGATCCGGGCGGTTTCCTCAACCGGGCAATTCCGGGGGAGATAGGGGCGGATAGCGTCCCTGGTCTGTAGCGTCCGCCGGGCGGATGAACAGAGAACCAGATCCGGGACGATTTTCTCCTGCTTCATCATGATGCCGATAACCACCGCCGCCCGTTCGCCGCGCTGGTTCAGCGGCCTTTCGAAGTCACTCTCGGCCGGGCTGCTCCAGCTTGACTTGGCATGGCGTAGCAGCAACAGGGTTTTGCTCACCGGGTGGCTCCCGTTCTCTGGGGCGATTTTCCTGTGTTGGTCGGTTTCATGCCCGCTTCGGTCCCTTTTACAGAGCGCTAAATTGACAGCGCCGACCTCTGCCGCCAAGGTCAAACGAAGCGGATGTCCCATACCGCACCTTGTTTGTCTCTTGGAACCGTTTATGAGCGCCGAAACCACTCCCAGACATGCCGCGCTCATTGATCCGGCAGCAGATGGCCCAGTATCCGATTCCAGAAAAGCCGCCGATATCCGCCCCCTCAGGTCGGACGATGTCGAGGGGTTGGCACTGCTCGCTCAGGAACTTCTCGCATTTTATGGTCTCCCGGCACGCAACCAGCGCTCCTATATGGCGCACATAATGGCGACGGAGCTTTTCGAGCGGGAAAGCAATCTGAAGGTACTTGTCGCCGAAACATCGGCCGGGTTGCGTGGTTTCATCGCCTATACTGAAGTCTTCGCACTCGCCAGTTGTCAGCGCAGTTTTTTCATTCAGGATCTTTTCGTGACAAGGCGGGCCCGGACATCCGGTGTCGGCGGCGCCCTGATGGCCGAGCTGGTGCGCCAGGCGGAAGAATGCGGCGTCGAGCAGATCGACTGGACGGCTGATCCATGGAACGAGAAAGCAACGGCCTTCTATGAAAAACTCGGCCCGTTGCTTAAGAGCGAGAAAATTCTCTACCGTCTCGCCGGAACGGCCCTGCGCCGATCCATGCAGGAACAGAAACTGTGAAATCCGCGCCGTCTCGCCCTGATTGAGGGCAAACAAACTGGTAAGCCAACAAATCGAACACTAAGTTCGGAGCCTGTTGGCCCGCACGTAATACCGGAGAAAAAGAATGCAAATTCGCGATGGCTTCGTCGGCACAATCGGCAATACGCCGCTGATCAAACTGAAGCGCGCGTCGGAGGAAACCGGCTGCACCATTCTCGGCAAAGCCGAGTTTCTCAACCCGGGCGGATCGGTCAAGGACCGTGCGGCCCTCGCGATTATCCGTGATGCGGAAGAACGCGGCGCACTGCGTCCGGGCGGCGTGATCGTCGAAGGCACCGCCGGCAACACCGGAATTGGCCTTGCCCTCGTCGGCAATGCACTCGGGTATCGCTCCGTCATCGTCATGCCGGAAACCCAGAGCCAGGAGAAAAAGGACATGCTGCGCCTTGTCGGCGCGGATCTCCGTCTGGTTCCTGCAGCCCCCTACAAGGACCCGAACAATTACGTGCGCTATTCCGGCCGCCTGGCCGAGGAAATCGCGGCGAGCGAGCCTAACGGCGCGATCTGGGCCAACCAGTTCGACAATGTCGCCAACCGTCATGGCCACTACACCACCACGGGTCCCGAGATCTGGGACCAGACGGATGGCAAGGTAGACGGGTTCATCTGCTCCGTTGGCAGTGGCGGCACGATCGGCGGGGTCAGCATGGCCCTTAAAGAGCGCAATCCGGACGTTACCATTGGCCTCGCGGACCCGATGGGTTCGGCGATTTTCAATCACTATGCCCATGGCGAGCTTAAATCCGAAGGCGGCTCCATCACCGAGGGGATCGGTCAGGGCCGGATCACGAAAAATCTTGAAGGCATCACCGTCGATGCCCCCTTCCAGGTCACGGACGAGGAAGCCCTCGACGTCATCTTCAAGCTGCTGATGGAAGAAGGCCTCTGCATGGGCGGCTCGACCGGCATCAATGTCGCCGGAGCGGTGAAACTCGCCAAACAGATGGGCCCCGGCCACACCATCGTGACCGTACTGTGCGACTGGGGACACCGGTATCAGACCAAGATATTCAATCCGGAATTCCTGAAAGAAAAAGGGCTGCCTGTACCGGGCTGGCTGGCCTGACAGCTCGGAGAGGGAGGAAAACAATGGAATACAAGAACTCAGACGCACTCGTCGAGACGGCCTGGCTGGCCGAGAATATCGGCAATCCGAAGGTCAAAATTCTCGATGCCAGCTATCATCTGCCGGGTGTCGACCGGAACGCGGATACGGAATATCTCGAAAAGCATATCCCCGGCGCCGTGCGCTTCGATATAGACGATGTGAAGGATCCGGCGGCCACCCTGCCCCACATGATCCCGGACGCCGGGACATTCGCGGCGAAAGCCGGGGCGATGGGCATCTCGAACGACGATATGGTCGTCGTTTATGACGCCTATGGTTTGGTCAGCGCGGCCCGTGTCTGGTGGATGTTCCGTCTGTATGGACATAACAAGGTCGCCGTTCTGAATGGCGGTCTGCCGAAATGGTCGGCGGAATCCCGTCCCCTGACATCCGGGGCGGAACAGAATGCGCCTGCCACATTCACGGCGACCTTCCGCAAGGAGCTTGTCACCGATCTTGAGGCACTGCGTGCCAATATCGCGAGCGGGAAACGGGCCGTACTGGATGCACGCGCCGCTGACCGGTTTGCCGGAACGGCTCCGGAGCCGCGTGCCGGTCTGCGCAGCGGGCATATTCCAGGCAGCATGAGCATGCCGTCCGCCAGCCTGTTGAGCGCAGACAAAACGATGCTGCCGGCGGCCGCGCTGAAAAGCCTGTACGAAAACAATCTCGGGGCAGACCTCTCGCAGCCCGTGTCGACCACCTGCGGATCAGGGGTAACAGCCTGTATCCTGTCGCTTGGCCTCTATCTTCTCGGCAATGAGGATGTCGCCGTCTATGACGGTTCCTGGAGTGAATGGGGCGGTCACCCCGATACACCAGTCGAAACATCCTGAGGAAGAACACCGTGGCTTTAGACGTGCGTCCGATTGCGGACGGCGATACCGATTCCGTTATCGCTCTCTGGAAAGCGGCAGGGCTCACCGTGCCGCACAACGATCCTTACGAGGACATCCGCTTCTGCCAACGCAGTCACAACGCAGAAATTTTGCTCGGGTTTGACGCCAACGGTCTGGCCGCCACGGTCATGGTCGGCCATGACGGGCATCGTGGCTGGTATTATTACGTGGGTGTGGCCCCGGATCGCCAGACAAGCGGGCTTGGCCGGGAGATCATGTCCGCCGCCGAGGAATGGCTGAAAGAGCGTGGCGTTGGCAAAGCCCAACTCATGATCCGGCCGACAAATACCAGGGTAAAGGCCTTCTATGAACGTCTTGGCTATGACGAGGAAGACCGTCTGGTCATGGCTAAGCGATTCCGCCCGGCACCCGATTGGCAAGCCGGACAGACCGAGACGATGGTTATACATCTCGAAATGCTGGCACGCCCCGATAGGGAGCCGGCACGGCCACCCAAGATTGGAAAAAGGGTCACGCTGGAGCCCATGGCGACCCCAAGCGTGCGCTTCTATCGTTTCCTCTATAACGGCGTCGGCGGTGACTGGATCTGGGTCTCACGCAGGATCATGGATGACACGGCACTGGCAGCAGTCCTCTCCCGGCCTGGTGCGGAATATTATCTGCTGCAGGTAGATGGTGAGCCCGCCGGTTTTTGCGAACTTGAGCGCAATGAGGATGGCCAGGACGTCGAGCTGTCTTATTTTGGCTTGCTGCCCGATTTCATCGGGCTTGGCATTGGCCGCTATTTCATCAACGCCGCGATTGATCTGGCATGGAAGCCCGCGACAAAGCGTGTCTGGGTCCATACCTGCGATCTTGATCATCCTCGTGCCCTCGGCAATTACCAGCGGGCCGGGTTCGTCCCCTATGCGCGCGAGATCGAGGTTCTGCCCGATCCAAGACTTGCGGGCATGCCACTGCCAGCAGAGCCCGATGAACGCGGACATGCAGAGAGCAGTCTGTTCCGGGACCGGGTAGCGGCGGGAAAACTGCGTCTTGTGGGCGAAAACAGCCCTCCATCCTGAACATGATCACTCTCATGAACGAGGGCTGATCCTCATACAGAAAAACGAAGGGCGCGCGCGATCTCTCGCAGCGCGCCCTTCCGGAGGGTCCCCCGTTAGTCCCCCCCTCCCAGACCGTATCGGCCAGAAAGTGTCTGTTAGTGTGCCAGAATCTGGCTCAGGAACAGCTTGGTACGATCAGAACGCGGATTCGTAAAGAACTCTTCCGGTGTGTTCTGTTCGACGATTTCGCCGTAATCCATGAAGATCACGCGATCCGCCACCCGCTTGGCAAAGCCCATCTCGTGGGTCACAACCAGCATGGTCATGCCGGAATCCGCGAGCTCGACCATCACGTCCAGAACCTCGGAAATCATCTCCGGATCGAGGGCCGAGGTCGGCTCATCGAACAGCATGATCTGCGGGTTCATGCAGAGCGAGCGCGCGATAGCTACACGCTGCTGCTGACCGCCGGAAAGCTGGCCCGGATATTTAGAGGCCTGTTCCGGAATCTTCACACGATGGAGATATTCCATCGCCAGCTCTTCCGCTTGAGCCTTCGGCGTCTGCTTCACCCAGATCGGGGCCAGCGTGCAATTTTCCAGCACCGTCAGATGTGGGAAAAGATTGAAGCTCTGGAACACCATGCCAACATCGCTGCGGATCGCGTCGATGTTCTTCAGGTTGTTGTCGAGCGTCACTCCGTTGACGATGATATCGCCGCCCTGATGCTCTTCCAGACGGTTGATACAACGGATAAGCGTCGATTTACCGGACCCGGACGGGCCGCAGATAACGATCTTCTCACCCTGGTGAACCGAGAGGTTTACGTCTTTCAGGACGTGAAACTCTCCGTACCATTTATTAACGCCAGCCAGTTCAATGACGACTTCATCGCCCTTGGTGGACTTGACCGTTGGTTTGGTTTCGACCTGAGCATCCATGCTCATATTATTAACTCCTTGGCTCGATACACTGGAAAGGAATGGGTTGGCCCGGATTACCTCCGGACCTGCCCTGCTCCCAGCGTCCGTTCAAGATGCTGGCTGTATTTCGACATGATGAAACAGAGAACGAAATACAGCGCTGCGCCGAAGACAAGCGGCTCTGTGTGAATACCGTTCCATTGCGGGTTTTGACTGACGGCCTTCAGCATCAGCAGCAGATCATAGAGGCCGACGATGGAAACCAGCGTGGTGTCCTTCAAAAGCCCGATGAAGCTGCCGACAATGTTCGGGATCATCAGTTTAAGTGCCTGCGGCATGACAATCAGGGTCATCATTTTCCAGTAGTTCAGACCAAGGGCTTGCGCCGCTTCGTACTGCCCTTTTGGGATGGCCTGAAGGCCGCCACGCACTGTTTCCGCCATATAGGCCGAGGAGAAAATACAAACCGCGATGATCGCCTGAACGATCTTCACCGGGTTGATAGCCTCCGGCAGGAACAGCGGCACCATGGTTACCGCCATGAAAAGCACGGTGATCAGGGGAACAGACCGGAACAGCTCGATAAAGGACACACAGAAAACCCGGATGACCGGCATTTTCGAACGGCGCCCCAGAGCCAGCACGATACCGGCAGGCAATGAGACCGCGATCCCGATACCGGAAATCACCAGAGTGACAAACAAACCGCCCCAGAGATTGGTTGATTGCGAGGTGATGTCCCAGCCTGATTGCCATGCAAAGGCCGCGATGAACACAAGCAGAAAGGCTGCGAATACCGGGTATTTTTGTGTCGCTTCCGGTTTCGCGGAAAACCCGCTGGCCATAACGATAGAGGTCCAGAGCGGCTTGCCCGTGGCAATGCACAGCACGGTGTGCACCCAGCTGAAAATGAAGGACGTGACCGCAACAGAGACCATGACCTGCAGGAACAGCCCCTTTTCGCCCCCGGCAAACAGATAACCGAGAAGGAAAGGAGAGATCAGGATTGCCGAAGCGCCAATGGCGATCTTCGATGTCACCCGCGGAAGCCAGAACGGCAGCATCCAGAGAATGAGAATGCCGAAGCCAAGGTTGACCCGCCAGATTTCCTCATCCGGATACCGGCCATAGATGAAGTTTTTCATCCAGTGGCTGACCCCGGCCCAGCACGCTCCTGAAAGTCCGACCTTGTCGAGACATTCACGACGTGAATTGGCTTCCCAGACGGCGTTAACAACCGCCCATTCGAACGTGTTGGAAACCACCACCCAAATCACATAAAGCGACAGGATGGTCAGGAAAGCATTCAACGGACTGCTGAACAGATTCTTCCGGATCCAGCCCACGGCACCAACTGTGTTCGGTGGCGGCGGCAGACTGGGTTTGGGTTGGAAGACAACTTCCGAAGACGATGCGTCAAGATTTGTCATGGCTCACCGCTCCTTCAATTGAACGAGCTTGTTGTAGTAATTCAGCGCGGCGGAAATGCTCAGGCTCACGGTCATGTAGAAGAACATCACCATGGCCACGATCTCGATCGCATGGCCGGACTGGTTCAGCGAGGTCTGCATGAAGACCGCGACGAGGTCAGGAAAGCCCACGGCAATTGCCAGGGACGAATTCTTGACCACATTCATCCAGTTACTGATCAGCGGCGGAACGATTGCCCGCATGGCCTGCGGGATGATCACCAGCCGCAGCGTAAGTCCCGGCTTCAGCCCAAGGGAATACGATGCCTCGGTCTGACCGTGACTGACGGACAGGATACCGGCCCGCACCATCTCTGCGATAAAGCAGGCGTGATAGATCACGAGAGCGATGAAAACCGCGAGGAAAGCCGGAGGAACGGATGATCCGCCAGAGAAATTGAAGCCCTTAAGAACAGGAATTTCCCATTGCAGCGGAGAGCCCGTCACCAGGAACATCAAAAGCGGAACACCGACAATGATACCCACGGCGGTCCAGAAAGCCGGGAATCTCTGGCCGGTCGCATTTTGCCGTTTCTTGGCCCAGACCGCTATGCAATAGGCCACGATCACGGAAACAAGAAGCGTGACCATGGTCAGCCAGAAAAGATCGCCTGGAATTGGTGCCGGGAAATAGAATCCTCTGTTATTCAGCTGAAAAACCTCAAGCCCGAGAACATCGAGACTGTTCTTCGGCCTCGGCAGGATCGCGAAAACAGCGAGATACCAGAACAGGATCTGCAGCAAAAGCGGCGTATTTCGCAGGATTTCGACGTACCAGGACGCCAGCTGCGCAACCATCCAGTTTTTGGAAAGCCGCAGAATGCCGATGAAAAACCCAAGCAGGGTCGTCGCCACGATGGCAAGAAACGACAACAAAAGCGTATTGGTGATGCCTACCAGATAGACCCACAGGTAGCTGTCACCGGCTTCGTAAGGAATAATGGAAAACGATATTGAGAACCCGGCAGTGCTATTCAGAAAGCCAAAACCGGCGCTCATTCCCCGTTCTTCGAGGTTTTGTGACGTGTTTGAGAACAAGTACCAGCCGACCCACATAACGGCTGCAAACACGATTATTTGGTAGAATATGGATCGGTAACGCTCGTCGTTTACGATTTCCGAAAACGATGAACCCTGTCCCGACGCCCCTCTGTCAACGACAGCCATATAGCCGATCTCCGCGAAGATTAAGTGATCCAAAGAACAGAGGCCCGGTCGAGTTTCGACCGGGCCTGCTGCATTGGATTTCTTACCGGAACGGCGGGGAGTACATCAGACCGCCCTTGGTCCACAGTGCGTTCGGGCTACCGTCACGCGGGATACCAATGGCGAACTCACCTTTGGTGCCCATGTACTCTTCGTACACTTCACCGTAGTTGCCGATATGTTTGATGATACGGACAACCCAGTCCGGCTCAAGGCCGAGGCCTTTGTTCAGGTCACCTTCGACACCGAGCATACGCGCCATTTCAGGAGAGGCCGGGTTGGCGACCATATCCATGATGTTGGTGCTGTCGATGCCCATTTCCTCGGCCTGAATCAGGGCGAAGACGGTCCATTTCACGATATCCATCCACTGGGAATCGTTCTGGCGAACGACCGGACCGAGCGGCTCTTTGGAAATCGTTTCCGGAAGCACGACATACTTGGATGCATCCGGGAATTTCGCGCGGGTGGAGGCCAGGCTGGACTTGTCGTTGGTGATCGCGTCACAGCCGCCCTTGGCGAAGGTATCGTCACGGACGTTGGAATCTTCGAAGACAACCGGCTCGATCTCAAGATTGTTGGTGCGGCTGAAGTCGGTCAGGTTCAGTTCGGTCGTGGTGCCGGTCAGCACGCAGACGGTCGCGCCCTTGAGCTCAAGCGCGCTGCTTACGCCCAGGTCCTTGTCGACCATGAAGCCCTGGCCGTCATAGAAGTTAACGGCCGTGAAATCGAGGCCGAGCTGCGTGTCACGGAACAGAGTCCAGGTCGTCGTGCGGGACAGCACGTCGGACTCACCGTTGGCCATGGCGGTGAAACGCACCGCGCTGGTCACGGACTGGAATTCCACTTTGCTCGGATCGTCAAAGATGGCGGCTGCAACGGCGCGGCAAATGGCCACGTCGCTACCATACCAGTCACCCTTTTCATCAAGCTGATAGAAGCCCGGAGCCGGAGTGCCGACCTGGCACCGCAGATGTCCCCGTTGCTTCACGATGTCCAGCGTGCTTTGCGCGGACGCCATTTCGGCTGTGAAGCCTAGGCTGGCCATCATGCCGAGGCCAAGGCCCAAAAGACTCAGTTTCTTCATCCTAAACCCACCCTGTTATGTTTCGGTTAACGACGGCCGGTTGTCCCGGTCTGCATACCCCTGACTAAGACTTAGGATCGCCCCCGTGGATCCCGGTCGTTGTTCACTGTCATGTACTCCGACTACTCGGCTTTTTCTTTCCTCTGCTCGTTCGACTTGAACGAAACACGGATGACCTTGGAGCCAGACTTCATGACAGTAGAGGTAATTCCAACACGCCGTTGCGGTGTTTTGCAAGTGCGAGAAGAACCGGCCGGTCAGGAATATCCATGCCGTCACTGCAACCCTCGCGTATTTTCGGCGGACATCCGTGCTTTTTTGACAATAAAATCTCAAATACAGAATCTTCTCGATACCCCTTTATAATTTCGGAGATCGCATGAAAACCGGCACAAAAACCAAAATGCGCACCCTCGTCGCTCACGCGGGACGAGATCCGCACCACAACCATGGGATCATCAATCCGCCGGTTTACCATGCCTCCACGATTCTCAAACCGAGCCTCGCGGAACTCGAAGCATCCCGGAAACCGGAATTCGATGGGTACCGCTACGGGCGCCGCGGAACGCCGACCAGCCGCTCCCTCGAGGAAGCCGTCGCAGCCTTATACGGCGCCGACGATGCCATCGCGGTTTCTTCCGGTCTCGCCGCTCTCTGCTGCGCCATCCTCAGCCAGGTCTCTGCCGGCGATCATATCCTGTTGGCCGACAACGTTTATTTCCCGACACGGAAGTTCGCGGAAGGATTTCTCAAGCGGTTCGGGGTCTCTTCAAGCTATTTCGACCCAATGAAACCGGAGCAGCTTGCAGAGAATATCCGGCCGGAAACCAGGGTGGTCTATCTGGAATCCCCCGGAACCATGACTTTCGAGGTTTCTGATATCCCCAGGCTTGCAGCCATCGCGCATCAGCACGATGCGACCGTCATCATGGACAACACCTGGGCGACAGCGCTCTATTTCAACGCTCTGGAGCATGGTGTCGACATCGTTGTCGAGGCGGTGACGAAATATATCTGCGGCCATTCCGACATCATGATGGGCACCATCGCCAGCCGGAGCGCCCATGCTGGTGCAGTCCGCGACATGGTTTATATGCAGGGCAACTGTTCCGGCCCGGACGATCTGTATCTGGCGCAACGCGGGCTCAGAACAATGGCCGTGCGGCTCGCACAGAACGAGAAAACAGCCCTGGTGCTGGCCAGATGGTTACAGGACAGGCCCGAAGTCGAGCGCGTGTTGCATCCAGCCTTACCTTCCTGTCCGGGGCACGATTTCTGGAAACGGGACTTTAGCGGCTCCAGCGGGCTTTTTTCTTTTGTTCTCAATCCAGTATCAAAAACGGCGCTCGCCGCTTTTCTGGATGGGCTTGAATTCTACGGCATGGGCGCGAGCTGGGGCGGCTATGAAAGCCTCATTCTTCCCGGAGATCCCGCTGCGGCACGTACCGCCACACAGTGGGATCATCCGGGACAGCTTCTGCGTATCCATGCGGGGCTGGAGGACGAAGCCGATCTCATAGCGGACCTTGAGACCGGTTTTGAACGCATGAACGCGCTTGCATAGCGAGACCAGGCCATAGCGGAAGCCGGCGTGCTCAGCTCCGATAGGACTGGAAACTGATGCCGCCGGCGCGTCCGATCTGCTCGACCAACCCGACTTCCCAGCTGAGATAGGCGTTCATCCGCCGCTCCATCTCCGCTTTGCCTGCGTCCTTGTCATAGGGGCGCATAAAGACATCATCCAAAGCAGCCAATGGCGCGCCCATACCGGCCGCCATTGGAAAGCCGGCCATTTCCCAGGCCCGGCTTCCGCCATCGATCACAGTGCAGCGAATGCCCGATTCTGCCAGATCGCCAGCGGCCATGACTGCCAGCCGATGGTCAGCCGCAGTCAAAACGGCCTCAGAGCAAGCAATAGCCTTCAGATCGCTTTCAAGCGTCTCCCTCTTGCCCCACTGGGCTCCTTCCGGATGATTGTCCCGATGGTCGAGACTCCGGGTCAGATCAACGAAACAGGCGCCTGCATCGACATTCCGCTTCGCCTCCACAGGAGAGACCAGATCAACAGCGGGCAAATCCCCAAGAAGAACAGGGGTGCGTGCGCCTTCCTCCAGCGTCTGGCCATCAAACCCGCTATCGAGGACGTACACCTCTTCCCAGCCGAGTTGCCGAAGCCAGCTCGCGGACATTTCCGCCCGGACGAATTCCGGATCGACCAGAACCACCCGCGCCCTGTGGGTTCCCATATAGGAGTCTGTCGACTGCACGAGCTGCCCGCCGGGAGCATGACGTGACCCTGCGATGTGCCCCGCTTCGAATTCTTCGATTGTCCGGACATCAAGCACATAGAGCGTGCGCTCCGCGGCTTCCGAGCGCCAGCCCGCCAAAGTTTTGGCATCGACACGGCGCACACCGAAACGGTCAGCCGCTGACCGCGATCTCTGGCGCGCAAGATCCCCTCCCTCGGGGCTGACTGGCGGCGGCGGGCGCACGTTTCCGTGCTCAAGCTGATACCCCGCCAGATGCCATCCCATGGTGCCGTTGCGCAACGCGACCACCTTGTTCGGAACACCCGCATTGATCAGGGACTGGGCGCCGATAATGCTGCGGGTCCGGCCGGCGCAATTGACCACGATTGTCGTGCTCGGATCGGGTGCCGCCTCCTGCACCCGATAGACCAGCTCGGCACCGGGCATGTCGATACCGGTCGGGATGTTCATCATGGTGAACTCGCCCATCGGCCGCGAGTCCAGCACCACCATATTTTCCCCCTGCTCCATCATCCGGTGCAGTTCCTCGGCGGAAACCGACGGGGTTTCATATTCATGCTCGACATATTCGCCGAAAGCCTTGCTCGGCACATAGAGTCCGCTGAAAAGCTCAAGACCGGCCGCGCCCCAGGCATTCACACCGCCCTCGAGGATAGAGATGTCCGTATAGCCAAGGCCCGCCAGGCGTTGAGCCGCGAGCTCCGCCAGCCCCTCCCCGCCATCGCACAGAACAACGGAGACAGAGGGCCGGGGGACAAGGTCCGCCATGCGCAGTTCAAGATGACCAAGCGGAATGTTCGCGGCGAGAAGGATATGGTTCGCACCAAATACCGCTTCCGGCCTTACATCAATGAGAGCAATTTCACCGGTTCCGTAAAGCGCATCGTGAAGTTCGCGCGCAGTGATCGTCCGGGGCATGGCTGCCCTCCTCCCGCTTTATTTTGTTTCTTCCAGAGCCGCTTCTGCTTCCAGCCACTCCGCTTCCGTAACTTCCAGCTCCTGATTCACTGCTTCTTTCTTCAGGATCAGCGCCTTCATGTCCGATGTCGGTCCTTCATACAGCTTGGGGTCGGCAAGCTGTGCTTCGAGTTTGGCTTTACGCTGGTTCAATTTCTCGATGTTCTTTTCCAGCTCGCGCGCCCGCTTGCGGAGATCCGCGGTTTGCTTGCGCCGATCAGCCGCGTCCTTGCGGGCCTGTTTGCGGTCGTTTTTCTTCTCCGGTCCAGCAGCCGAGCCATTCTCGGCCCGGGCCGCCGCACGTTCTTCCTGACGCAGCCAGTCACGATACCCGTCGAGATCGCCGTCATAGGGTTTCACGCCCCCACCAGAAACAAGCCAGAGCCGGTCTACCGTGAGCTCCAGCAGCCGCCTGTCATGGCTGATCAGAATAACCGCGCCGGTATAATCGTTCATCGCCTGCACCAGCGCGTCACGGGCATCGATATCCAGATGGTTGGTCGGCTCGTCGAGGATCAATACGTGCGGGCTGTCATAGGTGATCAGGGCCAGCGTCAGGCGCGCTTTCTCCCCTCCCGACAGATGCTTCGACAGGGTTGTCTGCTTGTCCTGCACAAGGCCAACACCACCAAGCCGTGCCCGGACCTTGTCCGGAGCCGCCCCCGGCATCAGCCGCGCCATGTGCTCGGCGGCTGTCGCTTCCGGATCCAGATCCTCGACCTGATGCTGGGCGAAAAATCCGACGCGAAGTTTGGCTGTGCGGTGTTCGTCGCCATCGAACCGCGCAAGCCTGCCCGCAATCAGCTTTGCCAGCGTTGACTTGCCGTTACCGTTCCGGCCAAGCAATCCGATCCGGTCATCTCCATCGATGCGCAGACTGAGACCACGCAGGATCGGTTTTCCGGGCTCGTAGCCGACGCTGGCATTGTCGAACGTCACCAATGGCGGCGGCAGCTCTTCCGGGTTGGGAAATTTGAACCGGGTGGTCGGCTCGTTTACCGCATCGGGCAGCTTGCCCATTTTTTCAAGCGCCTTGATCCGGCTCTGGGCCTGCCGGGCCTTCGAGGCCTTGTAGCGGAAGCGCTCGATGAAGGCTTCCATATGCTTGCGCTGCGCGGATTGCTTGGTGCGCTGTGCCTCGATCTGGGCAAGTCGCTCTTCCCGGGTCCTCTCGAACCGGTCATAGCCGCCCTGATAGAGAGTCAGCTGATTGTTTTCGAGATGCAGGATGGCATCGACCGCCTTGTTCAGCAGCCCCCTGTCGTGGCTGACGATCACCAGCGTCTTCGGATACCGCGCGAGATAAGTCTCCAGCCAGACCGTGGCCTCAAGATCGAGATGGTTCGTCGGCTCATCGAGCAGCAGAATCTCGGGTTCCGCGAACAGCACCGCCGCAAGAGCGACACGCATCCGCCAGCCCCCCGAGAAACTCGACATGGGCTGGGATTGCATGGAGTCCTCGAAGCCGAGACCGGCCAGGATCGCCGCGGCCTTGGCCGGCGCGGCATGAGCGCCGATATCGGCAAGCCTGGTCTGCACCTCGGCAATCCGCATCGGGTCCTGCGTGGTTTCGGATTCCTGGATCAGCCGTTCCCGCTCCTTGTCGGCGCGCAGCACGACCTCCAGAGGTGTGTCCGGCCCGCTTGGTGCTTCCTGGGACACCATGCCGATAGGATCTTCCACACCGCGGCCACCACTGACGACGATGTCTCCACCATCCGGATGATAGGTATCGGTGAGCAATTTCAGCAGGGTGGACTTACCCGTACCGTTCCGGCCGACAAGGCCGACCTTGTGCCCGTCCGGGATCGTCGCCGATGCGGATTCGAAAAGGGTGCGGCCCGCAATGCGGAAAGTCATGTCTGTAATCTGGATCATGGCACGCCTGATAGCACTTGCCCCGACCGACGCCAATCCCGTGTAAGCAGACTTGCGGTTTCAGAGCGATAGGTAGATGGTCGGAGTTCTGCAAAAGGACTCCGTCGTGGCTCCAAAAAAAGAAACCATCGCAGGGGGTTCGATCTCCCCCGCCTCCAATGTTGCGCCAGTCACAGCCCAAACCGAACTTCCGGAAGGAAGCCCGAGATTCGGCTGGATGTATGGTGCCGTCTGCATGACCGGCGGCATCGGCCTGGTATCGCTGAATGACGGGATCGCGAAATGGCTGACCGACGCCTATCCGGTCGGACAGGTTGTCGCCCTGCGCGGTGTCCTGGTTCTGGTGCTGATTTTCGGCTTTGCTTTCTTGACCGGACGACGGCGTCAGCTTCGTGTCACCCATTGGCGATTCCAGCTCACCCGTGCCGCCATCATTGTCTTCAGTACCTACAGCTTCATCTGGGCCCTGAAGCTCATGGCCATCGCCGATGCAACGGCCATCGCCTTTGCCGGTCCGATCGTGACGGCGGCACTCGTCGTCCCTCTGCTGGGCGAGCAGGTCGGCTGGCGGCGCTGGCTGGCGATCCTGGTCGGGTTCTGTGGTGTGCTCATCATGGTGAAGCCGACCCCACAGACCTTTTCCGCCGTGGCCCTGCTGCCTTTGTTCGCGACTGTCATGGGATCCTTCAGGGATATCGTGACCCGCAAGATGCATCGCACCGAGAGCACCCTCTCGATGCTTGCCGTCGGGATGAGCCTCGTCACCCTCTCGGGCTTCGCCAGCTATCCGTTCACCGACTGGCAACCCGTTGCCTTGCCTCATATCCTGCTTTTCGGACTGAGCAGCCTCTTTGTCGGCGCCGCCCAGTTCCTCATGATCGAGGCATTCCGCTATAGCGAGGCGGGCTTCGTCACCCCGTTCAAATACACAAGCATGATCTGGGCGGTGCTGATCGGGTTCTTCGTCTGGGGGGATGTTCCCGATCTCTGGATTCTGGGCGGAACGGTGCTGGTGATCGGCAGCGGTCTCTATATCCTGCACCGCGAGAGGGTGCGCCAGCGGCAGGCAACACTCCCGTCAGAGAGCTGAAATTTCGGCCTGCCTGGACGGATTTTTGGAAGCGCTGAATGTATATTCACGCACACCGGCGGCCAGGGCAAAACAGGCCAATTCCACGGCTTTCGGAATATCCAGAGACTCGCCGTCACGCTCGCCCTTTTCATAATACTGGATCATGCGGCGCTTCAGACCGAGCGCTTCCGCCATTTCCTTCTGCGAGAGCTTCAGGAATTTTCTCAGCTTTTTGAATTCACCGGACGTCATGCCGCCTCCTTGAGAAGCGCATTATATGCGCTTCTTTTGGGGAAGGAACCGCTATTCTGAACCGTCACGAGCCAGAACCGGTTAATTCACCTCATGATCGGCACACTTTTCTCGCCGGAACCCGCCTCGGCGCCGCCGATCTTCGATTTGTAGAACGGGCCGAGCGACGGGTTCTCTCGCGCCAATTCCAACCCAAGCTGTTGTGCTTTGATCGTCGCCCCATGGCGACAGAATTCGAGAAAGCGCGCATGCCGCTCCCGAAGACCAATGAATTCAGCGGTCTCCGCCTTTTCAGGGCCACCCGTCACGGCGAAGATACCGATGCGGGCCTCCCGCCCCCGTACCAAAACTTCGTCTAGCTCCAAAACGGCCAGGCCCGCCGTTTGCCTTATCGTATCTTCGCTCACGATAAGATCCGCACCGAAGGTCTTGCACTGTGCTTCCAGTCTTGAAGCCAGGTTCACGGTATCGCCAACGGCCGTATAATCGAACCGCTGCTCGGACCCCATATTCCCGACGATTGCCGCACCTGTATGGATACCGATGCCAATGCGGAAGCCCTCTCCCTCAGCCTTCGTATGAGGCTCTCCCGCAAAGACTTCCTCATTCAATCGCTCCACAGCAGCAAGCATGTCGAGCGCTGCGGCAACCGCATGCCTTGCATGCTCCGGATCGGGAATCGGCGCATTCCAGAACGCCATCACGGCATCGCCCATATATTTGTCCACGGTACCGCCATGTTTCAAAATCGGCTCCGTCAGGACCGTCAGGAGACGATTGAGGATCCGCACGAGTTCTTCCGGTCGATCCGCCATCCTCTCTGAAAAAGCCGTGAAACCGCGCATGTCACAAAACAGCACGGTCAATTCCCGCACTTCTCCACCGAGATGCAGCTGACTGGGATCGCGAAGGATCCGCTCGACCATCTCCGGCGCAAGATACTGGCGAAAGGCCCTGTGGATGCCATGCCGCCGGGCCCGCTCGTTGAGAAAGCGCACCGGGAAAACAAGAAGCGTACCGGAAAGAATACCGATCATGGGGGCAGCGGGAGGCAGCCAGATCATCCCGGTGAAGAGCGCACAGGAAAGGCTCCAGATCAACGCCGCGAGCGCGCCTCCCAGCGGAAGAGAATATCCCGGCGACAACAACAAGCTGACAAAGACACCAAGGCCTGTCGCCAGCGATGCCAACAGAACGAGATAAGGCCAGTCAACGGTCCGGATTATCCTGTCAGCCATAACCGCTTCAGCCGCCAGCGCATGTAACAAGACCCCCGGCAGAGTTCCATCGGAGGCTGAAACAGCGATCGGGCTCAAGGCGCACCCCTCCGGGCCCGTTTCCGGGAGAACCGGATCCGGGTCCGGACGCACGAAGCGTGTCACAGAGCGTTTTCTGTCCTCTTCATCCAACCAGCTTCCGATGAAGACGATGCGATTTTCGAAAGCCTCCCGCAATAATCCGGGAGCGGTATCAGCGCAGGAAAGCAGATCGGAAAGGCCATAAACAGGCAGACTGAACGCCGCACGCCCGTCGCCAAGCGCAATAGCCGAAGGCATATCCCTCCCCGCATTGGCGAGTGTTGCAGCCACGAGGCTGGGGACACCCTCCCCGTCCACGAGCATCGTTCTGTCGTTCACAAGCCGATAGATACCGTCCGGCGAGGGCAGAAGTTCCATCGCCCCGAGGCTCTCGCGATCAAACCCCAGAGCGGCGACAAAAGGCGCGGCCGGTAATGAATTGGACGACCGTCCGAGCACCACTCTGCCCCGCCCTTCGTAAAGAGCCCTGATGAGCGGCTTGTCATGATCCGGCTGCCAGCGGTTTCCCGAATAGCTCAGAAGAATATCGAAACCAACGGCCTTGGCCCTGGCCTCCAGAAGAGTGTTCAGCGCTTCTGCGAGAACCGGCTGCATCAATGTTCGCGGGATCGCCGAAAGAGAGCCGGAGAACAGGCTTTTGGCATCAATTGCGATAATGGCCGTATGTGTTTCGGAATTGGCAGAACGGCCGGCATTCATTGCAACGGCCAGATCGTAAAAAAAGCCGTTTCCCCAATCGAACCTGCCGACGGTTCCGCCGATCACACCACCAAACAGAAATGCCGCCAGCACCAGCCCGTGGACCGTACTCCGATTGTCCTTGAGTTCCCGTGGCAGGAAACCCCGTTCATTCGGCACGTATCACCGCGAGATCGCTATGCATCAAAGCGGCAACGATGGCGATGCGCAGCGCAGGAGCTCCCGAACGCCTCAGCAACTCCAGGTGATATTCTTCCCCTTCCCGCACCCAGGAGGGGAATGCTTTCATATCGATAACGCCCCTGGATACGTCGACGCTCCCCAGCACATGGCCGGATCGGCCTTCGATCCGGGCCTGGGAGATATCGCTCGAGCCCGGTCCGATGATGACGAGTGTCGCGGACGGAGAAAGCTGCAGGACGTTGTCGCCGCGGAACAGCACCCCGCCTATTTCCCTGGATGACGACGCCTTGCTGGTTTTCGGGCATCCGCGCGCCGTACGGCGAACGATATCGCCGCCGACGATACGGTAAGTTCCAGCGCGCATCGTCAGCAAACCGCTTTCGACGGTGACTTCCTCGCAGCGCTGATAATGCAGGAATGTCACCCGCGATCCCGGCTCAAGCGCCAGTTCGGCACCGTCGGAAACCTCCGAGAAAGCCGACAAGGAAGGCTTGGCCTCACCATTGATTTCTACAATGAGCGCAACTGGTTCCGCCGCGTTGGCAGAAACGGGAATAGGCGAAGCCACGGCCGTTACGATAAGTGCCGCTACAGCTAAAAGAGAGCTGGCTGAACCAAAACCCGTTGTCATACGCCGGAGCATTTCGACGCCTCCGAAACGGAATCCGGTGCAGGAGAAAGAACTCTTCGAATAGCCCGAATTCCTTAATGCATAATAGCACGACAGGACAAAATTGCTATATTTACCAGTCATAATTGCCGGGCTATGCCGATTGCGTGCAATTTATCGCCTTCTGGCCTAGCATATTGCAGGAGAGTGCGTGGATGGCCCTTCAATCAAGTGCCGCCAATGCTCGTCCATTACAGTCTGTGCATCACGGGAGGTACGCTATGTCCCGCAAACGCAGTCTTCGGTTAATTCTCGTTCTGGTCGCCACGATCATTGGCTTCTCTGTCCCGCCGGGGCCCGCATCGGCAGCCAGGGATCAGAAAGCCTTTGCCCTGATCATCGGAATTGACGATTACGATGGCGGATGGCCACGCCTGAACAACGCGGTCGGTGATGCGAGAGCGATCGCCGAAGCGCTTCCCTCTCTCGGCTTCGAGGTCGATCTCAGAACCAACGTTACCGGAGAAGAACTGCACCGCCTGCTGCTCGAGTTTTTCGTCATCAAGGGCGCGGACCCGGAGGCCAGATTGCTGCTCTGGTATGCCGGGCATGGCGAAACCATCGATGGCGAAGGATATCTCGTCCCGCGCGATGCACCGATTTCGGCCAAGCCGCAATTCCTGCTGGCAGCCACCCCGGTCCGCATGCTCGGCTCCTATGTCCGGCTGGCGCAGGCCCGGCACGTCCTCGCCGTGTTTGATTCCTGTTTTGCCGGAACCATTTTCGAGTCCCGTGGCGCTCCCGCAGCCCAGACAGTCGCCCGCATGAACGAGCCCGTTCGGGAATTCCTGACATCCGGAGATTCAGGTCAGCGGGTTCGGGATGACGGAAGTTTCAGGGAATATTTCCTGCGCGGTATTACAGGCGACGCCGAAGCCAATTTCAACAGGGACGGGTTCGTCACCGGCGCCGAGCTCGGGCTTTACATGTCCCAGAGAATCACCGAGCTGACCGGCTCATCCCAGACTCCGCAATACGGAAAGCTTCACGACATCCGCTTCAATCGCGGCGATTTCGCGTTCATGGTCACCCCCCCTCACACCGCCCCGCAAACGGAACCGGATCAGGATCTCCTGTTCTGGGAGTCGATCAAATGGAGCGCATATCCGGAAGAATATGAGGCCTACCTGCAAAAATTCCCCCAAGGTCTCTTTGCCGCACTGGCCGCAGACCGGCTGAAGAGGTTGGCGGCTCCGGGAAACATCCACGCGGGTAATTCCGTGCCCGGGGTCTGGTCTCTGGATCAGACAATGATCGTGGATGGAGATGTTTCGGTGAACTTGCGCGGCAAGCCGGATCAGAATGCTCCCCTGCTGGAACAGATCGCCCCAAAAACCGAGGTCATGGTGACCGGCAAAACGGCAAATGGGCAATGGTATCGCGCTGCGCTCGGAGATGGCCGTACCGGCTATATATTAAGCAGCTATCTCGTAACGACAGCCAGCAAGACAGGTTCTTCGCCGGCGAAACGTAACCATATGCTGCATGCGACGTTCGGCCCGCCGATTAGTGAAACAGTCACGATCCCCTTTGATCCGGCGCAGGCTGAAATCCGGCATGCCGCCTATTTGCAGAGCGGGGCCATTGCCTGGTTTGACGGCGATATCTACGCCAATGAAATGGCGCTTTCGATCTTTGTGGACTCGCCCAATCACCACAGCGTGGCCCCAAGTTTCCGCCATATCTTTGATACAGCCGTTCCAAATTCCCAAAAACTTGAGAATCTGACCCCGGAATCCGGGCGCGCCTGGGCGGATAGGGACAATGATTACAAGGCACTCACCGTACAGGTGGATCTGACTATACGGTAGCCGACCCGAAGGGGGCGCACCGGGCGCCCCCTTCGGCCACCGGGCTAGAAAGTAAGCCTGATGCCCGTTATGGCGTAGGCCGCCTCGACATCGCCGACACCGGCGGTATCGCTGGTATATTCGGAATAGCCGAGCGTTCCCTGCAGGGAAACACCCGGGCCAAGGATGTATTGGCCGCCAAGGGCAAACGTATCCCTGTCCGCTTATGCCGTCCCAGGAACCGTGCTGCCGTCCAGCCCTTCCCGTTCACCATGCAGATAGGTGGCGCTTACACCGTACTGGCCGAAGTCATAGGCAGCACCGACGACATAGGCGTCGCCGTCATTGACACCTGAATCCGCGAATTTCGCGTAGGAACCGCCAACCTGGAAGCCGGCATAATCAACAGTGAGGCCAAACGCATAGGCTTCCGGCTCCTCATTGTTCCCCGCTGCCTCGAGGAACGTGCCGTATCCAGCGGATGCTGCGACCTTCACGCCGTTAAAATCGCGGGAATAGTCAATCCCGGCCATGACACCATCGGTCAGGCTGCTGTTATCCCGGTCCGGCTGGACATTATCGTCCTGATTGCTATCAGGCGCATAAGACACGCCAACGCGGAAACCTTCGACCCTCGGTGTGTAATAGGTCAGTTTGGTGGAGTCGTTGGCGCGGCCCGGTTCGATATATGTGCCACCAAACGGCGCCCGGAAGTACCCGGAATCGCCAATCGAGGTATTGCCGGTCAATTCCCAGTCCACGGTATCGCCGGAATTGATCCCCATGCCGTATTCCTTCGGCGCGACATGGGTTTTGTAGAGTGCCGAATTTTCGTCACCGATATCGATCTGACCGAAATTGCCGCGAACAGTCAGGTAGCTTTCATCAATCTGGTCACTGCTGTTGCTGTTGCCTTCAAGCTGGACGTTGATCCCGACCTCAAGGCCGTTATCCAGCGTGGTGGAGCCCTTGAAATGGATTTCCGTATCCGACTTCACATCGAAACCGGAAAGATCCTGGGTGCTGTTCCCGTCGTCCTGGATGTCCGTATAGCCAAACCATTGTTCAGCATAGCCCCCGACACCGATTTTGAGTTTTTCCGCCGCATCCGCGGGAACGGCCGAAATGATGAGTCCCGCCGCTACAAGCGTTGTGGTCTGGAGCAAGGCCCTCTTGGGCTTCACAAAGTTTTTCATCCGTTATCCCCATGCACCCGGCAAGCCGTGCCCGCCCAAGTGCTAATCTGATGTAAAAACGAGCCGGCAGCAGGACGTCGCATGCTGACCGGTTACCCTCAGATAAGGATAAGTACACATATGTACAATACGAGTGCCCAACACAAAATTTCGCGGCAGGCATGACACAGGCAGAAGGCCGCGCTGCGTAACGGTTTCAGGGATAATTTCCCATGTGGAAACAGATCGTATCGAATTGCAAGGTATTGAAAAACAAGAGCCCCCCGCACTTAAGGGCAGATCATATGCCCACGGGTTTACTGTGCGCCCCAATCAAATTCGGGGAGCGGAGGAAGATCTGGTTTTCAGGGTGAGATCATGGAAACTGGCGACCCCGGCAGGACTCGAACCTGCAACCGTCGGATTAGAAGTCCGGTGCTCTATCCAGTTGAGCTACGGGGCCGCGAAACAGGCGGAATCAGTGTGTCCAGGTACCCCAGGTCTCAAACCGGTCGGCCGCGAAATTATCGGCATAGCCTTTTGGCTTCAGACTGCGCTTGTGATCGCCCTGCACGATGTAGTCGAGCTCGTGTTTCTTGGCGTAGGCAACGGCCTCTTCCTTGGTCTCGAATGTCAGCCGGACCTGATTGTTGGTATCGCCGCTGCTGACCCAACCCATCAGAGGCTCCGGCCGCCGGGCGGTTTCGAGAGTCGGCTCCAGCACCCAGTTCTTCGTCTTTGCGCGCCCTGACTGCATGGCCGTCTTGCTCGGCCGGTAAATCCGCACTGACATAGAAATCTCTCCTCGTACCCCGAGGCCCTTGCGAGCCCTCTGCACGCCCACAAAAGAGCGCCTTGGGTTTCGTATCGCTCAAAGGCGTTGCAAGGTCAATGCGGCAGAGACTCAGCTTTTCGGCCGGACGATCTTCGGCCCCAGATTTTCAATAACCTCTTGCGCCCTGTAGACGTCCGCTTTGTTGCCGGAAAGCTCGGGTCCGCCCACGACAATCTCCGCGATCGCCTCATAGCGGGAGATCGGAACGCTTTCGTCCGGGCCGGTATAAATACGGTGCCGGAAATAATAGCCGCCATGATAGCCAAAATAGCCGTAGCCGGCATATCCGAAGGGGGCATAGGAATAGTTCAGATAGCGGTCGGTCTTTTCAACGTCCCGCTCGACCACGATAAAATAATCGGCGCCCTTCTCCCGGGTAAGTTCCGCCGCGCGGTAAAGCAGATAGGTCTCGACGGTTTCACGGTCGGTGGCTGAATTGCCGCTGAAGCTGACCCGGTAGCGATCACTTTCGATACTGCTGTCCTTATAGCCAAACCGCTCGGACAGTGGTGCATAGGGAGTCGGAGACGCACATCCAGCGAGTACGGGAAGAAGTATCAGGGCAATCAGCAACAGAGCCGGAAATCGCATCCGGATAATCGAAAAGCCCAACTGTTCCATAACCATGATTTTGTTCCCGGCTAACGAGGACACGGCACAAAAGCTATGTGCCATCATTTACAAATAATAAGACGCATTCGCAATTTCTATCAAAGAAAGACGGATCGGCGCGCGATAAACATCAATTGAGTGTGAATGGTCGGGGTGGACGGATTCGAACCGCCGGCCCTCTGCTCCCAAAGCAGATGCGCTACCAGGCTGCGCTACACCCCGACAAGGCCCGCAGCGACAATGTCGACGGGCGCACGGTAGGTAATGCTTTTAATCGCTTAGCGCAACACCGGAGTGAAACAACCGGCTGTGCGCGATCTCCTCCACTGTATCGTCACTGTGCAGCCGGCAAAAGCACATGCTCCACCCGGTCACCCACGCGAAGGCCCAGCCGTTCGGCCGTTCCCGCGATAACTTCAAGCACCGCCTTCACGCGGAACCGGGAGGAAATCACCTCTGTCGACAATGGCGTCGTGCGCTCGGCCATGTGCAGAATCCTCCCGTCACGGTCAAGAAACAGCATATCGAGCGAGATCAGCGTGTTTTGCATCCACATTGCGATCTTCTGCTTGCCCGGATAGATGAAGAGCATCCCGGCATCGTCAGCCAGCTCTTTCCGGAACATCAGGCCGGAGGCCCGGGTTTCCGGTGTATCGGCGATCTCGACAGTGAAGACATGCTCGGTATCGCCGCGATGAAGAATCAGGCGGCTCTGCTCATCGGCCGTTGCCTCGCAGGCAAAACCAGCAAAGAGCCCGAGCGCAAACACAGCGCCACTTACAATTTTCAGGAAATGAGTCACAGCGGATTCCGTCTGTTCGTTATTACCGGGCATTCACCCGTTATTGAGTTCCGCGCCATTATATCAAGCGTGCAAGGTCCCGTATGCCGGTCCTCACCTCACCTTCCAACGGAATATCGGCCAGTGTTGTGAACCAGTGCTCCGGTGGATTGCGCCCCCGGCTATGGTTCCAGAACAAGCCGCGCAGAATGTTTTCGGCGTCAGTGCCGACTGAAATGCCGCGCGGCTCGACGCCATTCAGCTGCGCCCATACTCCGGTCCAGCAGCGGGCGACAGCCCATGGGTTATAGCCGCCCCCTCCAACCACAAGAACCCGAGGCGCGAGAGCTGAAAGGCGCTGAACAGCCTCCCATATCGCATTGTAGGAAAGAGATAATCTGCTCTGCGGGTCATCGGCCAGCGCGTCGCACCCGCTCTGGATGACGATTGCCTGCGGCCGGAAATCCTCTCCGATCGGCAGGACCGCTTCCTCGATCAAAAAACGGAGCTCCGAGTCGTTCATGTCTTTCGGAACGGGGAAGTTCCGGGCCATGCCGCCTGCCCTGTCTTCGGCCGGTCCGGTCCGGGGCCAGCGATCATCCTCATGGATGGAGATCGTCAGAACACGATCCTCGTCGTGAAAGGCATCCTGCACACCGTCGCCATGATGGGCGTCGAGATCGACATAGAGAACACGGGACAGCCCGCCATCGAGCATGGCCAGGATACCGAGCACCGGATCGTTGAAATAACAGAACCCATAGGCCATGGCCGGGCGGCCGTGATGGGTTCCGCCTGCCAGGGAATGGATGGTCCCGCGCTCGACTGCCGCCAGGGTCCTGCCGGCCAGCACGGAGGCCCCCGCCGCCGTTGCAGGGCGGCTGAAAATCTCCGGGAAAACCGGGTTTCCGCTGCGGCCGATATTGTAGCGTTCCCTGACCTCGTCGCTGACATGCCCGTCCCGCTCGGCCGCAATCACGGCGGCGATATACTCGGGTGCATGGAAACGGGCGAGCTCATCCGGAGTCGCCGTCGGACTGTCCACGAAACGACTATCGTCGAGCAGGTCCAGAGTGCGGACGAGATCCATCACCGGCGTCACCCGTTGAATAGACAGCGGGTGTTTCACGCCATAACGGGATTTCCGATAGATCTCGCTGCCGATCAGGATCGGTTGCGCCGGAAAGGCGGCCGGGATCGCGGGGTCAAGCCGGGGGCGCACTGGGGCGATTACACCGCTCTGCCCGCTTTCTAGTCTCTGTTCCATGCCCATTAGGTAGCGCGCCTTGCGCCAGCCATCCAGACCGGTATCGCGATTTCCCCTGCGGGCTTGCATGAGGCCGCAAGCTCGACCATGATCGCCGGACATTCAGGGGAGCTGCGGGAGCGGCTGAGAGGTTCCGGAAGGAACGACCCTAAACCTGATCCGGATAATGCCGGCGTAGGAAGAACGCGATGCCCACGCACTCCCCTTTCCGCACCATCAGCAATTTCCGCAATCGCGGTAACCGCCCATGAATGCGGTGCGCGCTGTTATCATATTCGCCGGAATACTGGCCACCTGGCAGCTCATCGTCAGCATCAGCGGCACGCCCGTCTATATCCTGCCAGGCCCCCTGCCGGTCGCCGAGGCGTGGATCCGGTCCGCTTTCCTGATCTCCCGCCATGCTTCGATTACGCTGGCAGAAATCCTGCTGGGCCTGACTCTCGGCACGCTGTTCGGTGGTGCGACGGCACTGATGCTGGCCTGGTCCGCGCGGATACGCCCGTGGTTACTGCCTGTACTGGTCATCAGCCAGGCGGTACCGGTCTTCGCGCTGGCGCCGATCCTGGTGCTCTGGCTCGGCTACGGCATGGCATCCAAGGTCGCCATGGCCGCGCTCATCATCTTCTTTCCTGTCACGGCGGCAATGTATGACGGACTGCGCCGGACCGATCCGCTTTTCATCGATTGCGCCCGTACGCTCGGGGCCAGCCGTCTCGACCTGCTGCTGCATGTCCGGCTGCCCGCCGCCCTGCCCGCCTTTGCCTCCGGGCTGCGCGTGGCGACAGCCGTGGCACCGATCGGGGCCATCGTCGGCGAATGGGTCGGCTCCAGCTCGGGCCTTGGCTATCTGATGCTGCATGCCAATGCCCGGCTGCAGATCGACGTCATGTTCGCCGCCCTCTTCACTCTCTCGATCCTGGCCATCGCGCTTTATTACGGGGTCGATTTTCTGCTCAGGGCGGCCATGCCCTGGCAAGCCGGCGAAGCCCGGCCAACATTGCATACTGGAGGAAACTGAATGTTCACCCGGACCGCCGCGCTGTTCCTTGCGCTGATTGTCCTCGGCACAGCGCCGGCCAATGCAGCCGACAAACTGACCGTCCTGCTGGACTGGTTCGTCAACCCGGACCACGGCCCGCTGATCGTCGCCGACAAGAAAGGCTTCTTCACCGATGAAGGCCTGGAGGTCGAGTTGATCGCTCCGGCCGACCCGAACGACCCGCCGAAGCTGGTCGCCGCGCAGAAGGCCGATATCGCCGTCTCCTATCAACCGCAGCTTCACATACAGGCGGCCGAAGGCCTGCCGCTGGTGCGCTTCGGCACGCTGGTCGCCACACCGCTAAACACCCTCGTGGTCCTGAAGGACGGGCCGGTAAAATCCCTCGCCGATCTGAAGGGCCGCAAGGTCGGGTACTCGGTCGGCGGCTTCGAGGATGCACTGCTCGGCGCCATGCTGAAGAAGCACGGCCTGACGCTCTCTGATGTCGAGCTGATCAATGTGAACTTCTCGCTCTCGCCCTCGATCATCTCGGGGCAGGTCGATGCCGTGATCGGCGCCTTCCGGAACTTCGAGCTGAACCAGATGGACATCATCGGCAAACCGGGCCGGGCCTTCTTTGTCGAAGAGGAAGGCGTGCCGCCCTATGACGAGCTGATCTATATCGCGCACAAGGATCGCCTCGACGACCCGCGCCTGAAGAAATTCCTCGCCGCCGTGGAGCGGGCAACCCAGTATCTGGTGAACCATCCGGACGATGCCTGGGCCTCCTTTATCGACGGCCGCAAAGAGCTGGACGACGAGCTGAACAAACGTGCATGGCGCGACACCCTGCCCCGGTTCGCGCTGCGTCCGGCCGCGCTTGACCGCGGGCGCTATGAGCGTTTTGCCGCCTTCATGAAAGAAAGCGGCCTGGTCAATAAAGACGTAAAAACAGAACTCTACGCGACAGAGTTACAGTAGAGAACGGGTCCCGGGCATTGATCGCGATGCCCGGGACTGACGGGCCATAAGATTATTCCGCGGCCCTCTGGCTGGCGCGCGTGCTGTCGACAAACCCCATATAGAGTTGCCGGGCCCGCTCAAACACCGGCCCAGGCGTCAGGGCACGATCCTCAAACCGGTTGATCGCCTGGATCTTCCCGAAATTGCCGCAGACGATAATTTCGTCGGCCGCATGTACGTCCGCCACTGTCAGCGTGACTTCCTCGACCGGGATGCCGTCTTCCCGCAACAAACCGATCAGGCGCCGCCGGGTGATGCCGGAGAGAAAGGTGCCGTTCGCCGCCGGTGTCCGCGCCACGCCGTCCTTCACGATCCAGATGTTAGCCACCGAGAACTCGGCGACATTGCCATTTGGATCGAGCAGAAGCGGCAGGTCGAAGCCACGCTCTTTCGCTTCCTTCAAGGCGCGCTGCCCGTTCGGATAAAGCGAGCCGGTCTTGGCGTCCGTCGGCGCCTGATCGGTGGCACAGCGCCGGAAGCTGGAAAGACAGGCCGATCCCGCGACAGCATCCGGTAACGGCGCCTCGAAGACGGCAAGCACGAATTCCGTATCATTTCCTTCCGGCGCCACTCCCTGATTGGTGGAGAAGAACATCGGCCGGATATAGTAATCCAGATCCTGCGGCAGCCGTCGCACAGCCTCACGGCAGAGGGCCTCGATCTCAGCCGGTTTCAGCCCCGGCGAAAGCAGCATCGCCTTTGCCGAGCGGACAACCCGCTGACAATGCAAGTCGATGTCAGGCAGCGCTCCCTTGATGGCACGCGCACCGTCGAAAACGGTGCTTGCCGACCAGAATGAGATCTGCAGCGGGCCCGACAACATGGGTTCGTTTGATAGCCATTCACCTCGATACCAGAATATTTGTTTCATTTACGGATCTCCATGCGCAATATAATAGGACAGCAATATTGCCCTACTTGCATCGTGCCGCTAGTAAAATCTTGTCATGGTGACAATCCGGAAGTCAGGCCAGCAGCCGTTTGAAAGCCATTCAACTGTCCGTATCGGGCACCACGCTGGCGGCTATGGTTCCATCCAGCGCCTCATACTCTCCGTAGCCGATATGCTCATAGATATCTTTCCGGGACATCAGGCGGTCGAGAAACCCTTCCTGCCCGCCATGCTCCGCCAGATGCCGATAGAGCGCGCGGACAATGCCCGCTTCGGCACGCAGGGATGTCACCGGCCAGATAACCATGCTGAAGCCCCATTCCTGGAACTGTTCGGCCGTGAAATATGGCGTCTTGCCGAACTCCGTCATGTTCGCCAGCAGCGGAACATCGAGCGCTTCCGAAAAAGCCCTGAAATGGGCTTCTTCCGTCAGGGCTTCCGGAAAGATCGCATCCGCCCCGGCGGCGACATAGGCCCTGGCCCGGGCAATCGCTCCATCGAGGCCTTCGGATGCCATGGCGTCGGTACGGGCAATGATCCGCAGATGGCTTCGTGCCTTTCGGGCGGCTGCGATCTTCGCACTCATGGAGGCCGTGTCGTTCAGCAGCTTGTCGGACAGGTGCCCGCATTTCTTTGGCAGCACCTGATCCTCAAGCTGAACGGCGGCCGCCCCTGCTTCTTCCAGCTCCCGGCACAGCCGCATCACGTTCAGGGCTTCGCCATATCCCGTGTCCCCGTCGACAATCAACGGCAGTTGCGAGGCCCGCACGATGGAGCGCACCTGATGGATCAATTCCTCCATCGTCATCATGCCGAGATCCGGAAGCGCCAGGCTCGCGGACAGAGCGCCACCCGAAAGATAGAGCGATTCGAACCCCGTATCGCGTGCAACGACAGCGGAAAGCGCATTATGCGCGCCCGGGATACGCAAAATTTCCCGTTTGCCCCAAAGCGCGGCCAGTCGATCTCCCGCCGGAGTCGCCACCTGTTTTTGCAGGAGCCATGCCATATTTTTTCCTTCCTCATTCGCGCCGTCTTGCCGGGCGTTTCGTCGTTAATTTTGTTCTTCAAAGATTGCGCTCAGCAGCGCCCTCGTGTCATTTCATTGTCATCACTATATTGACAACGCTGGCGTGCTGTCGGATTGGTTCCTGGTACACCAGATCGCTGTCTACGGACTGAAAAACGAATCTGGTCGATAAACGCGAGGGAGACGCGTCGATGAGGCACATCTTAGGTCTGGGAGCGAGCCTTGCCGCTTTCTGGATGCTGTTGTCCGGATCGATCAGTCTCGACCACAAGCTGGTCCTGTTTTTTGGCATCGCATCCGTCGTCCTGACATTGTATCTCGCCATCCGCATGGATCGTCTTGATGGGTTCCCGGTTCACATCCGGTTGAGCCCGAAGCTGATCCAGTACTGGCTCTGGCTTGCCAAGGAAATCGGCAAGGCGAATATCGATGTCGCCAAGATTGTCCTCTCACCGAAAATGAACATTTCGCCGCGCATGGTGCGGGTGAAGGCAAGCCAGCAAACCGATGTCGGCATTGCCACTTTTGCCAATTCCATCACGCTGACGCCGGGCACCGTCTCCGTCGATATCGACGATGACGAGATCCTGGTGCATGCGATCACCGACGAGATGGCAACGGGGCTGATCGAAAGCGATATGGATCAGCGGGTTACGGCCATGGAGTTAAAGTACCGATGATGTTTGCCGCGGCCGCCGCCGGCCTGATCATTCCGATGCTTATGGCCCTGGTACGTGGCCTTGCGGGACCGACTCTTTATGACCGGGTCCTGGCCGGAAACAGCTTCGGCACCAAGACTGTTCTGCTGATTGCCGTGCTCGGCTTTATCGGCGGGCGTCCCGATTTTCTGGACATCGCCCTGCTCTATGCCCTGATGAACTTTATCGGCACCATCGCAATCCTGAAATTCTTCCGCTACCGGAACCTCGGTGTCGCCGACAGCGCCGATATCAGGAACGGGTCCGAGGTCAATAACGGAGCCCGCGGCAAGAACGAGGAGGCGGTCTGATGGAACTGATCATCGATCTCGCTTCCTGGGCCTTCATCCTCTCCGGGGTGTTCTTCATCTTCACCGGTACATTGGGCATGCTGCGGCTGCCTGATTTCTATACCCGGCTGCACGCCGCCGGCATTACTGACACGCTTGGCACTGAGCTGCTGTTGATCGCCATGATGCTGCAGGCAGGCTGGTCCATCGTGACCGTCAAGCTGCTGATGATCTCGCTGTTCATTTTCTTCACCAGCCCGACAGCGACACACGCGCTTGCCAACGCGGCCAATGCCGTGGGGCTGCGGCCTTTCGGTGTGCCTGAAGCCGATCTCCGCCCCAAGAAAACGGAGGACGCATGATGGATTCCGGCATCGTTAACATCCTGGTCGATATCTCGTTGATGACTCTGCTGGTGATCACCGCGATCGGCATCGTGCGATCCCGCAATCTCTTCGCAACTGCCATGCTGTCCGGCATCTACAGCCTGATTTCGGCCGCCGTCTTCGTGACACTCGACGCAGTCGATGTCGCCTTTACCGAAGCCGCCGTCGGCGCGGGTATCTCGACGGTGCTGATGCTGGGGGCGATGACCCTCACCCGGCGCAGCGAGAAACATGCGATCAAACTACATGTCGGCCCGCTTCTCGTCACGTTGGGGATCGGAGCCGCACTGATCTACGGCACGGTCGACATGCCGCCGTTCGGTTCGACCGACGCTCCCGGGTTTCAGCATATCGTGCCGGAATACATCGCCGGATCCCGCGACGACATTCAGGTCCCGAACATCGTCACATCCATCCTGGCCAGCTATCGTGGTTTCGATACGCTGGGCGAGACCGCCGTGATTTTCGCGGCCGGTATCGGGGTGCTGTTCCTGCTTGGACGCCGCCGCGAGGATGAAGAGACCGACGATGAAACCGTCAGCGGCAAGGGAGAGGATGCATGAGGCATCACCTGATCCTGCGCGTCGTCTCCAAGCTGCTCATCCCGTTCATCCTGCTTTACGCGCTTTATGTGCAGTTCCATGGCGATTACGGACCGGGCGGCGGTTTCCAGGCCGGGGTTATCTTCGCGGCCGGCTTTGTCCTCTATGCCCTGATCTTCGGCGTCCAGGCTGCCCGCAAGGCCTTCCCCGACAGCTGGCTCGGTATCCTGATCCCGCTGGGCGTGCTGATCTATGCCGGGACCGGCGTTGCATCGCTTCTGCTCGGCGGCACCTTCCTCGATTATGACGTTCTGGCATCCACGCCGACCGGCGGACAGCATATCGGCATTCTTCTCGTCGAATTCGGTGTCGGCGTTACCGTCACCGCCGTGATGATCGCCATCTTCTTCGCCTATGCAGGCCGCACCCGTGAAATTCAGGATGACGACTGGTAAGCCATGCTCGAGCTGTTCCTAGACAAGTATAATTACTGGATCGTCATCGCCCTGATGCTGTTCGGGCTCTATATCGTCATCGCCCGTGGCAATCTGGTGAAGAAGCTGGTCGGCCTGAACGTGTTTCAGACCTCCGTCTTCATGTTCTACATCTCTCTTGGCAAGGCCGAGGGCGGTACGGCGCCGATCCTGACCGGCAAACCGGAGCTGTTCTCGAACCCGCTGCCGCACGTCCTGATCCTGACGGCCATCGTGGTCGGCATCGCGACAACGGCACTCGGGCTCGCCCTCGTGGTCCGGATACGCGAGAGCTACGATTCCATCGAAGAGGATGAGCTGGACGGCATGGACAACAATGTCGTGACGAATGAACGCGCGCGCCTCAGCGCCGGGGATGCAGCCCGATGATCGCCGTCGACCATTTGCCGGTACTCCAGGTTGTCGGCCCGCTGATCGCGGCGCCGGTCTGCAGCCTCCTCCGGGCGCGCAACCTGGCCTGGTTCTTCACGCTTCTGGTCACCATTTCGGCCTTCCTGTGCAGCGTCTATCTGATGCACATGGTGCTGGAGACCGGCCCGATCAGCTATGAGATCGGCGGTTGGGCCGCACCGCTCGGTATCGAATACCGGGTCGATGCCAGCAACGGCCTGGTGCTGATGATCATATCCGGCATCTCCGCCGTCGTGCTGCCCTTCGCCAAGCGCAGCTTCGAGCAGGAAGTTCCGAAAAGCCAGCACCCACTCCTCTACACCGCCTTTATCCTTTGCCTCACGGGACTGCTCGGCATCACGGCCACGGCGGATGCCTTCAACGTCTTCGTCTTTCTCGAGATTTCGTCGCTCTCGACCTATGTGCTGGTCGCAGCCGGGGCGAAACAGGATCGGCGCGCCCTGACAGCCGCCTACAATTACCTGATCCTCGGGACCGTGGGCGCGACCTTCTTCGTCATCGGGGTCGGGCTGCTCTATATGGCAACCGGCACGCTGAACATGGCGGATCTTGCCGCACGCATCGGCCCGATCGGCTCCTCCCGCACTCTCGATGTCGGCTTTGCCTTCATCATTATCGGGCTGTCCCTGAAGCTGGCCCTTTTCCCTCTGCATGCCTGGCTGCCGAATGCCTACACCTATGCGCCCAGCGCGGTAACGGCCTTCCTCGCCGCGACGGCGACCAAGGCAGCGGTCTACCTGCTGCTGCGCTTCTCCTTCACCATCTTCGGCTCCGGCTCCGCCTTCATGGCGCCGATAGTCGGATTTGTGCTCATGCCTCTGGCGCTGGCCGCCATGTATGCCGGCTCGATCTCAGCGATCTATCAATACAACCTGAAACGAATGCTGGCCTATTCGAGTGTGGCGCAGATCGGATACATGATGCTCGGCGTCAGTTTCCTCAGCGTCACCGGCTTGATGGCGACGACCCTGCACCTGTTCAATCACGCCCTGATGAAGGGTGCCCTCTTCATGGCACTCGGCTGCATCTTCTTCCGGGTTCGCTCGGTTCATATCAGCGATCTGGCCGGGATCGGGCGGCAGATGCCCTGGACCATGGCGGCCTTCGTGATCGGCGGGCTCAGCCTGATCGGCGTGCCGCTGACGGTCGGATTTATCAGCAAATGGTATCTGATCTCGGCCGCACTGGAGCAGGAAGAATGGCTGATTATCGCCCTGATCCTCGCCAGCTCCCTGCTTGCGGTGATCTATATCTGGCGCGTTATCGAGGCCGCCTACCTGAAGGACCCTACCCCTGGCCGGACCGTGACGGAGGCGCCGCTTTCCATGCTGCTGCCGACCTGGGCACTGGTTATTGCCAATATCTATTTCGGCGTTGATGCCAGCCTGACGACGCGGATCGCCCGGATGGCCGCCGAAGGTCTTGTGGGAGCGGCACAATGAGTATGGAAACAGCCCTCCTCGCCACCCTCGTCCTGCCGCTTGTCGGCATGGTGCTGATCTGGCTCACCGGGAATTCGCCGAACCTGCGTGAAGGCGTGACTCTGGTCACCGCCGTTGCGCTGTTCGCAATCGTGCTCGCCCTGCTTGATGCGGTGATGGCGGGCGAGGCTCCGGGCCTGACCCTGCTTGAGGTCATGCCGGGATTGGAGCTGGCTTTCAAGATCGAGCCGCTGGGCATGCTGTTCGCCTGCATCGCCTCCGGTCTCTGGATCATCAACTCGCTCTATTCCATCGGCTATATGCGCGGGAATGACGAGAAGAAGCAGACCCGCTTCTACATGTGTTTCACACTGGCCATCTCCAGCGCCATGGGCATCGCCTTCGCCGGGAACATGTTCACGCTCTTCATATTCTACGAAGTGCTGACCCTCTCGACCTACCCGCTGGTCGCCCACAAGGAGACCGAGGAATCCAAGCGCGGTGCGCGGATCTATCTCGGCATCCTGATTGGCACCTCCATCGGCCTGCAGCTTGCCGCCGTGATCTGGACCTGGGTCGCCGCCGGAACGCTCGACTTCACCAAAGGCGGGATTCTCGCCGATCAGGTCGAGCCGGTTCTGCTGCCCTTCCTGCTGGCACTCTACATGTTCGGCATCGGCAAGGCTGCCCTGATGCCTTTCCATCGCTGGCTCCCGGCCGCCATGGTCGCGCCGACGCCCGTCAGCGCACTGCTGCATGCTGTCGCCGTGGTGAAGGCTGGTGTGTTTACTGTGCTGAAGGTGATCGTCTACATCTTCGGTATCGATCTGCTGACCCAAACCGGTGCGGCACACTGGCTGATCTGGGTTGCCTCCTTCACCGTGCTGGCGGCGTCCCTTGTCGCCATGACCAAGGACAATCTGAAAGCCCGACTGGCCTATTCAACCATCAGCCAGCTCGGCTATATCGTGCTCGGCGCGGCTCTCGCCAATCACTATGCGATCCTGGGCGGCGCCCTCCATATCGCCACCCATGCTTTCGGCAAGATCACTCTCTTCATGTGCGCCGGTGCGATCTATGTCGCGACCCACAAGACCGAGATCAGCGACATGCAGGGGCTTGGGCGCGTCATGCCCTTCACCTTCGGCGCCTTCTGCATCGGCGCGCTATCGATCATCGGCCTGCCGCCTTTCGCCGGAACCTGGAGCAAATGGTACCTCGCTCTTGGCGCTGCCGAGACAGGCATGATTGTTGTGATCGCGGTCTACATGATCAGCTCTCTGCTCAACATCGCCTATCTGATGCCGATTGTGGCCCGCGGTTTCTTCCGCCCGGCTCCGGCGCTCGCCACGGCATCAGCTGGCGCTGCCGTGGCACCGGCAAAAGGCGGCATCCAGGAAGCGCCATTCTTCTGTGTGCTACCGCCCTGCCTGACGGCCTTCGGCTGTCTCGTTCTGTTCTTCTACGCCGACGCGATACTCGCGTTGCTGCGCCCGATCGTTGAGTGAGGCTGTTGCCATGAATGTGGACCCACAGACCCAAGAGCGCTATCCGGAACCGGGCGAAAAGCCGCGCTGGCTCGATAATCAACGCAACGTCAAAAAGATCATCGTCGCAATCGTTGTTGTCTGCGCCCTGCTCTTCGCAGCGGACGGATTTTATCACAAGCATCCGTATTTCGAGGCTGAAGCGTGGTTCGGATTCTATGCCATCTATGGCTTCATCATGTGCGTGGGGCTTGTTCTTGCGGCGAAATTCATGCGGACCTTCCTGATGCGGGACGAAGACTATTATGACCATGATCGCTGATCTTTTTTTCCCGCTCAGCCCAGGTCTGCTGCTGATTCTCGGCGGGTTACTTGTCCCTTTCCTCACCCATCGTATCGGACGGGTCTATGTGCTCGCTCTCTCCGCTGTCCTGCTCGTCTATCTCTTTGCCCTGCCAGACGGAAACCACAGCACCATCTTCATGCTGGGCTATGAGCTTGAGTTGCTCCGTCTTGACAACCTGTCCCGGATTTTCGCCACGGCTTTCCTGATCGCCGCACTGCTTGCAAACATCTACGCTTGGCATGAGCCTGATCGTGTCCAGCGTACTGCCGCCCAGGTCTATGCCGGCAGTGCCGTCGCGGCCGCTCTGGCCGGTGATCTGGTAACTTTATTCGTCTTCTGGGAATTGACAGCCGTCTCGTCGGTTTTCCTGGTCTGGGCCAGCGGTACAGAGAACGCCTATCGATCTGGCATGCGCTACCTGCTTATTCAGGTCGGCTCCGGTGTCATCCTGTTAACCGGCCTGATCGTCCATGTCACGGCAACCGGCTCTATTTCCTTCGATCATCTCGGTCTCGAAGCGCCAGGCGCTTGGTTGATCTTCCTGGCTTTTGGTATCAAATGTGCTTTCCCACTGCTGCATAACTGGCTGCAGGACGCTTATTCCGAAGCCACGGTCACAGGTACCGTGGTGCTCTCCGTATTCACCACAAAACTCGCCGTCTATACTCTCGCGCGTGGCTTTGCCGGTACCGAAATGCTTATTTGGATCGGCGCGGCAATGGCCATATTCACGATCTTTTATGCCGTGCTGGAGAATGACCTGCGGCGCGTGCTGGCTTACAGCCTGAATAACCAACTCGGCTTCATGGTCGTCGGCGTCGGCGTCGGCACCGAGCTCGCGCTTAATGGTGTGGCGGCCCATGCCGTTGCAAGCATCTTCTATAAAGCGCTTTTGTTCATGTCAGTGGGGGCCGTGCTCTTTCGGACTGGAAGCAGCAAGGCATCAGAGATTGGTGGTCTCTACAAATCCATGCCCTGGACAGCCGCTTTCTGCTTGGTCGGCGCAGCATCGATCTCCGCTGTCCCCCTGTTCTCGGGTTTCGTCACGAAGTCCTTGATCATATCGGCCTCCGCCTATGAAGGTTACTGGCTCGCATGGGGGCTTTTGCTCTTCGCATCTGCAGGCGTCGTCCTGCATACCAGCATCAAAATCCCCTATCTCGCCTTCTTCTCGCGCGACCGGGGCCTGCGGCCACAAGAAGCCCCGCTCAATATGCTGCTGGCAATGGGGGGCACCGCTGCCTTCTGCATTGGCGTCGGTGTCTGGCCAGCGCCGCTTTATGCGTTGTTGCCATTCGACGTCGACTACGCGCCCTATACAACCGCACACGTGATAACCCAGCTTCAGCTTCTGATGTTCTCAGCATTAGCTTTCACGATGCTGATGCTTACCGGCATATATCCCCCGGTATTGAAGTCGACCATTCTCGATTTCGACTGGGTTTACAGACGCTTTCTACCGAATGTTATAAGCAGGCTGGGCACCGTGATCGACATCAGCTACCAAAGCGTAACCGGGAACGCGAAAACCGTAATAGGTGCAGCAGTGGCGACTTCGGTAACGGTTTTTGCGCCAGGCGGTCTTTCGGGACGAATAGCCCGCGTCGGCAATGCGGTTGCCATCGTTGCTTTCCTGCTGCTTGTGGCACTGGTTGTCAGCTATTCCGCCATCTGACCTTTCCCGGCCGATCCCTGACCGGGTCACCTCCTCAATCGCGCGCCCTGCCCGGCCAGTCTGGAACAGGGGCTAAAAAGATGATAATTGCAACGCCTCGGGTTAATCCCCTTGTGAAGAAAGGTTCACCGCTATGGACATGACTGGCGAATA
>TARA_R110002051_G_scaffold66380_5_pt1 | contig 43642 bp, 44 predicted proteins | sample TARA_R110002051 | Tara Oceans TARA_R110002051 (sample SAMEA4397023) | marine metagenome | biome: Polar Biome; feature: [MES] marine water layer (ENVO:01000295) within the mesopelagic zone...; material: water (ENVO:00002006), including particulate matter (ENVO:01000060) such as...... | reverse complement strand
GAACAGGCTAACTCAAAACACCGGACTTTTCAGGGGAGCAGGTCATATGTCGCCGTTGTCATTGACCTGTTCTCGCGGCGCGTCGTCGGCTGGTCAATGAAGGCTGCTATGACAGCCCAGATGGTGACGGATGCCCTGATGATGGCGATCTGGCGGAGAGGGCGGCCAAGACAGCTGCTGCATCATTCGGACCTAGGCAGCCAATACACAAGCGAACCCGTCCAGAGATTTATGGATCACAACGGCGTCACCTGCTCAATGAGCCGGTCGGGCAATGTCTGGGACAACGCTGCGGCTGAAAGCTTCTTCTCATCGCTCAAGATTGAACGCGTGAAGCGCAAAGTCTACCGGACGCGTGATCAGGCCCGCGCTGATATCTTTTATTAGATTGAGCGTTTCTACAACCCGACACGTCGTCACTGACCATCGGATATCTAAGCCCTATGCAATACGAGGAGAGATCGACGAAAGCTCAATTCGCCGTCTACGAAACTAGCAGCAGCTCACCACGCTGGATCGCATGCGTTAACTTCAGAAGTAAGCAACGGAGCGCGAAGTTGAATTGCCGGGTTAAGCTAATTGCGACTTGTCACTGGGCTTAAAGTGTTATCGACCTGCTCTTCCTCGGAGTTATCAAGCACTAAGGAAGGGTCGCTATTGTTATCAGTTTGCACAAGGCCTGGGTCTGTGTTTCCAGGTTCTATTTCTGTCAGCGCTTCGTTAAACCCAGATAACGACATTGGAATTACGAAAGCTCCTTCAGTCGGGTTCAGTACGGTGATTGCCGCTTCAGTACCAAGTCGCATAGCATTTTCCAATGTTTCATTGACTTCACCCTCTATAAGGCACCCCTGCTGCGTGCAGCGACTGATTGGAATATTGAGGGAAACAGCGTCGTCTATCCTGACATTCACTCCATTGGCGACGCTAATGCCTAACGGCAGCGCAGCTTGAATATAAAGTGTATTGTTCGGAGGCCCAAATGCCATCACCATCACCATAGCGATCGCGCTTCCATTATTCATCAATACCCGCTGATACAGCTGACATTCCTGCGCGATACTATTAGGCTCAAAACATTCAACTACCCAGTCACCCACCGCATTGCGTGTCTTAGGCTCTGGGTATGTTTGCTGTGCTGCTGCTGGCCCAAAAACTAAAAACAAAGCCAGAAGCGATAAGGTGAAGCGTTCGATGGCAAGTTTCATTGTCCCCAAATCCGTTTCATACTGGTCCGAGCGCAGGTTCGGCGCGTGGAGCTTTGTACTTTAGGTGATAAGTATTCATGACATTTTGCTGGTCTGTCTTGTTGGCGAACTGCCATAGGCCAGATTGAGCGCCATCAACTATAAGGCTAAGTACAGCCAATTCGATCGCTTGCCGCACGGCAAGACCCACCGGCTCGTTCCTAGAAAAACCCGCCTCAATCTCGAGCAACTGATCAGACGAAACGAACTTGAATACATCACCGCGCAAAAGGGTGGAATAGACCACCTTTTCTGCAGTGGTTGAGACCAAAACCTCACCGGTATTAACGCTTACAGCGCGCAAAGCGACGGTCACCTCGTCTCTTCGATACTCTGACAAACTTCCGATTCCAAGAAGTCGGGCACCGACACCAGAGGTCAGAACGTTCGAATCGTAATTTACAACCCCACCCTCCAGAATAATCCCGGCGAACCGCAGTGGGGGCAAAGATGACCGCTGTGTGTTTAGATAAGATCTGTTGGTTTGGTCAATTAGATTACGTTCGTTTAGGAGGTTCTGAATGCCCCCCCGTTCAATGACATTGAACCACTTAGAATCTGAAACGTCCTTAAGGACATCAATCAAAATAGCATCGCTTCCTTGGCCCACAGCTTTCGAGAAGCTTGAGAATCCTTCGGTCGGTTTTTGCTGGCCAGTCTTGTCTTCGAATGCATATACGGCGATGTCTATAGGACGCGCCGGTGGTGGCAGATCCGTCAATTGAAGCCCAACACCCGTTGCTTTTGTTAGTTGGGGATCAATCACCTTGGGGTCAAGGATACTGCCCACCTGTGAGCAAGCAGACAAAGCCACTGAAATTGATAAAATAAAGCTCGTTGTCAGCCGTTTCATTAACAGAATGTACATTATTGTTGGTCTCTCTGCGTGCGGCCTGGCTTTTTTGCTCGCTCAGACGCCATTTGCCCTAATTCTTCAGGGTTGAGTTAGCGGCCCATTATCCACCTGCATGGTAGTTGCCGAGGTGCCTCCAACTACGCCCCCTAGATCAATAGTAATTGGGGGGAAATTGATTTGAGGCACACTGCTTCCGCCACCGTCTGATGCAGGTGGAAGGTGTTGGTTCTGGAGCTGCGCAAGATTAAGCAAATAATCGATATTATTCGGGTTACCCCCAAAACCGGGGTTAACAGGATTGAAAAGCAGTTCGCCGGCCGATGCCGTTTGACTAAAAATAAAAACTGCCGCGAACCCGCTTTGCAAAATCAGGGAGCTTCGAAATTTCATGCCGTCCTCGCTTGAGTATTCTTTAATTCAACTTGATCACGGTTCCAACTGGCGCATTTTTAATCACTACACCACCATTGTAATCATTTCCTGCTTGACCATACACAACTTTCGTTCCGGTAGAGTCCACTAATGCAACGGAAACCCCCAAGTTGTTGCCCAACTGCAACGTTGAAACGCCGTTGTCGCTGCCGCCAATGATCCCCACGACAGAGCTGTTGCTGTTTCCCAGCTGAAGTTGCGCAATGGCGCTGTCCGGGGAATCCACTATCACAGCTATACTGGTATTGTCGTTCCCTGCCTGAGCAATCCCAATTACAGCGTTACTACTATTAGCGGAAAATGACTGCGCAAAGTTTGCAGTACCTTGCTGAACGATCGATGAGGTGCTTCCCGCCGCCTGAACTGAATTATCCATAGGCGTGGCCCCAGTCGAAGTGACATAGGCCTGCTGCGCGATGATCTGCTCAAGCGAAACGAAGTTATCTATTTGGAAGGTCACGTCCTGCGCGAATGCGCTAGATGGTACGATAAACGCGGCGAAAACAAATGCAGAGGCCAACGTTTTGCAGAAAGTTGATCGCGGAGTTCTATGTGTCATCGTATAAGCCTTTCAGAGAGCAAATAGCGCTCGATTATACTTTTAAGATATAATGGTGCATTAGACGCTTGATGTACAGCTAAAGGACCTCTGGCCGGATTGGTCTATGCCTGATAGCTCAACGCTTAAACGCTGCTGTGATGACAAGCCTAGAAGCGATTGGGCAACGACAGATCGCCCGGTTTCGTCAATCTGAAAATTACCTTGCTGAGATGTGATTGCAGTGTTCGCGCCGGAGGTGGTCCGTATATAAATGCGATATTCGCCTGCGTCCCCTCCATTTCCGGTTACAAGAGCAGATATTCGGATCATTCCATTGCTGGAAGAAAGCGCAATTTCACAATCCAAGTCGGATTCGGATTTCGCGGATCCTGTGGATAGAAATAGAGAGAGAGAAATAGCTGTTGATGTGAGCATCATTAAATTTTTCATGAGTCCCCCCCCAAATTTGAAATGGGGGCGTAGCCGCCCCCACTTTTAGAGCCACCGAAGTGACCAAGTTTGATCTGCCAGATCAGAGGCTGTTTTGGTAGTTGATGGCCTCGTTTGCGGTGCCAGTCTGAAGAATGGCGCTCGCGTTGCCATTTCCGAGTTGAAGGCTGGCAGCAGAGTTGCTGATCGCGCCCAGCGATCCCACACCACTTCCGGAAATTGCGGCACCGGTTGGCAGCCCGCCGTTAAACAAGTCACCGTTGATGGCCTCTGCAACGAAAGATGTACCGCCACCCTGCGAAATGAACGATGCGTTATCGTCGCCGATTTGCAGCGAAACAGCCGTGTTCGTATCACCGTCCTGGAAAATGGACGCGCTGTTGGAATTACCCTGCTGCGCCATAGCAAGAATGTTCTGGGGCCCGGACTGCTGCAAGCCGATTGCAGTATTGTCGTTCCCGTAAGCAGCAGCAGCAGCCGCGTTGTCCTGGTCTTCCTGAACCAGCGCGGAAGTGTTGTCGTCCCCAACCTGAGAGATCGCTGCTTCGTTGGCGCTGCCGTCCTGGCTGATCAAGCCGGCGTTGGTATTACCGATCTGTACCATTGCGGACTCTTGGTACGTGCCAACCTGCATGTTGATCGACGAGTTGTAGTTCCCAACCTGAAACTGAACGCCAGCGTTTGCGACATTGGCACCGGTGGTTGCGGAACCGGTATCGGAGGCATTGTTTCCGTTGCCTTCGGCAGAAGCAACAACTGAGTTACCGACTTCGGCTCTTGAACGTGTGATACCGCCGAGAAAGCCGGTTGTTTCAATGTTGGCGACAGCACTTTCACCGGAAACAGTTGCAGCAGCATTGTCTGTCTCGGTCAGCAAACCGAAGAAGGCACTGCTTGTCACGGATGCATCTGCAGCCTGAGCTGTGGCGTCTGCTTGCTGCGCGTGAGCCATACCTGCGAACGCGAATACGGCAGTTGTTGTAAGAAGAATGCGTTTCATGAAATTTCCCCCTGGGGCTTTGATTTGATTATGAAATTTGGAACCAGGTTGTTCCGTTCGTATGATCAGCATAGAACGAACTAATTGCTCCCCGACATTGATGGAAATGACTAGAACGGCCGTTTTAATAGCTGGAATTAGCTAGGTATTAATAACTACTTTCGGAGGCTTCACTGGTTTTTGCCGCGACCGGGGGGAGAGCCGATTCGGAAAATCTCTTTGATTCTCGGTTTGAATCCCGTCAGGATGATGGCTCGAGTGTAAGGTCCCTTTGTCGTCTAGGATTATGAACAATGTTGTCCATTAGAGCGTTCTGCCGCCATGCGGCTTTCTCAATCTTGCTAAGTACTTCAGCCCAAAATGCGGTGGCGGATCAGGTTTGGGTGCAACAAAGATCCGAGCTGCGGGCTTCGCCCTACATCCGGCAGGTGCCAACGACGGCTCGTCGCCCCTTCGACCAACCTCAACCCGCGCGCGCTCGGACACAGGCACCTCGGGTTCAACCGACGGTCCAGCGTCCAGGGCAGGCCACCGTGATTCCCCAGCAGAGAGATTCTATCCTCGACTTCGCCGTTACCATCGAAGCGTCGCGGCTCCCTAGCGTTCGCAATGGGTTACGCACATCCAACTAAGTGTCGAGTTAGTAAAACGACCGACAGTGGGAGTAGATAAAGATGCCGTGGCAAGGCACATTCTTGACATAAAGTTAATATTTCTGTAAAAATATGAAAAATACTAACTGACGATATGTACTCGCAGCTTTTGACAAAGGCGTGTGCAGACATTCGATTTAAATTTGCTGCCAACTACATATATTTTTTAGATTTTTCGCTGCTACTCTACAATATGTTTTTAGCCAGTTCTGGCCCTTTGGCTCTTATTTTGGGGGTATATAGATCATGGAAGTATTTTCTTTCAACTGGTTGATTTTTTCCGAGAACAATTGGGAAAGAGCTGCTTTGGCTAAATTGGTCGAAGGTTTTCGATGGAAAGTGTCAGGCCTAGATGTATCTGACCTGGGTGCAGATGAGGGATCATATCCTAAGCCTGATGCATTGATAGTTATTTTAAGTTCGACTGATAGGGACGCGGAGTACCTTAGCCGGATCGTAAAACAGCAACCGAATACACCAATTGTTGTTTGTATTCATGAAATGGCGGACGATGATTGCGAGTTCGAACTCCCGGTAAATGTGAAGGCTGTAATCACGCCTGAAATGTCGGAAGCCACAATTCAATCATTGCTTCTTCTCGTAGCGGACGGTCACCGCGTAGTTTCTTCTGAGGCCGAACAGAGGTATCATATGTTAGATGAGCCCTCTGATAATTCGCAAAATCACTGTTCTGCAAACGAGATAGATTCATTGACACGTCGGGAAACAGAAATCTCATCCGAGATATCTAAGGGCATGTCCAACAAGGAAATTGCCAGGAAGCTCAACATCAGAGTGAACACAGTCAATGTTCACGTCAGTTCAATCCGTCAAAAGCTGGGTGTAAAAAATCGTACGATGATCGCGTTAAAAGTTGCTGGTGGGGTTCATAGACTTCAGTTGAAAAAGAAGTTCAAGCCAAAACCTGCGATCTATTCAAACATCCCAAATGGTCCAGATTCCAAACTCATAAATTAGGGTCTGGATTGATTTACTTTCACAGCCAGTAGATGACGAGTGCAGCGAAGGCGATGGCTGACAGAAAGACCTTCGGGCACCTATCGTATCGTGTTGCCACACGCCGCCAATTCTTGAGCCTGCCGAACATGATCTCGATCCTGTCGCGGCGTTTGTCGTATTTCACTGTGGTCTTGCACTGTTTGCGACCTGGGATGCAGGCGCGTATCCCTTTTTCTTTCAACTCCTCTCGGAACCAGTCAGCGTCATAGCCGAGATTTCTCTTGGATAGACACTATCACAGACACTAAGCGGACGTATATCAATCTTGACCACAATGCTAGTTCGCAGTTTGCCATTCACATGCTCGATTCGACCCGCCAAATGATCACAAACTTCTATTTTGAAGACTTTCAACTGATTGATAAGGTCAAGCTTTCCCAAGCGAGGATGAAAGAGTTTCAGTCCTAATAACGGCTTCATGGGGCAAAGCAATGCTGCTTTGCTCCATGGGGTGGAGTCCTAACTCAACCAAAAAAAGCGATCCTTCTCCTTCAATCGAAGAGACGCCAATATTTACACCAAGTAGATCCACCAGCTGCTTCGTGATGCTGAGGTCTAGACTGTTGAATATCACTCAAAACTGTCCCGGTAGAGGTTAGAACTGTCACTCAGAAATGACCCATGTGCAACCTTGCCCCAGACGGGATTGTCTGACGTCAGACAGTCGGGCATTCGAAAGCAGCACTGCAGTTGGGACGGATAGATCGATTTAGGTAAGGCATTGGTCTGTCGCGTGTCGCTCTAGTGGACTATTGCGTTTTCTGGACCCAGCAGGCCTTACTGGGAGCATGTCAGTTGTTAGGTCTTTTCCTCGCCCAGAGCGCTCGTATTTCGCCATTTTCTCGGTTTTGTTAATTTGGGTATTGGTTGTCGTCGTTATTGGCCTTGATCTATCCAAACGCCCGTACCTCGGGGCGGCGTTTGAAGCTGATATAGATGGTGCCGCCATAACTGTCGTAGCGGTTTCTAAGACTGGACCAGCGGCAGGCGCGGGCCTGACAGTAGGAAAACGCATCACGCATATTTCTACCGACAGCACTGCTAAAATTCATCTAAGCGGGTTTGAAGCCGTAATTGGCCGCCACCAATTGCACAGCTACGAAATGATCCAAGAAACCATCGAAGCCAAACAGCAGATATGGCCAATGCTTTTTGATCCGTCGCTGCGACTTTACAGTGATGACGGGCAGGTTTTTTCGGTGTCCCCCACAGTCGGGCGAAGCGTGTTTTCCTTACCTCTTAAGTCCTATCTAACACTTGTGCAAAGCTTGTTAGTTATGGTCATTACAGTTGGAATTTGGGCTTTTGCAGCGCCTTCCCGAGCGGTAAACTACTTGGCACTAAGCGGCTTTGGACTGGCAACCAATGCAATGTGTGGCTCCTATCTTGGGTCAAGCTTGCTTACGATCCCTCCTGAATACTTCCGAGGCATCATCAACCTTGCTGCGTGGGGCTTCACTGTCTTTTCGTATGGTCTGCTGGCGCTTTTCTTTTGCTTTCCGACACGACTATTTCGTTGGCCAATAGGAGAGGCAATTTTTGCGATTGGCGTTGCTCTGCAGGCATCGATCAGTTTTGAATTGTTCGAATTGCCCCTTCATAGTTTCCAGTTCGCCAACCTTTTTCCGATCCCAATTGCATTGTTTGGAAGTCTTCTCCAATGGCGGCGCAGTAAAAACGACCCCATCGGACGTGCCTCTGTAATGTGGTTCTCACTCTCCATTTATGGTGTGGTTTCAGCGGTTGCGCTGCTCTATTCCTTGCCGATTATGCTGAAAATTCAGCCGATCATGAGCCCACATGTCGTAAATTTCTGTTTGGCTTTTATCTACCTCGGAATAGCGGCCGGCACACTTAAATATCGGTTGTTCGATATGCATCGTGTTTGGTGGAAAACCGTAACTTGGTTGATGGGTGGTTTTTTCGTTGTGGCGGCGGACTTGTTTCTTGTCTGGCAATTTCGAATTGATCAGAGCGAAGCCCTTTTTCTGTCGTTGCTCCTCGCTGGCTGGATATACTTTCCCATCCGTCAGGTCGTTTTTCAGCGGTTTTTGAAATCCCATGAAATTACAATCCACACCCTTGTCCCCGACTTGGTTTCCTCCTTTTCTTCGCTGCGCGACGATGACGAAATAGAAGGCCGCTACATCTCGTTCTTGCAGCGTAGTTTTGATGCCGACAAAATCGGTTCAATTTCGCCTGAAATGGTAACGTCCGCTCAAATTGAGAACAATGGACTAGCCCTTCAGGTGAGCAATGTCGCCGGGAACCGCTCCATTCAACTCATAGGCAAGGCTCATGCCCGTCAGCTTTTCTCCTCGAAAGATGTAGAGACAGTTGATGTGATTTTGAACCTCATACGCGGGATGAAGGCAACGAACCAAGCTCTGGATGCCCAACAACAACACGAACGCGATCGTATTGTGCGCGATTTGCATGATGATGTGGGGGGGCGTTTGCTAAGCCTTATCTATCAAGCTGGTGACAGTGCGCTCGCCAATGAAGCTCGCAGCACTCTCGCCGCGCTAAAAGAAACGCTTGTTGTTGTTGAGAACACCGAAACCATTGATGTAGACATTGCCTGGCGCGAAATTTGCACGAATGCGTCTACGCGATTTTCTCAATCAGAGCAGGCCTTTGCAATAGCCGAACATAATCTTGCTCCTCGTGTGCTGTCGGCCCGCGAATACGTCAACCTCAAGCGGGTCATGTTCGAGGTAACAAGCAATGCAATGAAACATGGCACACAAGATAGCATCGTCTTTGCGGCACGAACATTGTCAGATGGGTCTCTTGAGATCACGGCTTCCAACACAATCAAAGCACATCAAGAAGACATAGACGGCAGCCATCGCGGGTTATTGAACATTAAGACACGTATCGCAGAGTTGGGTGGCAGTTTTAGGGCTGAGCCCCGCAAAACACCTCTCGGAGACGATCAATTCGTCGTAACGCTCCGCATCCCACTCTAGAATCAAAGCAGGCCGTATTGCTGCGCAGCCAGAGCAGCCTCACTACGGCTTGAGACGTCAAGTTTAATGTAGATATTGCTGATATGGGTTGCCACAGTGTGTTTTGAAATGTTCAAAAATCCGCCGACTTCTGGCCGATTAAACCCTTTTGCAAGAAGCACCAAAACTTCTTTTTCGCGCTCAGTGAGCAGCACGCCTTCCTCATCCTGAAGGGCGCTCTGGTGGGCAGCCTTCAAGGGTGCTTCGCGTACAGGGATCGAACGTTCCCGCATCATTTCAAGCAATCTGCGGGTGATTGCTGGGGCGAGTGGCGGCTTGCCCTCGAGTATCCCTTTGAAGTCTTTGATCAACGAATCCTTGGGCTGTTCTTTGAGCAAATACCCTTTCGCACCGTTTTCCAACGCTTTGATCAATCGGTTGCTTTCGTCGTGGATGGTGGAAATCACGACATAAGCATTAGGCTGCGCCGCAAGTACTTCAACGATGAACTCGTCCCCTGATCCATCAGGCAAGTTGAGATCGAGAACGACCATGTCGTATCCCCGCATCTCAAGATGTCTACGAGCGGCCTGCAAGGTTGCGACACCGTCAATAGTCGGGTCGCTAAAGGCCTCTTCGACAACCTTGCAAATTTGTTGGCGCGCGCCAGCATGATCTTCAATGACTAATACGGTCTTCATGCCACACCCTATCCCATTCGCGCGCTAATAGAACCAGTTCACCTGAATGAGGCATTCTAGCACAACGAGACGATAACAACAGAACGCACATTGTGAGACTTTGAGAAACGGCTCAGCACTCGGTGTGCTCTAGTTTGTTTGATCAAGAGTGAATTTTGTACTCGGCGCTTTCATACCCAAAGCATATTTACGTTACCGCGCTATATTTTGCAGCACTTTTTTAGAAAGCTATTGCATGACTATCCAAGCTTGGTGGGCATTTACCCTCGTCTCTTCAATCGCGATCATCTGTCCCGGCCCAGCTATTTCACTGGCAATTTCCAATGCGCTTCAATTTCGTTTTAACACTGTGTTTTCTCAAACGCTGGGCAATCTGCTCGGATTGGCGATCATCTCTTCATTGGTGATTTTCTGTATCGACCAGCTTAGTGCGCTTTCAACCGACGTGATTTCTGCTCTGCAATACGCTGGAGCTCTTTATATCATAGTCATTGGCATGCGCTATGTTTTGCTCCAGAAAACCCCGAAGACCAAGCGGTGGGGAACATTGTCTTGTGGCAATAAGTGTTCCAAATTTGCCTTTCTGGAGGGCTTCTTAGTTGCAGTTACAAATCCGCAAACTATGCTGTTTTTCCTTTCCCTTTTCCCAAGCTTCATCAACGTGAATGCTTCAATTGGGCCACAATTCTTGCTGCTGGTACCGTCCGTACTTGCCATCTCGTTCTTGTCTATGATGAGCTACGGATTGGCGGCACACTTTGGAAGGCGTCGGTTTATTGCATTTTTAGACCCGCAAGTGATTTCAAATTACATGGGCTATTGCTTGATCCTTTTCGGCGTTGGCCTTTTGCTGATGCAAACCCAGACAGTCTAGAGACTAAAGCTGGTCAGGTTAGTGCATTTCAAGCCAATACAAACGACTCCTATCACCTGATTTTGTGCTGAAGGTAATGGTACCTGGAGGTCCGTACCTTTTGTTTTGCGAAATGTCCGTTTAGCCGATCTACATCCGTCTTTTTGCCTCGGCAGCGAAAGTCTGCTTCCGCCTAGACCTGAGCCCCAAGTCTCCTCCAGCTTGGCGCGGAGACGTTGGTGCTGAAGTCCTGACTTAATCAAGTCGATGATAGCAATCTTGAAACTGTAGCACAGCCTTTTCTTTTCTAATCAACTTGCGATGAATTCACGTTCTGGTAGAAATTTGTATACTGCCGCTTTTCGTGGCGGTCGTTAGTTTTGCTGGAGGCGCATTCTTTGAAACGAGTTTTAATGGGGCTTGTCGCAATGTCCGTTATTGCTGTGGCGGGGGCTCTGTTTGTCACGCGTGATACTGCGGCCACCAACGCAACTCTGAAGGCGAGCGAGCTGCCACCGCTTATCCCCACGCGCGCCTTCTATGCTGATCCGCGCTCTGCATTTAATTATGTCGCCTCTGGCGACGGTAAATACGTATCGTTCGAGCAGGCCAGCCTGACGGGAACTAAAGCTATCGTCAAAGATGTTGCGACAGATGAGGTTATCTCAGAGTTTCCAGCCGGGCTTCAGTTTCGAAGGTGGCACCCGACAAAACCGTTGTTGCGCTTTATCTTTGACGGGAATGACTGGGAGGCTGACCCGTTTAAGCCGGAGCGCGAAAACTGGCGGCGGACCAGTCCGGTCCGCCTGTCTGGGGGATGGGTCAAAAATGAAATTGCTTCGACCGAAGAACAGCACATTCTTACTAGGGGAAAAGAGCATCGCAATGACAATGGCCATATGTGGTTGGTGTCGCAGGATGGTTTGAGCGCCGAGAAAATTGCCGAGGGAACAGCCCAATCGCAGTATTGGGTGTTTGACGCAAAAAACAGTCCTGTACTGCGTCTCGACAGCCTTGATCCCGCAACAGCACGACTTTTTACAAAGGACGGGGATGGTTGGAAAATCCTGATCGACATCAGCCTGAATGACCAGTTCACACCTGTGTCGCGGGTGCGCGCTGATGGGACAGTGCTGGTTCGCTCCTCGCGGGGGCGCGACAAGGCCGCGCTTGTGTCGTTTGATGTGCAAACGGCGCAAGAGACCGTCCTGGTCGAGAATTCCAATGCCGATATTGGTTGGCCAACTGCTCTGACAACAACGACAGAACCCGACATTATTCGGATGGGTATCGATAGCAATGATCGCGTCGCCTTAACCGAACGGGGGCAGGTGTTTCTTGACATTTTGTCTGAATTTTCAAAGCCCTTAACTCTCGATGTGACTGTTCCCACTGCATCGGGGCGTTATGTGACGCAGGCGATATCCTCGCAAAGCAAATCCTACATTTATCTTCTGATTGACCTCGAAGAAAAGACATATGTGACACTTGGCGAGTATCACTTTCGCCGTTTCAAAGAGCATCTGGTGCAAGAACAAGCGGTGAAATTCACTGCGCGGGACGGGCTTGAAATACCTGCCGTTTTGACAATGCCACTAGGGATCGAGGGGCCAATACCTTTCGTCGTCTATATCCACGGCGGTCCGGCGCAGCACGTGGGGCTTGGCTATGATCACGGCACGCAATTTTTGGTCAACCGGGGATACGGAGTGCTATCTGTGAATTTCAGAGGCTCAACAGGGTTTGGAAAGTCGTTTCAATCCAAGGGCTTTAAGGAATTTGGGCGTGCCATGCAGGACGATATCGCTGATGCCGCGAATTGGTTGGTAGAGCAAGGAATGGCCGATACCGATGCATTAATCGCGATGGGGATGAGCTATGGCGGCTATTCCGCAGCCTTTGCCATGACCCGCGACCCCGGTTTGTTTGACGCAGCGATTGTCGAGTTTCCGATGCTGGATATCGAGTTCCAGTCACGCATTTATCCTGGCTTTTGGCAGAACGGAATCGACGGCTGGTGGCGCTATTTTGGCAAAGTCGACAACTCCGAGGATCTTGAATTGATGCGTGAGTATTCGCCTTCAAACAGGGTGCAGGACGTACATGGGTCAATATTGTTGATGGGAGGCCTTCGCGACGAGATCACCGCGGTCCAACAGGTCAAAGAGTTTGAGGTCGCGGCAAAGAGTGCTGGCAAAGATGTCAAGGTCTATTACTTCCCTGAAGCAGGGCACGGTGTCCGTCATTGGCGCGACGAATTGCGCCGTGCACGGTTGATCGAAGATTTCTTGGCAAAGCACGCTGGAGGGCGGTCTGGGGGTTTCGAGTTTGCAGAACGTGCTCCGGCATTTGTAGACTGAGTGTTCTTGGCATGACCGGAGAAGCAGACCCGAGAGCGGAGTCGGTCCCATTTTCATGGTTTGGTAAAACGCTATGGAAATTCACACCGCTCTATGTCGAGCTGGTTTATCCGGCAATACGTACGCGTCTCTTAGGCCTGGTAGAGCCCTTTATTCGGCAGGTTATTTTTGACCGCATTCTGCCGTTTGAGCGCGACGCGGCACTGATTGTTGTTATCGCAATAATTACAGCCCCAGACCCGCGCAAGCTGGACGGAACTTGAGGTACGGGTCACAAAATCACTCGCGGGCCTGCAACGAATATAACAAAGCGCGACTGTCTGCGGCAGTGCCGAGCGGAGGGGGCATGCTGTCCGCCGTTCTCAGAAGTCAGTTGCTTTAAGCGTTTACCATGATGACTGCTGGCATTGACTTATCTTATTGTTTTTGTCAGGAAAGAAAAATCTCATCCTAGTAGACGCCTTACCAAGTCATCATTATGCCCTCCGCCACCCTGCCATCCCTGCGCGCCCCGCGGGCGTTCCTCCCCCGTATGGAGGCGCAGACCCGTGATTTACGCACGCTCAAACCGTTGAGGTTCCGGCCCCTTTCGGGAGCGGTTGCAGATGTCTGGCATGTCGCCGGGGATCAAGGCGGTGGTGGTTATTATACCGCGCCTGATCCGCGTCTGGTCGTTTTCCTAGATGAAACCCCGCCCTCAATGGCGCTGAAGACTGCGGAAGGTGCTGTTGGTGGCCTCGGCACGCGCGCGTTTTTCGTGCCGGCAGGTGTGCCGCTTTGGACCAGGCTTGGGAAAACGCAGAACCTCAGCCATATCGATTTCCATTTTGATGCCTCTGCATTGCAGGCGCGGCTCATGGCGGTTGGTGTACAGGATCTTCCTCAAAGCGCGATGTTTGCCCCTGACGACAGCGCGCTGCTGACCCTGGCGCGGCTGGCCGCCCGCGAAGTTGAGGCCCCCCAACGTGGCGCGCTTGTCTTGGAAGGGTTGTTGCAGGCGCTTTTGGGGGCAGTCATTGAGCCACCACTGAATGCCAATCCACAAACATCCGGGGGTCTGCCGCCTCAGCACATGACCGCGATTGAGCATCACATGACACAAAACATAGCCCGATCTGTCGGAGTGGCCGAGCTTGCGAAGGTGGTGGGGCTTTCTGAGAGCTGGTTCAGCCGCGTCTTCAAACAATCGGCTGGCGTTTCGCCGCAACGCTGGATCGCTGAGTGTCGCGTTGCTGCCGCAAAGGAAATGATGGCAGACCCGCAGCGCCCTCTGGCTGACATCGCGGTGGCCACCGGATTCTCCGATCAGGCCCATCTATCGCGGGTGTTTCGCCGCTCCGTCGGCTTGCCGCCCTCGCAATGGCGGCGCGATACACAAGAGATACGTTTCCAACGGATTGGCACAAATGACGGCGGAAACGTTCAAGACGCCGTTTAGTAGTTGATTTAATTACTCGGAAAAATGAACAGCGAGATAAACTAACATGAAATTCACATTTTTCCTCATGCTCGGCACAAGTGCGTTGGCCCTGACAGCCGGCATTGCACAGGCACAGGACGCCATCGACCTTGGCGTGATTGTCATTCAGTCCGAAGAAGACCCAACCGGCCCGGTAGTAGGCTATGCGGCTGGCACGACGGCCTCCACAAAAAGCGGTCGCTCGTTGTTGGAAACACCCTCGTCGATCACAGTGGTGACCACGGACCAGATCGAGGACACGGCTGCAAACAACCTGTCAGAGGCGCTTGGCTATTCTGCGGGCGTCGTGACCGAGGCCTATGGTGCCGACCCGCGCTTTGACTCGATCTCGGTTCGGGGTGCAGACCTGCAAAACGAGATTTATCTGAACGGGGTGCATTTCAGCCGCTCGACCAAGCCGGATTACGGCGCGCCCTCGCTGGATCTATACGGCATGGAGCGGGTAGAGCTTTTGCGCGGTCCGAACTCGGTGCTCTACGGTGCGGGCTCTCCGGCGGGTCTTGTGAACCTGATCCAAAAACGCGCGCAGTTTGATGGCGATACAAACGAGGCGGGGCTGCACGGCGACAGCAACGGCTCTTATTATGCGTTCGGAGATGCCAATCGCGTCGTGAACGATCAGTTTGCCTATCGCGTCGTTGGTAAGGCAGGCAACCGTGTGTTGGGCATCAAGGATTATGACAATCCCGGTGGCTATCTGGGCTTTGCCGCGAAGTATCTTCCGACAAATGCCACGACGATTGAATTCATGGGGTCCTTCCAAAATGACGACCCGGATTCACCGGCTGGTGTGCCGAATGCACTGGTGGGGACCAGTTCGAGCGAGCAGTTGCGCGATTTCTATTTCGGCAACGAAGCGCTGGAATACGGCGACCGCAAGACATTCAATCTGGGCGCTCAGATCACCCATGAGTTCGACAATGGCTGGCGGCTTGTAAGCAACACGGGGGTCACAAAATTCGACTGGTCCTATTCCAACCTGTCGGTGGGCGCGGTTACAGGCAACGATGTGGCGCGCACGCAGTTGTTGCAAGACGAGGATGTCACCACCTACGCCACCGACATGCGGCTTGAGGGCGAGGCCTACACCGGAAATGTGCTGCACAACCTTACCTTTGGTTTTGATGTAAGCCGGTTTAAGGAAACCGCGTCGAGTATCTTTTACTACGGTCAGGATACCATTGATTATACCAACCCTGATTATGCCCCCATCACATCCGTTCAGGACGGCACAACCTGGTCGGCCGACAAAAACGTGACCGTGGAACAGGTTGGTATCTATGTTGGCGATGAGCTGGAGTTTGGGAACTGGCGCGCAGGTCTGGCCCTGCGTCACGACCAAAACAAGGCAGAGGGTCAGTCCGAAACACTGTACGTCATTCCGGGTTCCGGCAGCTATCCAGGCAGTACCAATCTGACGCGCGACGATAGTGCCACCACAGGTCAAGCGAGCCTTGGCTATGTTTGGGACAACGGCGTTTCTGCCTATATGTCTTATGGCACTTCGTTCAAAAGCTTTGCCGAACCTGGCGATACCGGTGCCGCGCTTGATCCAACGACAGGTGAACAATGGGAAGTCGGTGCAAAATACTTGCCCGCCACCATCGACGCCTATCTTTCCGCCTCGCTGTACCAGCTGGATGAAAAGAACCGTGCCGTTTATGTCCAGAATGGTGCAGGGGTAAGGGTCTATGACCAGGTCGGCAAATCCCGCGTCCGTGGCCTTGAGCTGGAAGGCCGCGCCAATTTTGTGAATGGCTGGAGCTTAACCGGCGGTTACTCTTATACGGACAGCGAAATCATCGGCGGTGACAATAATGGCAATGAATTGGGCCTGACGCCGAAAAACACGTTCAAGCTGTGGGCCTCTAAAGAGATCCAGAATGGCCCGCTTGCCGGTCTTACTGTGGGGGCAGGGGCGCGCTACATCGGAGAGCGCTACGCTTTCAATGCCAACTCCAATGCGCTTTCATCCGTGACCCTGCTTGATGCGGCCGTATCCTATGATTTTGGCAACGGCAGCGAGCTTCAACTGAATGTGACCAACCTTACCGATGAGGCCTATGTGTCTTCTGTCGGCTATTTTTCCACCTATTACGGCGACGGTCGCACGGTCTCTGCGACGTTCTCCAAAAAGTGGTAAAACAGCCTCTGATGACCCTAACGCGTCGCGCGTTTCTTGCCACAGGAGCTTCGGCTCTTGTGGCATCATCTGCGCGGGCAACCAACCAGCCGCGCATCGCGGCAATTGATTGGGCGATGGCGGAAACGGCGGCGGCTTTGCATCTGCCTTTGGTGGCACTGGCAGAAAAGCGTCAGTTCGTCCGGGCGTCTTCCGTCACACTCCCAAAGGACTGCGCCGACGTCGGACTTCGTGGCACCCCCAATCTCGAAGCGCTGAGCCTCGTCGCCCCCGAGCTTATCCTCTCCTCTAATTTCTACAGTTTCGTTGAGCCTCAGCTGGAGCGTATCGCGCCGGTTTACACGCGGCAGCTGTTTGTCCCCCAAGAACCGACCCTGCCCAAGGTGCTATTCGCCATAGAAGCCCTGGCAGAGTATCTGAACCTCGGCTCCCGCGGACAACAGATCCGTGGCGAGTACGAAACCGCATTCGATCAATTGGCAAAACAGGCCGCTGAATATGCGGATAGGCCTTGCATTCTCATGACGGTCGGAGACGCCCGCCATGTTCAAATCTACGGGACCGACAGCATTTATGGTGGGGCATTGGCTAGGATCGGTCTCTCAAACGCCTGGAGCGGCGGCACTGAATTTGCCTTCAACGCCCCCGTGCCACTGTCGAAACTTATCGCCTTTCCAGAGGCGCGCCTGGTGGTTGTCGGGGCGTTACCTGTCTCTGCACGCCGGGCCATCCAGCAAAGCGCGCTCTGGTCCGCTCTGAAACCGGTGCGCGCGGGACGTGTTTTACATCTAGACGACAAGACCCCCTTTGGTGGCGCGCCCTCGGCACTACGCTTTGCCGATCACCTTGTGACAGCTTTGGAACACAGATGAGCCGTCTGTTTCTTGTTGCCGCTCTATGCTCGGCTGCCTTGTGGGGTATCGCGGCGTTGAATGCGCTGCCCTTTTCACAATGGGTTCTGCCGTTTGCAGATTCAGATGCCCTTTTGCCTGAGCAGATTTTCTTTGCCTTTGGCCTGATCCCACGCGCGGTGATAGCGCTGATAATTGGCGCATTACTGGGCCTGTCCGGGGCTTTGATGCAGGCGGTTCTACGCAATCCGCTTGCCGATCCGACCACGCTCGGCGTAGCCTCCGGTGCCCAGCTTTCGCTGGTTTTCGCCACCCTGATCTGGCCCGAAGCTCTGGCGCTTGGGCGCGGTCCTGTCGCGCTATTTGGCGGTGGCCTGTCGGCGTTGATCGTCATGGCACTTGCGGCCCGGCGTGGCTTTGCGCCGGTCACTGTGACAATCGCAGGGATGTTGGTGGGGATGCTCGCCTCTGCCATCTCTACGGCGCTCACCTTGGGACAAGGGCATTACCTCTTGTCGTTGGTGATCTGGAATGGTGGTGCCTTGTCACAAGACAGTTGGCACGGCGTGTTTCGGCTTATCGGGGTTTTGATCCTTGGCGGAGCGGGGGCAGCGATTTTGGTGCGTCCGCTGGTGGTTCTTAGCCTTGGCGGGGCCACGGCCCAAGCACTCGGCGCGCGGGTTGGCCTTATACGGGTCGCTTCTCTGGCGCTTGCGGTGATCCTCTCGGCCATGGTCTCCGCCGAGGTCGGTCTCGTTGGTTTTGTCGGGTTGGCCGCTCCGGCGCTGGTGCGACGTCTTGGTGCGCGCTCTGTCACGCAGGTGCTGCTGGCGTCACCGCTTGCCGGGGCGGGCCTGTTGTCTGTCGTTGATAGCGGGTTAATGGCGCTTGTGGCCTTTGGTGGGCCTACATTGCCAACCGGCGCATTGACCGGGTTGATCGGCGGGCCTGTTTTGATCGCTTTGCTGCCCAAACTGCGCAACATCGTGCCGCCTGAAACCGAACGCAATAATACCCTCCCGCCGCGCGCCAAACACCCATGGCGACGGGTTGCTTTGCTTGCCTGTGCGACGCTAGTCTTGACCGTTCTGAGCCTGTTTGGTGGCCGCGGGCCGGATGGCTGGGGGATGATCTCCGGTGACATCGCCGCCACTTTCCTTCCGCTGCGCGCCACAGCCATTTTGGCGGCCGCTTCTGCCGGGGCGCTATTGGCCCTCTCGGGGGCGGTGTTGCAACGGGTGACTGCTAATCCCATGGCCGCGCCCGAGGTTCTTGGGGTCACGGGGGGGGCGGCGTTGGGCTATGCCGCCACCCTGTTTCTGTTTCCTGCCCCTTCGTCCTTTGCCCTCGCATTGGGGTCTTCCACGGGCGCGGCGGTGACGCTGATTGTCCTATCTGCCTATGCCACACGCGCCGACATGGCCCCCGCGCGGCTATTGCTGGCGGGCTTGGCTGTGGGGGCTTTTGCTTCGGCGCTGTTGGCCGCCATCATGGCCTCAGGCGATCCGCGCGCCTGGTCGCTTTTGGGCTGGCTTGCAGGGAGCGCCGCGCGCGCCACTGTCTCCGGCGCGCTGGCCCTATCGGTCATGGCGGTGATAGGGCTGGGCGGGGCGCTTTTGGTTTCTCGTTGGTTCGACATTCTGCCCTTGGGTGCAGATGTCGCGCGCGGTGTGGGGCTGCCGGTCGGGCGGGTGCGCCTTGGCCTTGTGCTTGGGGCGGGGCTTGCAACCGGCGCGGCAAGCGTTCTGGTTGGCCCGGTCAGTTTCATTGGCCTGATGGCCCCGCATATCGCGCGTAGCCTTGGGCTGTTGCGTCCAGCCCCCTTTCTGGCCGCAAGCTGGTGTCTGGGGGCGCTGTTGATGTGCCTCGCAGCCTTTGGCGCACGCACCGCCAGCTACCCTTATGATCTACCGCTTGGGCTTTTTGCGACGCTGATCGGCGCGCCCTGGCTGTTCATTGCCCTTCTTGGACGGAGACATGCATGACTCTTTTTACGCTCGATAACGTCAGTTTCGATGTGCCCGACAGACGGCTTGTCGATAGCCTGTCCCTGTCTGTCGAGACAGGGATCACGGCGCTTGTCGGGCGCAACGGATCGGGAAAATCGACCCTCCTGAAAATGCTCGCCGCCCAAACCCGCCCAAGCGCCGGAGCCATCCACTATGCCGGGAAAGAGCTGCGGGACTGGAAGACAAAGGATTTTGCCCGCGATATTGCTTTTCTGCCGCAGGTGACGCCCCCAACCGAAGGGCTTTTGCTAAGCGAACTCGTCGCGCTTGGGCGCTATCCATGGCGCGGTGCTCTGGGGCGTCTCGGACCCGAAGACCATCGCCTGATTGATGCGGCGATTTCTCAATGCGGCCTGAAGGACAAGCGCGACCAGATTGTTGACACCATGTCAGGCGGAGAAAAGCAGCGGTCTTGGATCGCCATGATGCTTGCGCAGGGCGCGCGTACTTTGTTGTTGGACGAACCGATTTCAGCGCTGGATGTGGCCCACCAAATCGAAGTGCTGGGCCTGTTGCGTGAGACGGTGCGCACAGGTGCACTCTCTGCCGTTGTTGTCTTGCATGACGTCAATATGGCCGTGCGGTTCTGCGATCACGTCATTGCGCTCGATGCAGGGCGTGTCGTGCTTGAGGGCAGGGTGGAAGAATTGCTCAGCCCCGAGGCCCTTCAGCGTATCTATGGCTTGCCCATGCAGGTCATCAATGCCCAGCCCAGCCCCGTAGTTCATCCGCTTTGATCCAAAATACATTCATCTGAAAGCCAGCCATATGCTTCGCCAGTTTCTTGACTACTACCGACCCCATACACGCCTGTTCTGGATCGATTTCGGTTCTGCCGTTCTCTCCGGTCTTCTTGAACTTGCTTTCCCCCTCGCCATCACCGCGTTCATTGACCATCTTTTGCCGCTTGGCGATTGGGGGCTGACCGTTCTGGCCGCGACTGGATTGTTGATGGTTTATGCGTTCAACACCCTGCTGATGGGGATCGTGATTTATTGGGGGCATCGGCTTGGTATTGAGATCGAAACGGAAATGCGTCGCCGTGCCTTTGCTCATCTCACGCGGTTGTCTTGGCTTTGGTATGACCGCGCACGTACCGGCAAACTGGTGGCCCGTGTCACCCGCGATCTTGAAGAAATAGGGGAGGTCGCCCATCACGGTCCCGAAGACCTTTTCATCGCGGTGATGACTTTTGTCGGGGCATTTTTGCTGATGATGAACCTGCATCCCACCCTTGCCCTGATCACGGCTGTGATTGTGCCGCTGATGGTCTGGGTCGTTGCCGTTTACGGCGCGCGCATGACCCGCTCTTGGCGCGATATCTACGCGCGCGTCGGCTCTTTTAACGTTCGGCTAGAGGAGGCAATCAGCGGCATCCGCGTGGTGCAGGCCTTTGGCAACGAGCGCCACGAAGAAGAGCTGTTTGCCCGAGACAATGCCGCATATCGCGAAACCAAACTGTCCGCCTACGCCATCATGGCGAAAGCCAGTGCTATACAATATATGGGTCTGCGTTTCGTGCAGGTTGTGGTGATGGTCGCAGGCGCGGGCTTTGTGCTTCAGGGCACATTGACCACCGGCGGCTTTGTCGGGTTTTTGCTGCTGGTAAGCGTGTTTTTCCGCCCGCTGGAAAAAATCGCCGCCGTGATCGAGACCTATCCGCGTGGCATCGCAGGGTTTCAGCGATATGTTGAGCTTTTGGCAACCGAATGCGACGTAAGCGATCGCCCGGACGCCCGCGCGGTACCGGTTGCAAACGGTGAGGTGCGGTTCGAGAATGTATCCTTCGCTTACGACAGTCCTTTGCCAGTCCTCCATGACGTTACTTTCACAGTAAAAGCAGGTGAAACTGCGGCCTTTGTCGGACCCTCCGGCGCTGGAAAAACGACGCTATTGGCATTGTTGCCAAGGTTTTATGATCCGACCGACGGGAAAATAACCATCGACGGGATCGACATCGCAGACATGACGTTAAATAGCCTGCGGTCCCAGATCGGACTGGTGTCACAGGACGTGTTCCTGTTCGGATCCACCCTGCGTGACAACATCCTGTACGGCAAGCTAGGTGCCAGTGAGGCAGAGCTGAGCGCCGCGGTTGAGAACGCACAGTTGAGCGCACTTGTCGCGCGTTTACCCGGCGGCCTCGACACCGTTGTTGGCGAGCGTGGCGTGATGTTGTCGGGTGGTCAGAAACAACGCGTCGCCATCGCCCGCGCCTTTCTCAAAAATCCGCCTATCCTCGTTCTCGACGAGGCAACCTCCGCGTTGGACCGCGAGACGGAGCGCGATATTCAACAGGCATTGGAGCAGCTCTCAAAGGGACGCACGACCCTGATCATAGCGCATCGTCTCGAAACCGTGAAACATGCGGATCAGATCATTGTGATGGAGGCGGGGTACAAGGTTGAGGCGGGAACACATAACGACCTACGCGCCCAAAACGGGCTTTACGCCCGACTTTCATGACGGGGACGATGCAAACGATACTGCGAGGTGCCCGCCGCGCTTCCAAGCCCCGCCGTCCTGCCCACCTTTTCGCAGTGTGGATGGTGGGCGTGACGCGAGCAGCGAACGGCGATATGCCATCCTTTCTATCTGAGGCGGGGGACTGATACGGGCTAATCGTGTTGAAACTTGCCTCTTCGCCTGAAGGGGATAGATCACCATAATACAGTCCCGCGAACCTACCCATCCGCAAACAATATTTGCCAAGGCACGTATCGCGAGAACCGCGCTCCACGTTTCGGGGGCAATTTTGCTGCGGCGGAGTTTTGCAACATAATAGGTCGGCGATGGTCGTTAGATGCATCGTATGACAAGGTCTGGTTTGTCCTATCCGTGCCGATCGACCCAGAGGGCAGAGCGCCGACCGTCTCCGCAGCCACCCCAAACACGCCGCCACGACAAAAAGCGCGCGGTCTGGGGGGCTCGAAGTCATCGCACTTTACCTGACCACAAGGTATCTTGGTACTGGGCGAAGTCCGTCGAACCCGCGACATGACAGCCGCAAGCCTTGTTCAAAAATCCCCCGGTGCGCATTGCAGGCAGACGATTCCTTCGGCGCGCCAGGCTTCGACGACCGAGCTCCGGTCATCGACCACCAACCAAGGTCTAAAGCCGTCTGCTTTCATCTCGGCCAGCGCGTGGCGCTTTACTTCAGGGTCGCTGGCCTCGTCCTGATTTTCGGCTCTGAGGTACACGCCGTCAAACGGTAGGTCGTGCTTGCGCAGCCATGCGATCGTGTGTTCTGCCCAGCCCCTTGGGCGTCCTGAGCAAATCACGATTGTTTCACCGCTTTCTTTCAACCGTCGCATCAATTTGGCGACAGGCGCAATAAGAGGGGCCTCGGCCATCGCGATGTGGAATTCGTCCCAATGCTTTTCGAGCCCATGCACCAGATGCCCCAGTTTATCGGCGTCAAATTCGGCCAAGGTACCGTCGACATCGAAGACGACGCAGGGTGTGAGTGTTATTGATGTCATAGCTGTTTTTCCTCGATAGTGTGGTCTGATATTTCAAAGAGGATCGGTCGGGCATTGGGGGGACGGTCGCCGACAGTGCCAGTGGTCCAAAGCACGCGTGCTGCGCGGATAATGCCCGAATGGCAGACAAGCACAGGCAGCGCGCCGTGGGGGAGGGCGCAGATTTCGCTGATGGCGTCATGGACCCGCCTGAGCATCGCAGGCCAGCTTTCGCCGCCGCGTGGCGTGTCATTGCGGTTTGGTTGTTGCGCAAGGGGGCACCCCTCAAACACGCCCCAGTCACGTTCGCGCAGGCCATCGTGCAGCGCATATTCGTGATCGGGAAACGCTAGGGTGCAGGTGTCTTGGGCGCGCGACAGCGGGCTTGAGAATAGGGCGATCTGGTCTGGCCACGCTTGGATCGACAGGGCCTGTGCTTGGCTGCGCCCATGCGCGCTTAACGGCACATCGGTGATGCCTGCGATGATATTATCCGCATTGGCTGTCGTTTCGCCGTGGCGGATCAGACAAAAGCTTGTGGCGGGCAGGGACCAGCGGGTCATAGGCGGATAAGGTCGTGCATGAAAACCTCGACGCCCAGATCTTCGATCAGGTAATCTTCGGGCTGGATGCAAAACGCGGGGGCAAAGCGTTTGGCCCCGAGCCGTTCAAGCATCTTGACCTGATCACGCAGGGGCGGATGCACGTTCCAACGCCGGAAATACCCGCCTGGCACGCTGCAAATACCGCGCGCGTGTGCTGTCATGTGGCCGGTAAAGACAACATGTGCCTCGCGGCCAAGCCGTTCGCTTTCGTGCCATGCCCGTACATATCCCCACGCCGCGCCGCCATCTGCATTGGGGGTGTCGCAGATCAGAAACCGGGCTTGCTCAAGCGGGCTGCGCTCTAGCAGCGGAGCGATTTCTTGCACATTCGGGCCAAGGCTTGTGCTGGACAATGCCGCGCGCAGGGTGGCCTGACATTCAGGGTCCAGCATGACGCTTGATATTCCGTAGCGTCTGATCAAGTGCAGCGCCATTTCGCCAGCCCGCCCGGACGGGGGCACAGGCAAGAGGACTTGCCCCTCGAGCCCGTCCAGCAGCCTATCAAGGGCCTCAAAACGGTCGGTTTGTGGCACATCATCAAGGTTGTAGGAACAGTCCAGAATAGCGGTGGCCGCGGCAGGGGGCAGATCAAAGGGAAACCAATCGGATTCCTCGGACCAGTCGCCGGAATAGAACAGCCCGTCCCCCATGGCAAAATGCATCCAGACGCCGCCCATCGCGTGGCCGTTACGGCCAGTGGTCAGGCGCACCCCGCCAATCACGCTTTCGCCCTGTTCGGGAAGGATATGCACCACAGCCGCTGGGGGCAGGGCCTTGGCTGTTTGGGCTGTCGCGTAGATCGGCAACCCTGCCTCGACCACATGCGAGGCACCGCCGATGTGGTCGATATGGTCGTGGGTGATGAACACCGCATCAACCCCGTCAAGCCACGCAGGATTGAACTGGGCGTGGGCTTCGGGGCCAAAACCGCAATCCAGCAACCAGCGTTGGTTGCCTGTATTAAGTTGCATGCACGCAGGGCCTTTGTCCCCGATGCCGGAGAGTATTCTTACACTTTGCATTTAGTCCTCGTGAAACGCCCATGGGGTGGTGATGGTCAAGCCGAGCTGCGTGCCGACATCGAATTTGGCGCGGGTTTCCGCCAGCAGCCGCGTGCCGCACTCGGACACGGATTCGAGCAGGTATTTCCCGCCCAGATAGGTGACGCGCGCGACTTTGGCCCGCAGATCGCCGGTTTCAGAAATGGTCAGGTTTTCGGGGCGCAGGCAGACATGGCTGGGGCTGTTGTGGGTGCTTTGCACAGCAATCCGTTTGCCCAGCACATGGCCATGGGCGGCGGCGTCCGTCTTTTCGACACCGCGTAGGGGAACAACAGTGCCAAGCCCGACAAATTCGGCGACAAAGCGGTTTTTGGGACGCTCATAGAGGTTTTGTGGCGTGTCGAACTGCTGGATGCGGCCACGATCCATGACTGCGATGCGGTCCGCCATCGCCATCGCCTCGGATTGATCATGGGTGACATAGACCATCGTGGCACCGGTGCGTTTGTGAAAGTCGGTAAACACGGCTTGCATCGAGGCACGCAGCGCCACGTCAAGATTGGCCAGCGGTTCATCTAGCAAAACCGCGTCTGGATCGGATACAAGGCATCGCGCCAGCGCCACCCGCTGTCGCTGACCGCCAGACAGTTCGGATGGCATCCGGTCGGCGTATTCAACAAGACCGGTCGCGTTCAGGGCGACATCTGTCTGTGCGGCAATCTCTGCCTTGGAAAACCTGCGTATTTCCAATGGATAGGAAACATTCCGGCGCACGCTCATATGCGGCCAAAGCGCATAGGATTGAAACACAAACCCCATATTCCGGTCTTCGGGCGGCACCATCGTACCTGTCACGCCATCTGCAATATCGCGCGCGCCGATGCGGATCTGACCGGAACTGGGCATCTCGAACCCTGCCAGCAGGCGCAAAAGCGTGGTCTTGCCGCAGCCCGATGGCCCAAGAAGGGCGACGAACTCTCCATCCTCGAAGCGGGTGGAGATGTCTTGCACCGCGGGCGTACCTGCGAATGTCTTGCCGATCGAAGACAATGTTATGTCTGCCATGGAACTACTCCTTTCGGGAAACGACGCGACAACAGCTGAACCACGACCATCAGCAGCATGACGACCATCACGATGGTCATCGCCAGCGCACTGGCCATGGCGGTTTCGCCGCTGTCATCCAGATTAAAAATGACCACGCCCAATGTCTCGGTGCCCGATGACCACAACAGCGCGGATACGGTCAGTTCATTGAACGCCGTCAGAAAAACAAGGATTGCGCCCGCAGCCGCAGCCGGGGCTGATAGCGGCACGATCACATCGCGCAGGCGCTGGAACAAAGACGCACCAACCGATTGCGCGGCTTCGCCCATTGCGGGATCAAGCTGTTTCAGGCTGGCCTGTATCGGGCGGAACATCACCGCGAAAAACCGTGCCAGATAGGCAAGGAAAATGATCCATACCGTGCCGTAAAGCGTGGCGTCGGTGAAGGGCAAATTGATCAGCAACAAGATCATCGCAATCGACAAAACGACACCGGGCAACGCATAGGGGAGATCCAACAGGCTATCGAACAAGCGCGAAAGCCGCGTCGGGTTCCGCTCCATCAGCCATGCCAGCGGCAGACACAGGATCATCAGAACAAAGGCGGCACCGAACGCGAGGCTAAAAGAGTTTACGAAGGCCCGTGTCGTCACCGGTTGACGGAACAGCACCTCCCACCACGAGGCGAGCGTCACTGTATCAAGGCGCAGCGGGACACCATATGCTGGCACCAGCGACGTCGCCAGCAGACCAAACATGGGCAGAACAAGGATCGTGCAGACCACGGCCCACAGTAAGATTTCGACGGGCAGGCGCGCAGCCCCCAGCGGGATCGCCAGCGGACGTGACGTTGATCCGACCAGATAGACCTTTTGTCGGGTCTGGAAGAACCTTTGCACCATAATACCGACCACGGCGACAGCACCGATCAGCATCGCAAGAACCGAAACTTCGGCCAGCACGCTTGTCCCCAATCCTGCAAGCTTTTGGTAACCCAACGTCGGCAATGTCACGTATCCTGCCGGAATGCCGAGCATGGCGGGGATGCCAAAATTGCCCAAGGCCGTCACAAACGTGATCGCGATGCCAGCAGCTAGACTGGGCAGGGTCAGGGGCATGACCACCTGCCACCATGTCCGCAGCCCACGTGCGCCACTGATCCGCGCGGCTTCAACCACTTCTTGCGGGATCGCACGCAATCCGGCGCGCAGGGTCAGGAAAATGATCGACATATGCTGGATGCCCAACAGCAGGATGATCCCTTGGGCCGAATAAAGCGGTTGCGGGGATCCCATCGGCGGGGCAATGCCCAGCGTTTTCAAAAGCACAGAAGACGGCCCCATGATCTGCGTCCAAGAAAGCGCAGTAATCTGGGGCGGGATCATCATCGGGATCATCAGGCAGAAAACCAACGCGCCTTTTGCCCGTAAATCTGTAATCGCGACAAGAAACGCAAAAGCAGCGCCCAGTACCAAAGACACCAGCGTGCCAAAGCCCGCAGTGATCAAGGAATGTTTAAGCGCGCTAAGCGTCGAAGGCTGGGACAACACCTTTGAGGCCAGCGATAGCCCGAACGTGCCCTGATCCGTCAGCCCCTCTACGAACAAACGCAAGACAGGTGCCAGCGTCAGGCAGATCGCCACAACCAGAATGGCACGAAGCAGCCGACCCTCGGACCGGCTGCCTCCCTTTTGCATCGCAACGCTCATCACTCGGTGCCGAACAGCTCTGCAAATTTCGCTTTGTTGGCATCTGCGTTCTTAAGAGCAACCGCAGGATCGAAATCCATCAGCTTGATCGCGTCGCGGGCGGGGAACCCTTCGGGCACGCCCATGCCGTCACGCGCGGGAATATATCCCATGTCGAGCACCAGATTTTGCCCGGCGTCGCTGAGCAGGAAATCGACGAACTTCTCGGCTCCTTCGACATTCTTTGCAGTGGACATGATCGCCACCGGCTCGGTGACATAGGAGACGCCTTCGGTGGGGAACACGAATTCAACCGGCGAGCCGTCTGCCTTGTTGCGAATGGCAAGGAAGTCGACAACCATGCCATAGGGTTTTTCACCGGATGCAACGGCCTTGAATGTACCGCCATTGCCGCCTTGGGCACGCGCCTCGTTGGCCGCGAGCTGTTCGTAATACCCCCAGCCAAGGCTGTCGTCGCCTGTCAGCGTCGCCAGATGGATCAGCGCCGCACCGGAATACAGCGGGGAGGGCATTGCGATTTGACCTTTGATCGCAGCATCCGTCAGGTCACCCCAGGATGTCGGGGCACTTTCAACACCAGTATTATAGACGATGCCGGTCGTGATCAGCTTGGTCGAGTGGTAAAAACCCTCGGCAGAATAAAGCGCGCTGTCATAGTTGGTCGCCTCGGGCGATTGATAGGCGGTCAGAAGGCCATCTTGGGCCATGCCTTCCAGCGTCACGGTATCCGCGATCAGCAGGAGGTCCGGTTGCGGGCTGCCGGCTTCGATCTCGGCACGCAAACGGGCCATCAGTTTGGTTGTGCCATCACGAACCCACTCGACGTCGGTACCCGGATTTGCGGCCATAAAGGCATCAACGGTTTTTTGAGCGTCGGCATTGGGTTGCGAGGTGTAAAGGGTGATCGTATCTGCAAAAGACGTGCTGGCGATAAGCGCGAGCGCAGTGGTGGTGAGGAAGGTCTTCATGGGGCTCTCCTGAGGGTGATTGCTTTCGTACGAAAGCTGTCTACAGGGGCGTTATTCCCACTTTCTGCAACGGTTTCATGACAATTGCGTAACGTTTTTAAGTATATTGCGAAAAATCCACCTACGTCTTAACGTCCATTTCAACCTGAGATATTCTTCGAAAGAAATTCATGATGCGGAAAGAGTTGAGCGAACGAAGCGATCATATTATCGCGCTTTTGTCGGACGAGGGCGCGCTTTCCGCAGCGGAGCTGGCTGAGCGCCTTGCCGTGTCGGTCCAGACAATAAGGGCGGATTTGCGGGCTTTGGATGACGCAGCACTGGTGCAGCGGCGCAATGGCAGAGTGCAGTTGCGCCAACAAAGCGAAAACATCGGATACCACCCACGCGCACGGATGTCGCGGCAGGAAAAACAACGGATCGCTTTGGCGGTGAAAAACCTGATCCCCGACGGTGCCCGCGTGGCGTTGGGCACGGGGACCACGGTTGAACATTGTGCCCGGTTTCTGGCATCTCATAAGAACCTGTTTGTCGCGTCAAATAGCATCCATGCGGTTTGCGCCCTGCAAAACGCATCTGGCGTGGCGGTTGAAATGGCGGGCGGGTCTGTGCGTATGCGAGACCTGGACATGATCGGTGCTGCAGCACTTGAGTTCTATGCGAAATACCGCGTGGATTATGCGGTTTTCAGTTGCGGCGGCTTGTCGTCTTCGGGCGCGGTGCTGGATTACAATTCCGATGAAGTCTTGGCGCGCAAAGCAATTGCCAACAGTGCAAATACAACAATTCTGGTGGCCGACATGGAAAAGGCCGATCTGGATTTAGCCTGTCAACACGGCCATTTGTGGGAATACGATTTCATCGTGACCACCGCAGAGCTTAGGGCGGATGTCGTGCAAAACTGCGCCCGCTATGCCTGCCAGATCATTTCCGTATAGGGCTCGGCGCGGCAAGTGATCCCTTGTTGAGACGCGGAAGACCCGAGCCTGTTTCAGCAGACGTCAAGAGCGCCGCTAGGGCGCTCTTGTTTAACGGTTGGGGCGGTTCAAAAACGACGCCAGATCCAGTCGATTAAGACGTCGTTCAGATATTACCGCCCGCTTGATCTGCTTGTTTAGTTCCGCTGATACCGCAAGTGCACTGGATGATCGGGGTCTTTTACGACGGATAAACTATGCACCAGCTGGGGCGGGACCGGTGAATCCTGCGTGCAGGTATTGCAGCCGCATGCGGTGTAATTTGGCCAGGCTGGTGGTGCTTCATTGGTCCATGATCCGCTCCAACCGCCGCTGCTGGAACACACAGCGGGACATACCTGCGCGGCGTTGGAATTCGAATAGATGGGTGTTGAGGTCTCGATATCACACCCGCCAGAGAAATCGGTTTTCACCGTATCGCGCACCGTGCCGCCAAAGCTGTGGAATGCCGTCCGGTCAGTTGTGGGCATGACGACCAGTTCCGTCGGTTGGTCGTTCAGAACTGTCTGCATCTGTTCGTACGGCGGGTAGCTGTTGGCGAGGTCCGCAAGAACGCTTTTGCGTGCGGGGAACAAATACGAGACGTCAGCCGCGGATGGCGCGATCGAGGCCTGCATGACGTCGGCACGTGTCATGACATTGGCCAGCATATAGGTCGCGTCATTGCCTTGCCCCAAGGCAGGCGAGGCGGTGTTCACGCCGACCACGTCAGAATAAAACATGTTCTTGCTGCTTGCGGCTGTGCTCCATGGAAAGGCCTTTAGTTTTATATTGTCGCGCATGGTATCAGTCATTTGGGACATGCTTTCAGAGAACCCAATGGTTGTCCGGCCATACCCTTCGCTTAGATATCCCGCGCGGATATAGGCATCTTCAACGCCAGGCAAAGGAGGGATCGCGCCGGTCAACGCGTTGTAATAGCTCGACCGTTCGGAAAGCTGTGTTAAGGCTGAAATGATCGTCGGATCAAGCGGGTCTGTCAGGGCAGGGTAGGTGCCGCCGTTCATGTAGGCGTAAATCATGTAGTCGACCCCGGCTGTGGTCTTGCCGCTCATGTCGTACATCACGCCCGTTTCATCAAAGGGTACCGGGCTTTTGAAGATGTTTGATCCGTTGGTGGTCAGATATTCTGTGAATGTGCTGACGCCATCCAGCGCGGCATCGCCTGACCGGTAGAACATCAGGTTGGTGCATCCTAGCATCGGCAAAGCTGTCATTGCACCGCTCGCCGTGCCAAGCCGCGCAGTCGCGTAGTCTGCAAAATCGCTGGCGTCAGTGATGTAATTTGCCGCGATGGGCGCGGTTTGGGTTTCCCAGTATTCCAGGTACATCGCATCATAGGTGAAGACATCGATGGGCGTCTGGTTGCCGCTCCCGTCTGTGTATACGGGGTTTGAGGTATATCCCCCATCCCAGACGTCTCCATCTTTGATGAGGTAAAGCTGTTGACCGGGGGCGTCTGCCGTCCAGGCCGAACAGATTGCAGTGGCGAAGTCTTCGATATTTGGAACATAGGGATAAAGCGCCGCCGTGACGCAATTCTGCTGGCCCGTTGTGCATTTGGTATCGCAGGTATTCGCCAGCGCAGGCTGCGCAGCGCAAGTTAACCCTGCCATGAGAATAGGAAATGAAAAGCCGAAAATACGCATTAAAATTCCTCCAAAAAAATGTATAAATAAAATTAAACCGTAGGTTGAATATGTCACCGACCACTCAGCCCGTCAACTTTTCCATAATTTATTGGCTTGATCAGGGCTTCACGAGGGTCGCTTGACCCTCAGCCAAGCGTGATCCGCCCCTGCAAAATGAGGTTATTCATTTGCGCTAATCCGCAATTGAATACGCGCCCCCGGAGAGGGCGCGCGTGGTGCTTGGTTGAATGGGGTGAAATCGGCGGGCTATCTTGTGAAGTGGCTCACGTGGTTATGCCAACATTGGTTTCAGATCAGGCCCTTGGGGCTTTGTAATGCGTCCCGAACATACCCGACAAACCGCGCGGCCTTTGCGCCATCAATCACCCTGTGATCATAAGATAACGACAAAGGCAGCATGGTGCGCAATGCGATCTTGCCTTTGAATTCAACGGGCTTTTGCCGTGCGCGTGACACGCCCAGAATGGCAACTTCGGGGGCGTTGATGATCGGTGTAAAGCCTGTGCCGCCGATCTTGCCAAGGCTGGTGATTGTAAAGGTCCCGCCTTCGGCATCCGCAAATCCCAACTTGCCGTTGCGGGCTTTGCCGGCCAGATCGGCCACAGCCGCTGCGGTTTGTGTCAGATCCAGTTTGTCCGCGCCTTTCAGAACCGGCACGATCAGACCAGCAGGCGTATCGACGGCCATACCGATGTTGTAATATCGCTTTACGTACAGCGCTTTACCGTCCTCTCCGAGCGACGAATTGACGTCCGGATATTCCTTGAGCCCAAGCAGGCACGCCCTGATGATAAACGACAGCGTCGACAGTTTTTGCCCGCTCTCGCCGCTATCGTCATTCATCTTGTGCCTGAGCGTTTCGAGATCGGTAATGTCGACCTGTTCGTGATGGGTGACATGCGGCACATTCTGCCAGCTTGCGGCCATGCGGCGGCCAATGATCTGCCGGATATTGTCCAACGGCTGTGTGTCCACATCGCCGAACAAGCTATAGTCATATGACGGCACGCTCAGGCGGTGGTCTTTGGTGGTGTCTGACTTGGGCATGGTACTGTCCACTCTAAATGGGGTGATTGCGCTGCTCGACCTTAGGCACCAGCGAAAATGGTATCGCCGCTTTTGCCGTCCAGGCCGGGATGGTTGTCGAACCGGACCACACCAACTGCGGCTTTGCCCGCGGCGGCTGTGGCCATTCTGGCGGCACCAGACGTACCGAAACCGCCGCATAGCTCGATTGCCTGAATGCCGTCAGCGACCAATGCCCGGACCACTTGTTCGGCGTCCGCATAGTTGGCCGTTCCGACGACCGTTAGATCAACGCTTGGCGTTGTCACGGTCTGGCGGTCCGTCGCGGAATTGGCACCGTCCGCCAGAAAAATAAATGCTGCTTTCAAATTCATATCATCACATCAAGATGCATCACCATAAGGCGATTACACCTCCTCCTCTGGTTTGAAGTTGGCGATAAAGCTGTCGATGTCAGCCTCGCTTGTGTCGGCCTTGGCAATGATACCGATCAGGTGCCCAACCAAAAGCGTATCGCCTTCGTGGGCAACGCGGCGACGAAAGATGCCGTCGGCTGGTGCCTCGCAGGAATTGGTGATTTTCTCGGTTTCAATGCCGACCACCTCGTCGCCTTCTTGGACCTCATCACCGGCTTTCACCTGCCAGTCGACGACTTTTCCTTCGGTCATCGTCATGCCCAGTTTCGGCATGACGATTGCGATTATTTCCTGAGCCGCCATTACTTGACCCCCATGACCGCACGAATTGCAGCCTGAATGCCATCGACACTCGGCAGATATGCTTTCTCGAGGTTTGGCGCGAACGGCACCGGCGCATGTGGCGGCGTTACCCGTTTGATCGGGGCCTTGAGCGCGTCAAAGGCATGTTCCGCAACGATTGCCGAAATGTCGGACGCCATGCCACAGCGCGGCGATGCCTCGTCGACAACAATCAATCGTCCGGTCTTTTTCACCGATGCGATGATCGCTTCCTCATCAAGGGGCGATGTCGTGCGGGGGTCCAGCAACGTACACTCGATCCCGTCCTTGGCCATCTCGTCTGCTGCGGCTTTGGCACGACCGACCATCATCCCAATTGCGACGATGGTGACATCCTTGCCCTCGCGGACAGTGCGCGCTTGGCCGAATGGAATTGTATAGGGCTCGTCCGGCACTTCTTCTTTGTCGTCAAACATCGTGTTGTGTTCGAAAAAGATGACCGGATCATCATCCCGGATCGCCTGCGTCATCAGGCCCTTGGCCTCGTAGGGGGAGGAGGGGATGACAACCTTTAGCCCGGGAATATGGGTCAGCATGGGATACAGGCTTTGGCTGTGCTGGCTCGCGCCACCGAAACCCGCACCATAAAGCGTGCGCACCACACAAGGCGTTTTGGCTTTGCCACCAAACATGTACCGGAATTTGGCCATCTGGTTCATGATCTGATCGCCGCAAACCCCGAAGAAGTCGATAAACATCAACTGGGCGACGGGACGCAAACCGGTCAGCGCGGCACCTGCCGCCGCACCAATGAAAGCGCTTTCAGTAATGGGGGTGTCCAGCACCCGCTCGCGGCCGAATTCAGGCATCAACCCTTTGGTCGCGCCAAGCACACCGCCCCAAGCATCTTGTTCGCCACCCGATCCCATACCACCGGCAATGTCTTCGCCCAGTAGGATAACTGTCGGGTCGCGACGCATCTCGTCACGCATGGCTTCATTGAGGGCTTCGCGAAATGATTTTACAGACATAATGTTTCTCCGAATTCCAAGATCAATAAGACAAATAGACGTCAGTGGTGAGAGTTGAGAGGTCCGGGGGCGGGGCGGCTTTGGCCTCTTTGACGGACGCGTCAATCAGGGTTTCCACCTCTTTATCGATCGCATCGAGATCTTCGATTTTCAGCATGCCGCCGCCGGTTGTGCGCGCGCGAAAGAACTTTAGCGCATCCAGATATCGGCGCTCGTCCTTGACCTCATCCAATGGCTTGTAGGACGACGCATCGCCCTCGAAATGGCCGTAATAGCGGGTGAATTCGATATGGATAAAGCGCGGGCCAGTGCCGCTGCGAATGGCTTCGACAGCCTCTTGCGCAGCGCGATAAACCGCAAAGTAATCGTGGCCATCAACGCGCGTGCCTTCGATCCCGAACCCTTCGGCACGGCGGACCGGATTGTTGCCGCCGATTGACCATGAACTTGACGTGGATTCTGCATAACCGTTGTCTTCGAGAACGAATAGAACCGGCAGGTCATAAACGCGGGCAAAGTTCATTGATTCAGCCGTCGTTCCCTGATTGAACGCGCCATCCCCAAAGAATGAAACCGAAAGACCACCCGTTTTCAGTGTCTTGGCGCTAAGCGCCGCACCGCAAGCAAGTGGCGATCCCGCACCGACGATACCGTTTGCACCCAGCATGCCAACGTCCAGATCAGCAATGTGCATTGAGCCGCCCTTGCCGGCGCAAAGACCGTCAGCGCGCCCGTAAATCTCTTTCATCATGCCTTTGACATCACAACCTTTGGCGATGGCATGGCCGTGACCGCGGTGGGTGCTGGCAACGGTGTCGTGCTCGCCAAGCTGCTGGCAAACCGCTGTCGCGGACGCTTCTTCACCTGCGTACAGATGGACGAAACCGGGGATTTGACCCGTCATGAATTCTTTGTGCACACGCTCTTCGAATTCGCGAATGGTGCGCATGGTGCGGTAGCCTTCGAGCAGTCCTTGTTTATCGATTTTCATGGTCACGTCTTCCTTCTCCGGTGTTTCTACGAATTGGGGGTTATTCAGCGGCAGCGGTTTGTTTGGCAGCAAATTCGTCATAGGCGCGCATCGCTTCGACGCCATAAACGGACGAGGGGCCTCCCCCCATCAACAGCGTAACGGCAATCATCTCGGCCACTTCCTCACGGGTAGCGCCCGCTTTCAGGACGGCTTGGGCATGATGTGCCAAACAGCCGTCGCAGCGGACTGTGATACCGATGGCAAATGCGATCAGCTCTTTTGTTTTGGTGGAAAGGACGCCGTCCTTGGTCGCCGCAACCATCAAATCCTGAAAGCTGGAAGCGGGGCCGGGGATGGCCTTGGCCAGGTTGCCAAAGCCGCTGTGATACTCACTTGCGATTGTAGAATAGTCTTTCACGGTCGTGCTCCGATTGTTTCCACTAAAGGAACAAAAGCACATGACTGGGCACCTTGAATTGATATCGATCAATGGCTCTGAGGGGGGCAGGACGGTGCCGGGCGCAACATCCTGCGATCGGCGCGCTATCGCATACTCAGTGTGATGCCTAACGCAGTCGCGACGCCTGCACCCAACGCAATAAGGGAGAGTTTGCGTGGTTCGCGTTCTGCCATCGGCAGAAGGTGCGTTGCGCCAACATAGAACAGGGCACCCGCTGAAAGTGCCAGCAGGTTTCCCACCAAAGGTTTGCCGGCGGAGGTGATCCACCAATAGGATGACAGCGTGCCGATTGGCGTTGTCGCAGCGGCCGCACCAAAGGCAAGCCAGAAGGCGCGTTTGTCGCTGAACCCGCTTTTCAGCAGTAGAACATAGGTGATGATGCCTTCGGGAAATTCGTGCAGGACCATCCCTATCGCTGATAACGCCCCGGTGAAAAAGCTTACGGTAAAGGTGATCGAATACATCACGCCGTCAATCAGCGAATGAAATCCGATGCCCAGCATGGTGACAAGGCCGATTGCATAATCTGCCGTCGTCGGCTTGTCGCAAACCTGTGTTGTCAGAAACCGGTTCAAGAAATGCATCACCAGATATCCGGCCAGCATGAGAACCGGGCCTTGGCTGCTCAGCTCGATGCTTTTGGGCATAAGGTGCAAAAACGAAACCGCGATCAGCACGCCGGCGGCGAAGCATGCAAAATAAACTGCATTCTGGCGGCCCCAGTCGCTGAAACGTCGTGCGATCATAATGCCCACCGTCGTAACCAGCCCCGCAAGGAGACTGACCCAGACTGCCGCCGGTATTAATGAAACCGCGTTCAATGGCTTACTTACGTTGCTTTGGTGGTGTCAGCGCGTCACGTCCAAGACCACCTTGTTTTGTTGGCGGCGTTTTGTCGGTGTCGATGTCCCCGACAAGCGTATCCAATGCTTGCAATATCTGTTGCAGCATCGCGCCGTTTTGTGCGGGCATGCCTTCTTCCTCGGCGACGCTGACTTCGCAGGCGTCATATTCCCACCGGCGAAGGATTTCGACCTTTTGCGGGTCCGTCAACGTCGGATCAGCCAATACAGTCGCGGGCGAAGGGAAAACAGCGGGCGGATCAAGCAGGGCTTTTTTCAGGAGATCTTGGTCCATTACAGTGCCTCGCTTGAAAGAGGGAACAGGGCTGTATTTGCCGTTCCACGACGTTCCCGGTCACCTTGGCCAGCAATACCACTGAAAGGTGTCCCAGATGCTTTAATGGCAGAAAACGTCTCGCCGTTTAGGGAGCCCAACATCTGCCCAGTCCCTTTGTACGTGACCTTATTCATCGCCGCTCTCCTTCTCCAAGGCTTGCTTCTATTGCGGGCATTCACACGGCCAAATCTGGCTGATGCACTGCCTCACCTTCTCATACGTCGCTGCGGGAAAGACGGTATTGATGTATCTCAATTGGCTGACCTCTGAACGATCCATATCGGCACCGTACCAGTGCTGATCGTGCATGGTCTGGGCGGCTCAGGAGGACACCCTCCATCACACAGAAAACAGCAGCCTGAATTCGACCGCTGGACCCCTTAGAAATTGATCCATGTCATGAGGTCGATGTTTTGATGCAGTAGTGAGAGATGACGATTTCAATCAGACCACTTCGCGCAAACTAAAGGAGACGATCAAATGAAGGGCTTTGCTGACAACATCGAAAAGCTGACCGAGGAAAACAACAACTTCCGACAAGTTCTCTATACGGGTCAGAATATCCAGCTGGTTTTAATGGCGCTCCAACCGGGAGAAGACATCGGCGAAGAAGTTCATGAAGATCGCGATCAGTTTTTTCGTTTCGAGCAGGGCACCGGTGAAGTCAGAATTGACGGTGTCGCCAATCAGGTAAGCGCTGATGATGGTGTGATCGTGCCCGCAGGTGCCTTGCATAACGTCGTTAATACGGGATCAACGCCACTACGGCTCTACACAATCTATGGCCCGCCAGAGCATCTTGACGGGACCATTCACAAGTCGAAAGCGGACGCGGATGCGTCACATGAACATTTCGACGGACGCACAACGGAATGAGCTAACAGCGCTGCGCGAATGGCCATCTTGGATGGTGATCTTGCCCTAGCTTTCACAGCTAGCAAGAACACGCATCCATTACCTTTCGCGCAGCGCTTCGCCGGCTTTGTTAAACGGCTTCATGAAATATTGCATCACCGTCCGTGACCCCGTGTGGATATCAACATTGGTCACCATACCGGGTGAAATCGGAAAGCTGCCGCCTTTGCCGTCTTTGAGTTCAAAGTTTTCACTTTCTACGTAAACTCTGTAATACATGATTTCGGGGTTCAGCTCGTCACGGATCGTATCAGCAGATATTGACCGGACGCTGCCCTTGAGCGTTCCATAGATCGCCGGATCATAGGCGCTGATTGTCACCACGGCCCGCAACCCCGGCCGAATGAATGCGACGTCGCGCGGCTCTATCCGTGCTTCGACCAACAAAAGATCGTCGAGGGGGATGATCGTCATTAACGCGCCGTTGGGCGGCAGGACGCCGCCTTTTGTGGCGACTTCGATATTCTTTACAATACCGCGAAGGGGGGACCGGATCGTCATTCGATCAAGCCGGTCCTGAAGCCTTCTTTGCTCGGCGCTTAATGCGTCGATCTCGGAAAGTGTCTCGGTCAGGTCCTCGCGAGCCAGAACGTAATGTTCGTGCCTGATGTCCTCTCGCTTCATGTTTAGATCGATAATCTGCTGCTCTAACCGTGACGCTTCGATGCTTGAGGACGCGCCGGACAGGTTCAACCTTTTGACCTTGGCGAGTTCATCCTCGATCAGATTGCGAGATTGTTCGATCAGGGCCAGATAATTGGTGCGGCTGTTTTTCCGTGCCTCGAACAACGCCGTTTCCGATTTGATCAGGTCTGGATAGTTTGACAGGGACGAACTGAACTCCAACGCGCCATCTGTCACTTCTGCCTGCAAACGCGCGACTTTGGCCAATAGCGCACGCAGCCTGCCACTGGTTTCATCCACTGCCGCGGCTGTTCCGGTCTGATCAAGCGTTGCAAGGATTTGCCCCGCCTCTACGATCTGGTCGGTGCGCACATGAAGGTTGCTCAGAATGCCGCCTTCGAGCGACTCGATCGTCTGCTCTTGCAGGATTGGCACGACTTGCCCCTGAGCGCTTGTTACCTCGTCCAGCTTGGCAAGATATGCCCAGACACCAAAGCTCGCAAAACATGCAGCGATCAGCCAGACGGCAAGGCTTTGCAGGCGGAACGTGCTTTGGTGCGCTTCGCCGGAAAATCGGCCGGTCTCTCCGAAATAGAATGTCATTGTTTTTGCTGCTGCATTTTCCGCAGGACATCGTCACGCGGGCCGTCAAGAATGATGCGCCCCTTATCGACAATCAGAAGGCGGTCGACGAGTTGCAGCACGCTTTGGCGATGGGTCGCGATGACAAGGGTCCGGCCTGTGGAGGCGTAAGCCAGATGGGCGATGAACTGCTTTTCAGTCGTTGAATCCATCGCCGACGTCGGTTCGTCTAGCAAAAGCACCGATGGGTTCCGGATCAGAATGCGCGCCAGAAGGATGGACTGCCGCTGGCCGCCGGACATCCCTGCGCCGCCTTCAAGTATTTGATAATCCCAGCCTTTCGCGAACCGGTTCAAAAACCCGTCCCCGCCCGCAGCATTGAGCGCTAGGTTCAACTCATCATCCGTGGCGGTGGGATTTCCCATCAACAGGTTCTCGCGCAGGGTCCCGTAAAACAGGTGAGAGGTCTGGCTAAGGAGGGACACATCGCGACGCAAATCTGCCGGATCAAGGGTGTTCATGGAAATACTGTCCAGCCGCACCTGACCTGTTTCGGCCTGCATTTGCCCTGACATCGCCGCCAACAGCGAAGATTTTCCCGCACCATTCCGCCCAAGGATCCCGATGCGTTCGCCGGCGTTGATTTGCAGTCCCGCAACGTTAAGCGCCTCGGGAAGGTCGGGCCTGTGTTTGAAAATCGCGTTCTCGAAAACATAGTCGCCGTTGATCCGCGACAGGCTGACACGTGTTTCGTCTTCGGCGTAATCAAGGGGCAAATCCACAATACCTTTCAGCCCCGCAGCCCCGATCCGCGCTTGTTGAACCCGGGCAAGCACCGATGAAATCTGGCTCATGGGGGCCATCATCCGCGCGCCCAAGATCGATGCGCCGACCAATGTACCTGTGGTGATGTCGCCCGCCATAACGAGCGGGGCACCAAGCGCGACAACGCCAGCATAGACACTTTGCTGCACAATCTGGGTCCAGGACATCAGGCCCGAAATCAGTCGTTGCTCGCGTGACTGTTGTTTTGCCGTCACGGCAGAGGTCTGTCGCCAGATGCCCTTGAAACCGTTCTTCGGCCTGAAGCGCCTTGATATCATCAATGCCCTGGATCGCCTCGACCAGCACGGCATTGCGCAGCGCGCTTTCCCGCTGGGCCTGTTGGGCGGCGCTTTTCAGCTTTGGCTGCAACACAAGACCGGGCACAAGGATCACCAAAAGCGCGACAAGGGGGATCACGATAAGCTGTCCGGCGATCATCCAGAAGATAAAGCAGAACAACAAGAAGAACGGCAAATCCATCACCACGCCGACCGAGGTGGACGTCAGCACCTCTCGCATTCTGTCGATGTCGCGCATCTGCGAAATGAAGCTTCCGGTCGATGCGGGCCTGCGGTCGGACCTGATCCGCAACGCGCGTCCAAACACCAGATTGGACAGCGATTGACCGGCGTCTTGCCCCAGCTTGTCCAATAGGACCCCGCGCAGCACGCGCAGCAGGAATTCAAATGTATAGGCAATAGCGACCCCGCCGAACAACACGGCAAGGGTGTTCATTGACTGCGCAGGAATGACGCGGTCATAGACCTGCGTCGAAAAAAGGATGCCGCTCAGGCCCAGCATATTCACCATAACAGAGGCGAGGATCACCGTGAGATAGGGGGCAAGCGAGGGAAACAAAATCTTGCGCAGCCAGTTTTTCCGGGCTGGCGCGATATAGGCGTCAATTCTGGCGTCAGGCAGACTGCGACGCGGGCGCACTTTCCAGAGACGGGCACCAGGTTCCAGCAACTGGGTCAGAGGCATCTCGTTCCGGTCGGTCTCTGTCCGCGAAAAGCTGACGAATTCGGCAGTGCCGTCTTGGGAAAGACTTTCGATAACAAGGGTTTGCCCGTCGGGGCGCACTAGGATTAGCGGACATGCAAAGGCATCGATTTTTTTGGGGTTTGCAGCAATCGACGTGAATGCCAGACCGACCTGTTCACCAATGGTCGCAATATGATCCGATGCATTTTCCGCGCTCCACGCGACGCTGGAACGAACGGCCTGCTCGGAAAAGCTCAGGCGGAAACTGCGTGCAACATAGCGCAGCGCGAGGATGCCATCGCCGGCCGTGTCCGCCGCATGTGCGGCTTGATCGATCAGCCCTTGTGTCGTGATATCCAATGTCATGGCGCAAGGATCAATCCGAACAGAACCCGGTCGGTCAGGCCAAACGCCGAGAGGACCGCGCCCGATGCCTTGAGGCATTCAATCTGGGCAATGGCGTGGTCTGTGCGTGAAAACGCAATATCCTGACGCACCTGATAGTATTCTTCTTCTGCATCCAGAAGATCGTTCAGGGACCGGTTGCCAAGTTGCAGGTACTGGCTTTGGTAAAGCGCGCGGGTATCGTCAAGCAAAACAGCCTGCCGTTCCAATGACCCGATGATGACAGATGCATCGTCGGCGTCTGACACTGCATCGTCAAAGTCGTTTCGCGCGTCTTCGGTTTCCGCCTGTATTCGGGCGGCGGCGGCGTTCATGTCACGAACCGCCGAAGCCGACTGGGCCCGCGCGGCACCGCCCTGAAACACGGGGGCGGAAACGCCGATATTCACACCGACGCGCGTGCTGGCACGCGATCCGGAATCCGGCGTTGTGCTCGCCTTGAGAGAAATAACAGGAAGCCGTGATTTCTGCGCGTCTTCCATCACGGTTTGCGAGGTGGAATAATCGAGGCGCGACATCAGAACGGCGGGGATTTGATCCAGTGCAGGCGCTGTGCCGCAACCGGGTGTTGTCTTGGTCATTGGCACATTCAAAAGCGCCCGCGATACGCCCGTCCGGCGTTCCAGATCACGCTGTGCCGCATTCTGCGCAACCTGCACCTGAAGCAATATGGTCTCGGCAGTTTGCACACGCCGTCTTGCTTCCAAACCACCGGTCACATCCGCCAGCCCCTCGCTCTCGCGTTCGCTGATAAGGGTGCTGATCCGCGTCATGGTGGTAAGCCGCGCTTGGGCTTCGGTCGCTTCGGCACCAAGGCCCTTGTATCGTGCTTGGGCGATCGCCGTTTCGGCAAGGTTGTCGATGACGGTATCCAGAAATTCGAGATGCGCATATTGCGCTGCCAGTTCCCCGCGCGATACTGCACGGCGCGTTCTGCCGAAATCATACAGCAACTGCGTTCCGGTCAGCTGGGGGCGGAGTTTTGCTTGATCATCACCAAGAACACCGCCCGAAATGCCAAGGGATAATTGCGGAAGGTAACCCGATTGCGCCACGCCGATCCGCGCCAAAGCGCTTTCGAAATTCTCAGCGGCGGCCAGAATTTCAGACTGCGTTTCCAGCGTGCCTTTTACCAATGCAGGTAGGCCATCCATGCCTTTTACGTTGGGGGCAGGAACGGACGCGCCGCTGGACTTGAACTGTAGCGACGGGCCGGATGTATTGCTTGTGGCATAGGCCGGTTTCAGGCGCTGGACGTCCTGAGAGACCTCTGAACAACAGCTGAGAAACAATGTCGATGCCACACAAATGACGGTGGGCACTGATTTTTGAAAGGTAAATGACTTCTTCAAAACGGCACAGTTTAATCCTCTGTTCAGGAAAATATTTACCCGATCGGGGGTGTTGTTCCGATGCGGGGAGGGCGCTGCCGTCACGACCAGATAAGTTGGTCGTGACGGCACAGGCACCGGGTTCTAGATTGAGGGTCTAGATGATGTCGACGTTGACCTGCTCGTCGATATTCAGCGTCGCAGTGCCGCCGAAATCATAGATGTCATAGGTCGTTGTCCCGACAGTGGTGGTGCCAACGACGGTGGCCTCACCCGAAATGGTGACAGTGTCGCCCTGGTCGCCGTCAACAAAAAGTTCGTTTGCCGCGTCGGTCAGATCGATGATGGACGCCTGATCAAGGGTTACCTGGTTGGCACCCGTGCCCGATATCGACAACATTTCGACATCGTTCACATTCGCCGGATTGACGTAATCCGCCGAAAGCGCATCCACGAAATCGAGAGAGATCGCTTCGCCGTCAAGCAACAGGGTGTCGGTTCCTTCACCACCGTTATAGGTATCGTTGTCACCCGCCCGATAGATCATGTTATCGTCACCGGCACCGCCGTTCAGTACGTCATCGCCAGCACCGCCACGCAACCAGTCGTTGCCGCCGTTGCCGTTCAGCACATCATCGCCTGCAAATCCGTATAGACGATCATCACCTTCGGTTCCCTCCAGCGTGTCGTTGCCAGTGGTGCCTTCGATGACGACGCTTTCCTCGGGCAAGAGCGCGTCAAGATCCAGAAGGCCGGCAGACGTGGATGTAGAGACCGTTCCTTCGTCATCTATCGCGGTGACCGTCGTGATCGGCAAAGCACCCAGCCCAAGAACATCACCCTCGACCGAGAATGTTCCCAACAGTTCATTGACAGCCAAGTTGTCGATGACGCCACCATCAATGCTGGTGATCGTCAGGGTGCTGGAACCACCCACAAGTCCCAAAAGGCCGGGATCTTCAGAATAGGCCACTTGCAAGCCAAGCTCATTTGCGAGTTCTTCCGAATAGGTAAAGCTGTCACTGTCCAGCAATCCACCCACGTCCGCGATGGCAAGGACTTCAACCGCCACCGATTGCAGGTTGCCATCGGGATCGACGACCGTGAAGGCTTGGTTTGCCAGCCCCAGGTCTTCTACCCCAACTTGACCGGGAACGCCGGTAAGGTCCAAGGGCGTGCCGACAGCCGAAACCGGTCCGGATCCTTCCAGATACTCGATGGTCTTGGATGTAGTTGAGGTGTTTCCCGCAGTATCCGTAGCGGTAACGACGATGGGATAGGTCCCCTCGGCTGTGATCGGTGAACCGGTCGCATCCAGCGTCCAATCCCCTGTATCAGGGTCAATCGTCAACAAGGGGTCGCCTTCAACGTAGGTAGTCCCGTTGAATGTGACACTCAAGGTATTCCCATCCCCAAGGTCGAAGGTACCGGTAATCACCAGCGTGTCGTCCGAGGTGACGTAATCCGAACTGTCGACGCCATCATCATCCGAGATACCTGTGATCGATACCGTGTCGCCGTCACCGTCATTGTCGGCTGAGGCATCGATGGTCACCGTCTCGGGCGCGCTGGTGGATGTATTGCCCGCCGCGTCGGTTGCGGTGACGGTGACAGGGTAGTCGCCATCAGCAAGGGTCGGCAG
>TARA_R110002051_G_scaffold124451_2_pt1 | contig 43698 bp, 48 predicted proteins | sample TARA_R110002051 | Tara Oceans TARA_R110002051 (sample SAMEA4397023) | marine metagenome | biome: Polar Biome; feature: [MES] marine water layer (ENVO:01000295) within the mesopelagic zone...; material: water (ENVO:00002006), including particulate matter (ENVO:01000060) such... | reverse complement strand
TAATTTCCCGCGAAGGCGGGGAGAGTAATTTCCCGCGAAGGCGGGAATCTCGTTAAACCAAGAGGAATCGTTATTGCAAATAACATCCACCCCAGCCCTCCTTCAAAGGAGGGAGCTTTCTAAAATAGCCCTAGAATTCTTATGCCCTATCCCTTATTAATTATCGTACTACTCGCCTGGGCAGTGCTCATCACGACCAAATCGGCGATATTTACGTGATAAGGCCGACTCACCACAAAATAAATAATATCTGCGATATCTTCGGGTTTGAGCACGTCGAAACCTTGGTAGACTTTATCTGCTCTTTCGGTGTCACCTTTAAAGCGCACTTCGCTAAACTCGGTCGCCACCATTCCTGGGTTAACTGCACCTACTTTAATGTTGTGCTTATTTAGGTCGATTCGCATTCCTTGGCTAATCGCATCTACAGCGTGTTTGCTAGCGCAATACACATTACCGTTAGGATAAACTTCCTTGCCGGCGGTAGAACCTATGTTGATAATATGTCCTTCTTTACGCGCGGTCATTTGCGGGATAATTGCCTTGCTAACATACAAAAGCCCCTTGACATTAATATCGAGCATCGCATCCCAATCGTCTGTATTTCCAGTTTGGATGGGATCAAGTCCGTGGGCATTTCCGGCATTATTGATCAAAATATCAATGGTTGCAAAGGCCTCAGGTAAACTTGCAATGGCCTCTTGAATATCTGCATTGTTTCGCACGTCAAAATTTAAGGTATGTACGTTTACAGACTTGCTGAGTTGTGTTTTGAGTTGGCTCAATCGCTCTTGCCTTCGACCACATAAAATCAGGTTTATTCCTTCTTGAGCAAATCTAATGGCTGTTGCTTTTCCTATGCCACTTGTGGCTCCTGTAATCAATGCTGTTTTCATAAATCTACTTATACAATCCTATTAAAATTAGTGCTTCTAAAATCATTAACTCATTCAACCATTAACTCATTGAATCATTAAATCATTGAACCATTGCCCCATTGTCATGCTACTTTATGACCTTGACTTGCCACTAACAAGGCAAACCAGTCTTGTAGCTCGAGTTGAATTTCTACGGCTTGAGTGGCTGCAGTAATACGCGCTTCACTGGTGGTGCCAATCACAGGATGAATGCCTGATGGATGTTGTAATAACCAAGCCAAAAGTAATTGGTCCTCTGTGGCATTGTATTTTGTAGTGAGAGACTGTAATGTGTATTTGATTCGATCTGTCTGATCAGTCACTTCTTTAAATACACTTCCTAGCGGACTCCAACTCATCGGGGTGATTTGATGTGCCATCATATGATCTAAGCGACCATCAACCATAGATTTGTTTGCTGTTAAAGATATCTCAATCTGATTGACAGATACATTGACAGTAGTTTTCACCAGGTCCGTTTGACTTGGCGTAAAATTAGAAACTCCAAAATCTTTGATTTTGCCTTGAGATTGCAATTGCTCAATGGCGATTGCAATTTCGTCTGGATGCATTAACGGACTAGGGCGATGTAATAAAAATAGATCGAGATAGTCGGTTTTTAACAACTTTAAGGAACGTTCGGCGCTGGCAATAATGTACGCGCTATCGTATTGATAATGCTTAACTTCATTTTCGGGTCTTGCTTTTCCTTTGTATTGGATGCCACATTTTGAAATGAGTTGAATTTTTGATCTTTCGATGCTCGCTTTCGCGAAAGCGTTGCCAAAATCCTCCTCTGTACTGTAATCTCCGTAAATGTCTGCATGATCGAAGGTGGTGATGCCTTGATCCAAACAATGATGAATCATGGCAATCATCTGACTTTCATTAAGTTGCTTTCCCCAAGCGCCCCAATTCATACATCCTTGGATAATTCTTGAATATTGTGTCTTCATTTTTTATTTTGCGTCTTTGTTAAAAATACGATTTGTCAAGTTAGAAAAATACGTGTGAAGCCCTTTGAACAAAAGAATTTTTAACCAATTGTTAACAAGAAGTTTGGGAATAAAACGCCACTTTGCAACGTTTTAATATCCCACAAATTGAAATTTGAATTATGGAAGAAAATACGACGACAATAGACATCGCAGCGATTAATGAAAAGATAGAACGCGAAAGCGCCTTTGTCGATATCCTCACGATGGAAATGAATAAGGTCATCGTAGGGCAAAAGCATATGATCGAACGCCTGCTTATTGGACTTTTAGGAAAGGGACATATCCTTCTTGAAGGAGTGCCTGGTTTAGCAAAGACCTTAGCGATTAATACGTTGGCCCAAGCTGTACAAGGCTCTTTTAGCAGGATCCAATTTACACCTGATTTACTTCCTGCCGATGTTGTAGGAACCATGATATACAATATGAAAGTCAATGACTTCAGTATAAAAAAGGGACCTATTTTTGCAAATTTCGTGCTTGCCGATGAAATTAACAGAGCTCCTGCCAAGGTGCAATCGGCTTTGTTAGAAGCGATGCAGGAAAAGCAAGTAACCATTGGGGATGAAACTTTTATTTTAGACAAGCCATTCCTTGTAATGGCGACGCAAAACCCAGTGGAGCAAGAAGGAACCTACCCGCTTCCAGAAGCACAAGTCGATAGATTTATGCTTAAAACGGTAATTGATTATCCAAAAATGGAGGATGAGCAACGTATTGTTCGTCAAAACCTAAAGGGCGCTTTTGAAAAAATCAACGCTGTGGTTTCTGTAGATCAAATTAAACGCGCACAAGATGCCGTTCAAGAAGTCTATATGGATGAAAAGATTGAAAAATATATTTTAGATATCATATTTGCTACTCGTTATCCAGAAAATTATGGCTTAGCCGATTTAAAGCCATTAATCAACTTTGGTGCTTCTCCTCGTGGTAGTATCAACTTGGCCATCGCTTCAAAATGTTATGCATTTATCAAGAGACGAGGTTATGTCATTCCAGAAGATGTACGTGCTGTAGTACATGATATTCTTCGTCACCGTATTGGTATCACTTACGAAGCAGAGGCAGAAAATGTGACCTCTGAAGATATCATCAACAAAATTGTAAATCAAATCGAAGTACCATAGTCCCTAGTAGTTTTTACTGAGTAAGAAGCAAGTTTGTTTGATTACTTAGTGCATAGTATAACTACCAACAACTGATGATAACTCATCCACTCTTCTATAAAAAAGATTAGGATCCCATACAAATGGATACAAAGGAACTCTTAAAAAAAGTACGCAAGATTGAGATCAAGACACGTAGATTGTCTGATCACATTTTTGGTGGCGAGTATCACTCGACCTTCAAGGGGCGCGGTATGACTTTTAGTGAGGTACGCCAATATCAATTTGGAGATGATGTTCGTAATATCGATTGGAATGTAACTGCTCGATACAACGAACCATTTATAAAAGTTTTTGAAGAAGAGCGCGAACTCACAATGATGCTTGTTGCCGATGTGAGTGGTTCTGAATTTTTTGGAACAGATAAGCAGTTTAAAAACGAAATCGTTACTGAAATTGCTGCAACACTAGCCTTTAGTGCAATGCAGAACAACGATAAGATTGGTTTGATTCTGTTTACAGATGAGATTGAATTATATATTCCTCCTAAAAAAGGGAAGTTTCACGTTTTACGCATAATTAGAGAGCTGCTGGAATTTAAGCCTAAATCAAAGAAAACAGACATTGCTCAAGCTATTAAATTCTTGAGTAGTGTGATGAAAAAGAAAGCGATTGTTTTTGTGCTTTCTGATTTTATGGCCGATGATTATGAAAAGACCATGAAAATCGCTGCCAACAAGCATGATATCACTGGGATTCGAATCTATGATCAACGGGAAGAAACTATTCCAAGTATTGGTATGGTTCAAATGGAAGATGAAGAAACTGGGGAAGTGGTCTTAGTCAATACCTCTTCCAAAAAAGTTAGAAATAATTATAACGCCTATTATCGAGGTCGTGTAGATTATTATCGCGAAACCTTCCGCAGATCAGGAGCTGGAGTTATTGATGTACGTACAGATGATAGTTATGTAAAAAAATTACTGGGCTACTTTAAACGCAGAGGCTAATAATCTATGAAAGACCTTACCCACATAAAAGCAATTGCTATAGCAAATTCCTTGACAAAAGCTTCATGGTTTTTGATGCTGTGCTTTTTTGTATTCCCAATCTCAGCCCAAGCACAAACAGAACCTTCGGTTAGGGCAACGGTTGATACCACCAGTATTCGTTTAGGGGAGCAGATTAATTATTTATTAGAAGTTAAAGCCAACAAGGGCAAGGTGGTCGTTTTTCCTGAAGGCCAAACCTTCAACCCTATGGAGGTTATTGAGAGTTACCCCGTTGATACCACTTTTGCTGAGGCAAAAATGACCTTGATTAAAAAGTATGGTTTGACACAATTTGACAGTGGGTCTTACCGCATTCCTTCTCAAAAAATTACTATTGGCGATAAAACTATACAAACTGACACCTTCAACATTGCTGTGGCAAATGTGGTTTTAGATACAGTAAATCAAGGTTTATACGACATCAAACCAGCAATTGAATTGCCAAAAGATTATAGCAATTGGTGGAAATATCTTCTTTGGATACTGCCTATCGCTATCGCTATAGGTGCTTTTCTTTTTTGGTTGTTGAGACGTAATAAAAAACAAAAAGAGGCCGAGAAGTATGTGCCCCCATTTGATAAAGCATTAGCGTCTTTGAAGTCTCTAGATGAGAGTGATTTTATTGACTCCCATAATTACAAAGAGTACTATACAGTTCTTACAGATACTATTCGTCGTTACTATGATGAGAAGGTTTACGATCATGCCTTAGAGAGTACTACCGATGAATTAATTGACCAATTAAATGCTGAACGTGACAGTGGTCATATTGCATTTAACCCAGAGACCATAGCTTCATTAAAGGATATATTTAAACGCGCTGATTTAGTCAAATTTGCACGTATTAATCCACCTGAAGGGAAAGCACAGGCAGATCGCTTGGCTATAGAAGATATTGTAAAAGAAACGAAAGAGGTACTACCAGAACCTACCATTGAAGAATTGATGCAGCGGGAAGATTATAGGGAAGCGCTTTCGCGAAAGCGTCAACGTAAACTTTGGCTAACTGGTATCGGGGGTGTTGTAGGAATATTAATTTTGGCTGCTGGAGTTGGAGTGGTCGTTAAAGGGTATGATGAAGTTAAAGACTTCATTTTTGGAAATGAGACACGCGAACTAGCAGAGGGTATTTGGATTAATAGTGAGTACGGTTTTCCAGGAATGATCGTAAGCTCTCCAGAAGTACTCGTTAGAAAAGAAGTGCCACTTCCAGAGGAAGCAGTAGGGAAAATAGACATCACAACTTTTGGTTGGGAATCAGAAAAAGATGCATTAAGTATTGCTGTTTTCCAATTTGGTTTTCCAAAGGGAACAGAAATTAAGGTTGAGGATCTCGTTAACTCGCAATTGGCTCAAATGGAGGCAGAAGGCTTTACGGCAGACATTGTCAAAAGCGAGAAATACACGACTCCAAACGGAGCAGAAGGTTTAAAAACCTTTGGGACAGGCTCAGTGGTTGTCGATAAAAAGAAAGGAACCAAGGTTTCTGGGGAATACGTCTTATTGACTTTTCAGGCAGAAGACATCGTACAACAGTTATTTATTTCTTGGCAAGAAGACGATCCTTATAGTAAGCAAATCGCAGAGCGCGTTTTAAATAATGTCGAACTTCAAAAAGCAACCGCCGAATAATGTTTGACAATTTTGAATTTTCAAATCCCGAGTTCTTCTGGTTATACCTGTTACTACCAGTGGCTATTGCGTGGTATATTTTCAAGCGTAAAAAACAGACCCCTAATCTAAAACTTTCGAGTATAAAAGGATTTAAAACTGGGAATTCTTGGTTAGCTAAACTAAGACCTTTCCTCTTTTTTCTTCGTCTGATAACTTTGGCCTTATTAATTACGGCCATGGCTCGCCCAAGAAATGTGGATGTATCAACACGCACCAAAAAAACACAGGGAATTGACATTGTCATAGCTATTGATGTTTCTGCAAGTATGCTCGCAAAAGATTTACGTCCTAACCGTCTGGAAGCTTTAAAAACAGTAGCTGCACGTTTTATTAAAGGAAGACCTAACGATCGTATTGGTTTGGTAGAATATGCTGGAGAGAGTTATACAAAAACACCACTCACCTCTGATAAAACGATTGTTTTAAGTTCGCTTAACAGTATTCGTTACAACAACATAATTGAAGGTGGAACGGCTATTGGAATGGGGCTAGCAACCTCGGTGAATAGGCTAAAAGACAGTAAAGCTTTAAGCAAAGTAATCATCCTCATGACCGATGGAGAGAACAACGCTGGTGCTATTGATCCGCGTATTGCGAGCGAGCTCTCTAAAGAATTTGGCATAAAAGTGTACACTATTGGAATGGGAACAAACGGTATGGCCTTATCACCTTATGCAAGAAATCCCAATGGAAGCTTTGTGTATCGTAGTCAGCAAGTGACGATTGATGAAGATTTATTGAAAGAAATTGCTCAAGTGACAGGAGGAAAATATTTTAGAGCGACCAATAATAAAAAGTTAACGGAAATATATGACGAAATCGACAAGCTGGAAAAAACAGATGTTGAAGAATTTAAATATACGAACTACGAAGAAAAGTTTCGCCCGCTTGTATTACTCGCTGGAATTTTGCTACTGCTAGAACTACTGTTGAAATATACAGTTTTTAGAAGTTTCGTATAAAGAGACACTATGTACTTACTCGAAGAAAAAATATGGTTTTGGTTGTTGTTGGTAATCCCGGCAATCGTGCTCCTATATCTTGGTGTCTTGGTATGGCAACGTTCGGCCCAACGAAAGTTTGCCCAGCAACGACTCTTAAAAAAATTGAGCCCAGATCGGTCCATTTTTAAACCCATACTCAAAATATTAACCCTTTGTTTGGCAATTTTTTTCATAGTTATAGCTCTCGTAAATCCAAAAATTGGTACAAAACTTGAGACTGTAAAACGCGAAGGAGTCGATGTAGTATTTGCTGTGGATGTATCAAAAAGTATGCTCGCAGAAGATATTGCACCTAATCGTATTGAAAAAGCAAAGCAACTGGTTACTCAAATCATCAATGGCCTAGGAAGTGATCGCATAGGTATTATAGCTTATGCAGGGAGTGCCTATCCACAACTTCCCATCACCACAGATTACAGTAGCGCCAAGCTTTTTTTAAGTCAGATGAATACAGATATGCTTTCCAGTCAAGGTACTGCAATTGCCGAAGCTATCGAACTTGCAAAAACCTATTATAACGATGAAGAACAGACCAATCGTGTGTTGTTTATTATCTCAGATGGAGAAGATCACTTAGGAGAAGCAGCAAGTATTGCAGAGCAAGCAGCACAAGAAGGAATCCGTATTTTTACTATTGGTGTTGGCGATGTGAAGGGCGGACTTATACCTATCAAGAGAAATGGGATTGTACAATCTTATAAGGAAGATAAAAATGGAGAGAAGGTAATTACGAGGCTGGACGAACAAACCTTAAAAGATATTGCTTCAGAGGCCAATGGGATATACATCAATGGAAAAAACACGGCCGATGTAGTTTCTAAGGTAAAGGAAGTACTCAATGCAATGGATAAAAAAGAATTTGAAGCAAAGCAGTTTGCAGATTTTAAAGATCGCTTCCAGTGGTTTTTAGGAGCTGGGATATTGTTATTATTTTTAGATGTCTTTTTCTTAGAACGAAAAACAGCTTGGATCAAAAGACTCAACTTGTTTAATGAAGAAAATTAAAACAAAACGTGATGATGAATTTAGATAAAAACCTTGCTATACAACCGCTCCTGAGGTGGAATGGATGCCTTAGCCTGCTGTTTATTTCTCTACTATCACTGGGCGGACTTTCGGCGCAAGACAAGGGCAAAGAGCCAAAAACAAATCCCAATGCAGCAGAAGCTCGTAGCCTTATTATTGAAGGTACAGAAGCTATGTCAAAGCAAGAAGGTGTGGTTGATGTGAGCGCTTTCGCGAAAGCGGAATCAAACCTAAGAGAAGCCATATCATTAGATCCCGCTAGTGTACCCGCTAAATACAATGCAGGTACTAATTACTACAAGAATAAAAAGTGGGAAGAGAGTACCGCGGCCTTAGTGTATGCCACTGAAGTCGCTACTACAAAAACCGAAAAACACAAAGCCTTCCATAATCTTGGGAATGCCTTGTTTCAACGCAAAAATTATAAAGCAGCTGTTGAGGCGTATAAAAATGCGTTGCGCAATAATCCTACAGATGAAGAAACACGTTATAACTTACAACTAGCCAAAAAAGAAGAAGAGAAAGACGGCGGTGGCGGTGGCGGTGGCGATGATGACAAGGAGAAGGAAGATCAGGATAAGAAAGATCAAGAAAAAAACGAAAAGGATAATAAGGGAGACGGGGACGAGAAAGAGAGTGACGACGGGAAAGAAAAAGAAACAGACGACGAAGGCAAAGAGAAAAAAGACGAGGGCGAACAAAAGGAAGATGAAAATGGAAAGCCTGATGAAAAAGAAAAGAAACAAGACGGTGGAGAAGGCGACAACAAAAAAGAGCAACCTCAAAAACCTACCCCTCAACAGGGACAATTATCTCCTCAACGTGTTCAGAGTTTGCTAAAGGCAATGCAAGATCAAGAGCAAAAAACACAGGAGAAAATCAATGCTCAAAAAACAAAAGGCGCAAAAGTGAAGACCGAGAAAGATTGGTAACACTGGCTAATAATATCTAGAATGAAAATTAAACTATACATATTCTTATCATTTTTCCTTGCGGTTTCTACCGTATGGGCACAAGATGTGTCGTTTAATACGAAGGTGAGTAAGAAAAAATTAGGCGTTAATGAAAGGCTTCGTGTTGATTTTATCATGAATCAAGACGGAGATAATTTTACTCCTCCAAGTTTTGAAGGGTTTACAGTTACAGGTGGCCCTAATCAGTCTGTAAGCAGGCAATGGCTTAATGGAAAGAGTTCCTTTTCAAAGACTTTTAGTTATTTTCTTGCACCAACCAAACGAGGAAATTTTACCATCAATCAAGCGACCATAGTTGTAAAAGGAGAAGTCTATAAAACACCTCCCATCGCTATTACGGTTACAGCCGCAGTAGACAAACCAAAAGATGGTGATGATGTTGCTTATATCGCTTCAGAAAAAATACATCTGGTGGCAGAGGTATCCAATGGATCACCTTACCTCAATGAGGCTTTTAATGTAGTGTATAAGCTATATGTGGCACCAGAAACAAGCGTGAGCAATTGGAGGGAGATTGATTCTCCAAAGTTTGCCGATTTCTGGAGTCAAAATATTGATGAAAAACAGTTCAAAATATACGACGGAGAATATAAGGGAGAACCTTATCGCTATGTGGTTTTAAGACGTACCGTTTTATATCCTCAGAAAGATGGGAAGCTCAATATTGAGCCATTGAGCTTGAGCATTTCGGTAAGTGTTCCAACGAGTAGAAGGGACATTTTTGGGCGTCCGCTTACGAAATCGGCTAATATTACGGTGAGTGCTCGTAACCGAATTGTCAATGTAAAACCCTTACCTAAAGTGGGACGCCCCGATGATTTTTCAGGAGCTGTTGGACAGTTTGATTTTAAGGTAAAGACTAATAAAACCCAACTTGATGCCTCAGAAGCTTTTCAGTTGAGCGTGGAAGCAGAAGGGAAAGGAAATTTAAAACTCTTTGATCTGCCTAAATTAACCTTGCCTAGTTCGCTGGAAGTCTATGAGCCAGAAAATGACGATAAGGTAAGGACTAACCTTGCGGGTATGAGTGGTCTTAAGAAACAACTGTATACGGTGGTTCCTCAGTATAAGGGGAAGTACCCAATTCCGACGATTTCTTTTAGTTATTTTGATCCAAATACAGAACGATATACCCGTTTGACTTCAGAAGATATCGTTATTGATGTCATCAATGGACCTACAGATAGCGCTCCTGATAACAATAATTCAAACACTGCTAAACAACCAGTGGTGGCAAATAACAAACAATTTCAATACATAAAAACAGAGACCACTCTCGAACCAATAACTAAAGATCGATTTTTTAAGTCAACGACTTTTTGGTCATTGGTGAGTCTTCCATTTTTACTTATTCCATTAGCAATGGTAGCACGTCGTAAACGTGAGGCTTACGCCAGTGATATACAAGGTAATCGCATTAGAAAAGCAGATAAACTTGCACGAAAATTTTTGAGTACAGCCAAGATGAGTTTGGGTGATCAAAAAGCCTTCTATGTAGCTATGGAAAAAGCATTACATAATTACTTGAAGGCAAAGCTAAATATTCAGACAAGTGATATGAGTAAGGATAGAATATCCAGACTCCTCAAGGAACGTGAAGTAGACGAGTCCACAAGTATTGAATTTTTAAGTCTCTTAGAGAGTTGTGAATTTGCTCGATATACACCGTCAAGCAATGTGGCAATGCAACAAGATTACGACAAGGCAGTACGTGTTATTTCGGCCTTAGACAAACAGTTATAAAATGAAAAAGTTTCTAATTCATATCATTCTTGGACTTTTCATCGGTCATAGTTTTTTGGCAAATGCTCAAACACCAGAAGCTTCCTTTGATAAAGCCAATACGCACTATGCAGACGGGCAGTATCAAGAAGCTGTAGACGCATATATGAAGGTGGTTGAAGCTGGTTTAGAATCGGTGGCTTTGTATTATAATCTGGGTAACGCCCATTATAAATTGAATAATGTTGCGCCTGCCAATTATTATTATGAAAAGGCAAAGCGCCTTGCTCCTAATGATAGTGACATACGAAACAACGTCGCTTTTGCAGAAAATATGCGAATTGACGCTATTGATCCATTACCTGAAAACACTTTTAAGAAGTGGTTCAACTCGGTTTTAAGTATTTTCACCGTAGATGGCTGGGCTTATACCACGGTTATTTTTATTATTGCTTTTGTTCTCTTATTTTTAGGCTACTATTTTAGTTTTGGAACGGGAAGAAAACGTCTATTTTTTATCACTGCTTTCAGTAGTTTGATTCTAGGAGGGTTTAGTCTTGTGTGTGCTTATTCCGCTTTCGCGAAAGCTGAAAATGATCGCCCAGCAATTGTTTTCTCTGCATCAACAGAGGTAAAAAGCGAACCAAATCTTGCTAGCACTAATGCATTTACGCTACATGAGGGCACCAAAGTCCTTGTGTTGGAAGAAACCAAGGATTGGAAGCGTATTAAGCTTATAGATGGCAAAACCGGTTGGATTCTCGCAGAAGACATTAAAGAATTATAGTATTAGTAGTTCATAACGCGCGCATAGCTTCTATCTTTGTATTGACAATCTATGAAAAACGTTCACAAACAATATATATTTAAAGCCATCCTAGTATTAGGAATGTTGGCCTATATAGGTATGTCTGTTTATGAAACTATGGACGATTTTAAAGGGGATCATTCTAAGCTTATAAGTCTAGATATTGAAGAACAAAACGACAGTAAAGAGTCTGAGGAAAAAAGCGCAGATACTGAACTTGAAGAAAATTTTGTGTATTCTGAGCTGCGTTTATATCTAAGGGATTTCCAGGTCCTTAAAATGAATCCACGAACCAACCAAATGTGCTTTTCATTATTAATTAATTATTTAGAATTAAGCACACCACCTCCAGAACAAAAGGCTTAGCTTTTTATTGAACCATGAAAACCCTCGGTTTTCGATTTCCATTTACCTTAGCACAAATACTCAACCATTGTAGTTGCCCTGCATTTTTGCAAATTGGCTACCAAAATACTCATTATGAAACAATTTTTTTCAAACCTTAAAGGTGATGCCTTTGGAGGAATTACCGCAGGAATCGTTGCATTACCACTAGCCTTAGCCTTTGGGGTATCTTCTGGCTTAGGTCCGAGTGCCGGTTTATACGGAGCCATTTTTATTGGGTTTTTTGCTGCGCTATTGGGTGGAACTCCCACGCAAATTTCGGGACCTACCGCTCCAATGACGGCAGTCAGTATGGTAATAATAGCGGGAATTATAGCCTCCTTTGAGGGAGATGTTGTTAAAGCTTTACCCGCAATACTTACTGTCTTCTTTCTCGCAGGTCTATTTCAGGTTGGTATGGGTGTGTTAGGCATCGGAAAGTATATAAAATACATACCCTATCCTGTAGTCTCTGGTTTTATGACCGCCATTGGAGTAATGATCTTAATCACTCAGATTTTACCTGCTCTAGGCTATTATCCTAAAGAGGATACCGATTACGTAAATACCTTTAAACCACAAGCAGAAGAGGTGATTTTAGATAATATATTAAAAGAAGAAGCGGGAGAAGGTCTTCTTGTTTTGGAGGACTTTAAAGAAACCATTGAACGCGCTAATGAGATTACGCCAGATGCTATTAATGCAGAGGCCACAACTCTCGCTGCAGCAAATGCTTCAGGAGTATTAGGAGCAGTAAAATTAATGTCAAAAGCCATACAGAATATCAATTGGCTTGAGCTTATCCTGGCTCTTTCCACTATTTTTATCATTTACGGATTTAAACGAATAACCAAAGCAATCCCGAGCACACTAGTCGCCTTATTAGTGGTTTCTGGTGTCGCTTACTTTGCAAAACTCGAATATCGCGCCATCGAAGAGATCCCCAGTGGATTCCCTGAATTCAACTCTAAAATGTTTACCGAATTTAGTTTAGGAGCAATTTCACCTTATATCCTAGCTGCATTGTCTTTAGCCTTTTTGGGAGCCATTGATTCATTATTGACCTCAGTTGTTGCAGACAATATGACCAAAACTAAGCATAATCCGAATAAAGAATTGATTGGACAAGGTATTGGAAATTCTATCGCATCTCTTTTTGGAGGGATTCCGGGTGCAGGTGCAACGATTCGTACTGTAGTAAATATCAATGCTGGAGGAAAAACCCGATTGTCCGGTATGGTGGCTGGTGTCCTTTTATTAGTCATACTACTCGCTCTTGGTCCTGTAGCTTCTAAAATTCCAGCAGCCGTTCTTGCCGGAATCTTGATAACTGTCGGAATTGGCGTTATGGATTATAAAGGTTTGAAAGCTATCCCTAACCTCCCAAAAGATATCAAAGTTCTCGGATTGAAATTAAGCACCGAAGTCATTATCATGCTCATAGTTCTTGTACTTTCAGTATTTTGGAATTTAATCAATGCCGTTGGGATTGGACTTGTGCTATCATCACTTATTTTTATGAAAAAGATGGGCGATTTCACAGCGAGTCAATCGACTGTGCTTGATCTAAAAGCCACAGAGAAAAATGAACTATTATGGAATGACGAAATCTCTTTTCCAGGAAACCTCAAGGAGGAAATTTTCATTAAACACCTAAGCGGACCTTTATTCTTTGGATACACAAGTGAATTTCAGCAATTAACTAAGCAAATTCCAGTGACAGCAAAGCACGTAATTCTACGAATGGATAAGGTGCCATATATGGATCAATCGGGAGTTTATGCTGTGGAAGACACGGTGCTCGCTTTAGAACAACAAGGAATCCATACACATATTGTAGGAGTACAGAAACAACCACAATACATGATGGAACGTATTGACATCATCCCGGATTTAATTCCTATAGAGAGCGTTTTTGAAAACTTTAATGACTGTATCAATTACCTTAAGACGTTTGTAAAAGATGAATACTAATAGTTATTTATAGCTTAACACATTGCCATTTATTACAAGAGCCGTTATTCATTTGACGGCTCTTCTTCGCCTGGATTATATAGGTTTTCTTCTTTCGCCTTTTCCAAAATAGAGGGAAGAATAGACGGTGCGAGCATTTTGACTGGCTCGTATAAACGAGAAGCTTCAATATCTTCTTCACTTACGATGTCCAACTGCTTATTGGCAGCATCTAAGAACATCAGAACAACACTGAGTAGAAAAGCATACTTAAGAACCGCAAAAGCAGCCCCAGCTATCTTATTAACGATGCCTAGCATTGCAAAATCGGCAACTCTTGTCAAGAGTTTACCCGCCATCGAAACGACCACAATAATTATGACAAAGGTGATTGCAAAAGCAGCTAGATTAATGGTTTGCTCGCTCCAGGAAGTCCTTTCAACAAGCCAATCTCCCACAAAATACGAAAAATAGATAGCGCCAATAATTCCGGCAATTAAACCTATTAGGGAGGCGAGTTCTACAAATAGCCCCTTGCGAAAGCCTTGAATCAAACCGAGGATTAAAATAATCCCAAAAACTATATCAATGGTGTTCATTGGATAAAGATAGTAATTTCAAGAGACGGATTGTATCTTTGTCCATTCAGTTAAGAATCGGTTTTAAACAAATTTTCGCGAAAGCGAAAATGAAAATATGGCAAGAGACGAAGAACTAAAAACGCGATACAAGGCAGTAGTTGATAAACTAACCCTGAGATTTGCAGAAGGAGACACCCTTGATTTAGATAGTATTATCTACCTCATTGGGATCCAAGAGTTGGGACAATTAGACGCAACTTTCAAGAAAGATGAAAAGGTGAATCTCATGCACATAGCCATTTGCCGATTGTTAGAGCCATTTGGTTACTATCAATTTGACTATGAAGATCCTGAAGGATGGCCTCATTATAAGATTTTAGAACCGCTACCGCCATTAAAAGCAGGAGAGCAACAGATCTTGATGAAAGACGCAATTGTACAGTATTTTATGGAAAAAGGACTTATAGACTAATTTTTTGCTTTCGCGTAAGCATATTTTAAAGGGCAACATGCCAGTCTTTATAGAAGTTTATTAAATTTGCACCTCCTAAAATTTAGGTGCTAAATCAAAGCTATGTTAGATAAAATCAAGGAACTCATTACTGAAGTAGAAGCCTTCAAAGCCAATTCCATGGAGGAGGTAGAAGCTTTTCGTATTAAGTTTTCTGGAAAGAAAGGTGTCATTAATGAGTATATGGCAGAATTTCGCAATGTCCCTAATGAATTGAAAAAGGAATACGGACAGGTAATTAACAAGCTTAAAGACGCCGCACTTGAAAAGGTGAATTCCTTAAAAGAATCCCTTGAAGGCGAAGAAGAAGCAGGAGCTACAGGCGATTTAACACGTCCAGGAGAACCTATGGAAATTGGTTCTCGTCACCCTATTTCAATTGTAAAAAATCAGATTATTGATATTTTTTCAAGAATAGGATTTAATGTTTCAGAAGGTCCAGAAATTGAAGATGACTGGCACAATTTTACTGCTTTGAACCTTCCAGAATATCACCCTGCTCGCGATATGCAGGATACTTTCTTTATCCAAACAGATCCAGATATCTTATTACGCACGCATACCTCTTCGGTTCAAGTGCGTTATATGGAAAACAATAAACCCCCAATTCGTACAATTAGTCCAGGTCGGGTTTACAGAAACGAAGCGATTAGTGGGCGTTCACATTGTTTCTTTCATCAAGTAGAAGGTCTTTATATTGATAAAGACGTCTCCTTTGCAGATCTTAAGCAAACCTTACAGTACTTTACAACAGAGATGTTTGGCAAAAGTAAAATTCGGTTACGTCCCTCCTATTTTCCATTTACTGAGCCTAGCGCCGAGGTAGATGTGTATTGGGGCCTTGAAACAGAAACCGACTACAAAATGACCAAGGGTACTGGTTGGTTGGAAATTATGGGCTGCGGAATGGTAGATCCTAATGTTTTGGAAAACTGTGGAATTGACAGCAAAGAGTACAGCGGATTTGCATTTGGAATGGGTATTGATCGTATTGCACTGCTCTTACACCAGATTTCTGACATCCGTATGCTAAGTGAAAACGACATTCGTTTCTTGGAACAGTTTAAGAGTGCATTTTAATTTAGACTTTCCTGATCGTGCGTAAAGACATTGATATTCCTAAAGTTAAAAATATATATGTAGCTGCTGTCAAAGAGCTACATCCTGATTACAATACAGAAGATTGGAATGCTTATATCATTAATGATGGTGAGACGCCTTTAGAAATGGTACTCATTGTTGCACAAGGATATGATGATAAGGATATGACGAGTCATATGCGACATACCATTGCCATACTGCCAGCCAAAGGCTTTGCCAAGATTGAATTCATGGAAGAGAGTATCTTCCGTTTAAATAACTTCTTCTCGGTGACTTATTTCTTAGACAATAAGATGTATGAAAAACGTTGGGAATTTCCTGCAAACACGATTATGGATGACAATGCTGTTGTCCTTCCTGTAATGCATAAAAAAGGTGTCCTTGCCATCTAATTAATCTAGTTTGTCGGCAAGTTTTTTGAAGACACTTTTTGGATCTTTCCCTTTGTATAAAATGCTGTGAACCGCTTCGATTATTGGAATACGCGCTCGCTTTTCTCGTTTGTTATTGAGATCCAAGGCACTTTTAGCAGCATAATAACCTTCTGCAACCATTGACATCTCCATTTGAGCACTTTTAACGGTATAGCCCTTCCCAATCATATTTCCGAACATTCTGTTGCGGCTAAAAACAGAATAGCCTGTAACTAATAAGTCTCCTAGATAGGCTGACCCATTAATATCTCTTTTCATTTTGTGTGCTCGCTTTACATAGCGTTTAATCTCCCTAATTGCATTACTCATAAGTACGCTTTGGAAATTATCTCCATATCCCAGACCGTGAGCTATCCCTGCAGCAATTGCATAAATATTCTTTAAGGTGGCGGCATATTCGATACCAATAACATCATCGCTAGTCGTGCACTTTATATAATCACTAGAAAAATGATCGGCAACCAGTTGTGCGGTTTCTTCATTTGCGCAGGCGATGGTCAAATAAGAAAGTCGTTCTAGGGCTACTTCTTCTGCATGACAGGGTCCAGATACTACTCCGATATTTTCAAATGGGATGTTGTAGGTATCATGGAAGTGATGCCCTACGAGTTTACCACTTTCTGGCATGATACCTTTAATCGCTGAAAAGATAATTTTCCCTTCTAACGAAGCAGTGAGGTTTTTTAGTTCCTCCCCAACAAAGGCTGAAGGAACTGCAAAAATAATTATGTCGGCATAGGCAACGATATCATTAATATCATTGCTCAACTTCAACTGTTCTGGTTTAAACTCAACTGCACTCAGATAACTAGGGTTGTGATATTCAGTTTGCAGATGCTTGAGAGCGTAAGTGCTGCGCATATACCAGCCAACTTGATCTAGGTTTTCGCAAAGCATTTTAACAATGGCGGTTGCCCAGCTTCCGCCACCAATGACGCCAAATGTAGGTTGAGACATAGTCTTGTAATGTGTTAGGTTGGTACCCAAAAATACCACAAATTTATAGAAAAAGAGGCCTGAATGAGGAGAAGTGCGCTTTCGCGAAAGCGCAACAAAAATACATATTATACTGATTAACAATATTTTACAATTTTGGCACGCCCTTTGAATACTGTTAAGTCAATCACAAAAACGAACGATTATGAAGATGCTCAAAAACCTTACGCTACTCGCCCTAGTAACCACGCTCTTTACTTCATGTTATACAGAAGTAATTGTAGATGACGATTATATAGATATCCCAGTGGTTACATTAAATGAAGTCCTTACCGATTATGAAATCTGGTATGTAGACATTGATAGATCATCAGGATCGACAATTGTTCCTTTTGTTCAGAAAGCATTTACCCTGTCTTTCCGTAATGGAAATATTTTTGCCAATAACAATTTATCTGGCATTGGACAAAATGGAGGTGGATTTGGAATTGATGTAGGCTTCTATGATACCTTTAATTATGAACTCGATGTAAGTCATGATCTTGATGGCTCTTACAGTTTTGATGTTCGTACTTTATCAGGCAATGAAATTGAACTCTATCACCCAGCGACACGTTCTCGATATGTGTTGGTAGGATACCAAAGAAGTACCTTTGATTATGACAAGGTCTTTTACGACAATATTCATTACTTCTTACAAGAATTTGAGGCTTGGGAAAAAATAGGAACCAGTGATGAGGGAGATGTAAATCCTTTTGACAATGAGAACTTCTTACAGTTTTTACCAGCCGGACTTTCAGGTAACTTTAGGAGCTCTGAAGATCAAAATGGCACACCTATTGATAATATATTTTGGGATTATGACGGTATCTATGATGTAGAAGATGTTGTAGGAGATTTCTACTTGAAAACTTTAACATTAGATTACAATTTCCCAGACAATGAATTCTTTGAACTCACCGTTATAGATGACAGTACAGTAGAGTTGTATCAAGTAAGTACAGGGACGACCTACATATTTAGAGGCAAAGGATATATCCAGTTTAGAATGGGAGAAGATGGCAAAAGCAGTCTTCCAAAGCTCAGAGAAAAAACAAGTGATATTAAAAGTAAAATTAAGGCGCTGAAAGCGAAAAAGCTGAAAGCCCACACCCTATAAGAGGACAACCATAACCAGGGTTGTCACATAATAAGTTTTTGGTTGGTTATTTAGTTGGAAACCGCTCATCTAATTCATTAGAAAGGGCGGTTTCTTTTTGCAGTCATTTTAAATAATGTTTGCGGCTCTTCCTACAATAATCAAGTGCAGATTCCTCATTTATTTCGGCTATATAAAGCCTTTTAAAAAGAAGAATTTTGTAACTTAATCTTTCACACTAAAAACAATTTAAACCACACATTATGGGATTATTTTCATTTATTAAGAATGCAGGCGCCAAAGTATTTGGCATCGGAAAAACTGATGAAGAAGAGGCAGCTGAAGCAGCAGCAGAACGCAAGGCAGAAATTGCTGCGTCAAACGCTAAAGCCGCAGCGAGCATGGCTGAAACTGTAAACGACCTCGGACTTGAAATTGACGGACTCAATATTAGTATTGATGGAGATATCGCTACTATCACAGGAAAAGCTCTAAATCAGGCTACACGTGAAAAAATTATACTTGTTGTAGGGAACACTGCAGGTATTTCTGGAGTTGATGATCAAATGGACGTTGAAAACAAGGAACCAGAAGCGCGCTTTTATACAGTTGAAAAAGGAGATTACCTTTCCAAAATTTCTAAAAAAATGTATGGTGATGCTATGAAGTATAATGTCATCTTCGAAGCTAACAAGCCAATGCTTACTGATCCAGATAAAATCTATCCAGGACAAGTATTACGTATTCCACATTTAGATAAATAAGTCGGATAATATCGATGAAATGTAAGTTATTGCTTAACAATGTTAAATTTTAACGCATTTCATCGATCATATTTGTCAGTTCGTCGATTAATCTTAACTTGGGAGATCAACCCCAAATATTTTTAAGATTATGAAACATTTAATTACTTACAGTGTTCTTGCACTTTGTTTAGTTATTAGTAGTTGTTCTGTAGACCAGCTTGAAGACAATGAAACCTTTGAAGATAGGTCTGCTGTCATCACTTCTAGTACCACAAGTTCACTATCTTCAAATTTGCGTACATCTAGTACCATTGAAGGATTTTGCACCACAACTAACTTAATAGCGGGACAAAACTACGTAGCTGGTACAGTTGACGTTAGCTATGACGGCACTAACCTTACCATTACATATAATACAACAGCAGATTGGACTATTGGTGTGACTCATTTGAGTATTGGTGGTTGTGACGACGGTTCAATATCAACTAATGGAGGAGGAAATCCTATGATTGGTCAATTTGAATATGAAGGTAACCACCCAGACGGAACGCATGAAGTAACTTATGTTATAGATGCTAGTGACCTTCCTGATAATTATTGCTTTGCTGCACATGCCGAAGTAGATTCTGCGGGAGGTGGTGAAACAGCTTGGGCAGAAGGACTAGATTTTCCAGGTAATAGCTGGGCAATGTACGTAAGCAGTTACCTGTCAGATTGTGAAGCTCTACCTACTGATGGTGGAGACCCAGGTGACGGTGGAGATCCAGACGACAGTGGTTCTGGAAGATAAAAATAAAACCTAGTAAAAATGAAAGCCTTCTCATACGAGAGGGCTTTTTTTGTGGTATTAATTCAAGACAGTTTGATACAGCACATAAATCACAAATAAGACTACTATAAACACAAGTAACCAAGTAATGCCTTTTTTAACCGATGCTGGCTCATTTCTGCCTTTAACAGCGTTAAACACACATAAACTTGTAGAAACAGAAGCAAGAATAAGGCTTATCCACACCAAAGATGAAGGCAGTCGGTTTTCAGATACGGTTAATGTCCATGACAGTCCGCGCTCAACAAATAATAGGATAAGGCTTAACACTCCAAAATAATACGCTCGAGATGTATACATTGATGTTATATTGGCACGCCGCATCTAGGAAGTATAAAAATTCATTTCGTCTATATAAGTGTAAACGGCTTCTGGAAGTAACGGTCGAATATTCTTCCCCGAGGCTAAACCTTTGCGAATTGCCGTTGATGAAATTTCCATAATCGGAGCAGCGACTGGATGAATTTTCGGATGCTTGTCAAACTGAGTCTCTACCTTCCCTTGAGAAATACGCGGATACACATAGATTTCATGAAACTCGAGAATGGTTTCATAATTCTTCCACTTATGAAAACTCTTCAAGTTATCTTCTCCCATGATTAAGCAAAATTCATGTTGTGGGTATTTCTCTGTCAAATGCGCTAAAGTATTTACTGTATAGTTAGGCTGAGGAAGATCAAACTCTATAGTACTCGCTTCAATCTTATCATAGTCCTCAACAGCTCTTTGCACCATTTGAAAACGATGGTGATTGTCTAATAAACTACTCTTCTTTTTAAATGGATTATGTGGGGTAATGACCATCCATATCTTATCAAGGTCACTATTTTCTGCCATATGATTGGCAATGGCAAGATGCCCTATGTGAATAGGATTGAAAGTTCCAAAGTATAGTCCTATTTTCACAATATAAAACGTTTTAGTCTGAATATTTATTCCTCCTCCTCGTCACGTCTCAAAGGTCGTGCAATAAAATCTTCTACCAAGGTAGTAGCTTCTTCTAAGGCATGCTCCAAATTATCATTTAAAATAACATGATCAAATTGAGGCGCAGTAGCGAGTTCTACCGAGGCCTTAGCGATACGCATATTAATTTTTGCCTCGCTTTCAGTCTTTCTTTTCTTTAACCGAATTTTCAATTCATCTACACTTGGTGGTTTCACAAACACTGCCAAGGTACGATTTGGAAATTTTTTCTTGATTCGCAATCCGCCTACTACATCAATATCAAAAATAACGTGTTTCCCCATCGCCCAAATACGGTGTACCTCTTTCTTTAAAGTTCCATAGAAATTATCTCTATACACTTCTTCCCATTCCAAGAAATCCTCGCCTTTGATATGATTTTTGAAGGTCTCCAAAGAGATAAAATAGTAATCCTTACCATCTTCCTCATCTCCACGAGCTTCTCTACTGGTAGCCGAGATACTAAATTCTAGATTCAGTTTTTCTTGGGCAAGTAAATGCCTAACGATGGTTGTTTTGCCACTCCCAGAAGGAGCCGAAAATACAATAAGTTTACCGTCGTGGCTGAGGCCTTGTTTACTATTCATTAAAGTACGTTTAGAACCTGTTCTTTTATTTTCTCTAATTCGTCTTTCATTTGCACAACGAGTTGTTGCATAGGCGCAAAATTGGATTTAGAACCAACTGTATTGATCTCTCTTCCGATTTCTTGTGCAATAAAACCTAGTTTCTTTCCATTAGAATCATCAGAATCCAAGGCTTCAGTGAAGTAATCCAAGTGGTTTTTTAAGCGCACTTTTTCCTCAGTGATATCGTATTTTTCTAGATAGTAAATCAGTTCTTGTTCGAATCGATTTTCATCCAATTGAACCTTTAGATCAGAAACTGCCTTTTCAAGTCGCACTTTTACATCTGCAATACGATCAGTATCTAAAGCAATGACATCTGACAATAGTTGTTGGAGGTTAGATATACGTAATTCAAATTCTGTTTTTAAAGAAGCACCTTCATCTGCACGATAGGTGTTTATTTCGTTTAAAGCGAGGTCGAGATTTTCAAGAATACTTTTGTATTCATTTTCATCTAATTCTTCACGCTCAGTTTTAAGAGCGTCCGGCAATCTCACCGCCATTTTAAGTAATTCAGTCGCTTCGGCACCTCCGGGAATTACTGCTCCTAATTGTTTCATGTATTCTTTAACTACACTTTCATTAACCTTAGTGTTCGTTAATTCACCAGTGCTTTCAAGGTATAATGAAAAGTCAATTTTTCCACGCTCTAAAGACTTTGCCACACGATTACGCATGCTTAGTTCTTTCTCTCTATAAGTAGATGGAATTCGGGCATTCAAATCAAGATTCTTACTATTAAGTGACTTGATTTCTATGGTTATTTTTTTTCCAGGAAGTTGAATAACGCTCTTCCCGAAGCCGGTCATTGATTTTATCATAGCTACAAAGATACGTATTCAATCAAAGATAGAAAGTTGTCTCTTTCTACTTTCAGCATGCCACAAAATACCTTGACATAAGAAGTTTGAAACTCTCGCGACATCAAAAAACTGACTATTTTACAGAATCCTGCATAAATGCGCGCTGTTGGTAAGCAGCCAAAATCATAAAGATTACGAGCATAACGTAACCTATGGCAATATTGTATTCCCAATCAATAAAGGAACTCCCAATACAAATCACAAGTAACACCAAAGCGTATTGCAAATATTTCTTGGCTAAAAACTCATATGCCTTATCCCAAGTTTCCTGATCCCGAGACCACCAAGCAGGAGCCTTTGATAGGAAGCTGTTGTCTAATGACGGTGGAAATTGTTTAGTAATCGCATAAAGAGCAAAGGCAATTAGTGCAGGCGTTATTGTAGTGAGTATTGAATCTATATTCATTTTAGTTTTTTACCGTTGGAGTCAAAGTGCTCATTCAAATATCTAATCGTGCTGTACATAGCAATGGCTAAACCAACCAGCATTATCCCAAGATGGACAATCATTGCATATGGGATTTGAAATATCCACAATAGCACTCCTGATCCAAAAAGCACCCAACTATAGGTCACTAAATCTTTGGCATTACGCTTATTAGCTGCATCCCATATTTCTTGATTGGACATCGATTTTCGTGTTCGATATCCATAAAGTTCATTGATTGTTTTTGGGGGTTTTTTCAAGTAATAATAGGCAAGCCCTAAAAACAGTAATCCATCAAAAATAATGATTAGATAAATGCTCAATGAAGTCTCAAGCATGATTAGTTCAACTCTTTAATCTTAATGTTGCGATACCATACCTTATCCCCGTGATCTTGAAGACCAATATGCCCTGTTTTATAATCGCCAAAACCTTTCCAATCCTTGAATTTTGACTTTGCAATCATGCCTTTCCATTTATCCCCATGAGTAGGGAAAACATAAAGTTCGGTGCCATTCATTGTCACTCTTCCTAAATTCTTATCATGATTGATTTCTAGAATAACCTCATTCCACTCACCTGCAGGATTGACAACTCCATCTTTTGGTGCGATCATATCATACAAAGCTCCCGCTCTATGCGTTTTTCCTCCGCGATTGGCATCTGGGTGACGTTCATCATCTAAAACTTGAATTTCAGGACCTGTTTGATATGCCTCCGAAAAAGCTGCATCTTCATGAACTCCGTAAAAGATTCCTGAGTTTCCACCTTCTGCAATTTTCCATTCAAGAGAAAGTATAAAATTGGTGTACTCTTTTTTTGTAATGATATTTTTACCTCCTGAAGTGCCGGGCGTAAAAGCCATGGCTCCATCTTCAATGGTCCATTCTGGATACATCCCTTCAGAAAGATAACCCTTAAAGTTATCAAAGTTTTTTCCATCAAATAGCACTTGCCATTCTCCATCAACAACTTCTTCTATTTCAACATTTGTCGTAGCCATAGTTTCTTCTTTGACCTCTTTTTCTGTGTTCTTACATGCCAATGCAGTAATGGCAATTAGTCCGATGTAAAGTATTTTTTTCATGTTCTTAAGGTATTTATAATCCTAAAATCTTTTTTAATAAGTCGGCGTCTACATCTGATCCAGCAAAGTCGTCAAACCGTTTCTGTGTAGCTTCAATTATGTGATCTGAAATAAAAGCAGCGCCTTCTCTCGCTCCTTGTTCTGGACTTTTTACACAGCATTCCCATTCCATTACCGCCCACACATCACAACCGTACTCAGTGAGTTTGGTAAAAATTGTTTTGAAATCAATTTGTCCATCGCCAGGCGATCGGTATCGACCTGCTCTATCTTGCCAATCACTATACCCTCCAAAAGTACCGCGTTTTCCATCTGGATTGAATTCTGAATCTTTAACGTGAAACGCCTTGATAAAGGAATGGTAATGATCAATGTACTCAATATAATCCAGTTGTTGTAGGACAAAGTGACTCGGGTCGTATAAAATATTTACACGTTTATGATTGTTAGTCGCTTTTAAAAAACGTTCAAAAGTAACTCCATCATGAAGATCTTCCCCAGGATGAATTTCGTATGCAAGGTCAACACCATTTGCATCGTACTCATTGAGAAGAGGTAACCAACGCTTGGCCAGTTCTTCAAATCCCATTTCAACAAGTCCGGCTGGTCTTTGCGGCCATGGGTGCATGGTATGCCACAAAAGAGATCCGCTAAAAGTAGCACTTACATTCAGTCCTAAATGTTTACTTGCGCGAGCCGCACTTATTACTTGTTTGCGCGCCCATTCTGTTCGTTTTTTCGGATTATTTTTACAATCGTCTGGCGCAAAATTATCAAACATCAAATCATAGGCCGGATGAACAGCAACTAACTGTCCTTGCAGGTGAGTCGATAGCTCAGTAATTTCTAAACCATAGCTATTAATTTTTCCTTTTAATTCATCGCAATAGGTTTTGCTTTCTCCTGCTTTGGTAAGGTCAATAAGCCGACTTTCCCAAGTGGGGATTTGAATTCCTTTATAGCCTAGATCTGCAGCCCATTTACACAGGCCGTCTAGGGAATTAAACGGTGCCTTATCGTCCATAAATTGGGCGAGAAAAACGGCGGGTCCTTTAATTGTTTTCATTTCTTTGTGCCTCTTCAGGCAGGTATCTTAGTATTCCTGAAAGTCAGAAATTTCAAGTTATTTTATTAATTGCGCTTTCGCGAAAGCGCTATAGACATAAACCTGTCCATTCATTATCAAAAGGCAGAATTTAATCCAAGTCCACCCAGACATTACCTCCCTTATGTGAAGCTACTGCTTTCTCAATAAAATTCATCCCTCGCACCCCATCTGTCATTCCTGGAAATTCTGCAGGATGATATTGCTCTCCGCGAACTGCTTTTGCTACCCCGCGATAGATATTACCCATAGCGTCAAAGATGCCTTCAGGATGTCCTGGAGGTAGTTTGGTGCCATCAAGAGACAAGGCGCTGTTATAAGCGTGGCCTGGCTTTAAAACTCTTAGCGGTTGGCCTTCTTCTAGTAGATATAAGTAATTAGGATTTTCCTGCTCCCACTTTAAGGAAGCCTTGCGGCCATAAACAGCAACTGTAAAATTATTTTCTTCTCCAGTAGCTATTTGACTAGATCGTAAAACACCTTTTATATGCTTTCCTAATCGTAGTAAAACTGTCCCGTCAATATCCATTTGATTATCATCATAGAGATGGTTCAAATCTGCCAGCACTGAGTTTACTTTCATCCCAGTAACGAACTCTAGCATTTGATATGCATGAACGCCAATATCTCCTAAACAACAGCTTATTCCTGATTTTTCTGGATTAAGTCGCCAAGTGCTCGCCCGTTGTTCTTTATCGTGAATCAAGCTATTAATCCATCCTTGATAATATTGCACATCTACTTTCTGTATTGGTCCGATGTCGCCTTGAGCGATCATTTCTTTCATCTGGCGTACCATTGGGTAGCCAGTATAGGTATGGGTCAAACCAAAGACATTCCCATTCACTTTCTGAATAGCCTGTAAATCTATTGCTTCAGCGTGGGTCATCGTCATTGGTTTTTCACAGATAACATGAAAACCGGCCGCCAGAAGTTTTTTGGCCATTGGATAATGTAAAAAGTTGGGCGTTAATATTGAGACCACTTGAATACGGTCATTTTCAGGCAACGCCAACTCCCCTTCGATCATAGCATCGATATCACTATAGATACGATTTGTGGGAATGCCAATTTCTTTGGCGAAAGCGATACTCACATTTACATCGGGATTAAAAGAACCCCCAGTAAGCGCGTAGCTGTCAAACATACTCGCTGCCACTCGATGCAAAATTCCTATGAGTGAATCTCCACCGCCCCCTAGGACGCCCCATCTTATTTTGTTGCTCATACTAGTCAATACTTAAATTAAATTATTCTGCGTAATCGATTTTTTCGTTTTTAAACAACAAGGCAAAAATTACAAAAACGGCTGCGGCAAAAGCTGCTGGGAATATCCAAACTGAGCTCCAGTCATGTCCATCTCCCACAATATTAGCGTCTGTAATTTTTCCTGTAATATAAAATCCAACTAGCATCCCTACTCCGTAAGTTGCAAGTGTAATAAGTCCTTGAGCTGCACTCTTAATTTTTGGACCAGCTTTGCTGTCTGTATAAATTTGACCTGATACGAAGAAAAAGTCATAACAAATACCGTGTAAGGCGATACCTAAAACAACAATACTGAAAAGATCTCCTCCATTGCCATAAGCAAATAGCAAATATCTCACCGCCCAAGCTAGCATACCTACAAGAATGGTCTTTTTGAATCCAAATTTCTTGAAGAAAAAAGGAAGTAAAAGCATAAACAATATTTCTGATGCTTGCCCTACTGTTGTCCAAGCCGTGGAGTTTTCAACAGCAGATTCGGTTAAAAATGGACTTAGGTTCGTATAGTAAAAAGCCAATGGAATACAGATAAGCACAGAAGAAAGGAAAAACACTAAGAAGTTACGATCCTTCAAGAGTTTTAAGGCCTCAAGACCAAGTACATCTCCTACTGCCACTTTTTCACCTTTGGCACTTGGAGGTGTCTTAGGCAATGTAAAACTAAAAATACCCAATACTGCAGAGGCTATTGCCGTCATCATAAAAGTATTTGCTAATAATCCTTCTTTAATTCCTGATTCTGAATCCCAAGAAAAAGCAAAACTAATAATCAGACCAGCAAGAATCCATCCTATAGTACCCCATACTCGTATTAATGGAAAGTCCTTTGAAGGGTCTTTCATTTGATTAAAAGCTACAGAATTGACGAGGGCAAGGGTTGGCATGTATGCAATCATATACCCGAGAACATAAGGGTAGAATGTAGCAAAATCTGTAGATTGAGACATCATATACATTAGGCCAGCACCAATAATATGAAGAACACCTAAAATTCGCTCTGCATTAAAATATCTATCAGCGATAAGTCCAATAATAAAAGGAGCAATAATGGCTCCCCAAGACTGCGTTGAGAACGCTTGCCCAATCTCTGCCCCTTCTGCGCCGAGGTTATTTCCCAAGAATGTTCCCAAGGTTACAAACCATCCTCCCCAAATAAAGAATTCGAGAAACATCATTAAGGAAAGTTGAATTTTTGTTGTTGATTTCATGAATGTGGTTATTTAATTGCTTTCGCAGATTTTATTAGAAGGTCTTTTGTAGCTTGAATCCCTGCAGTTGGATCTTCTTCATCTCCTTCATACTCGACACCGATATATCCATCATAGCCAGCATCTTTTACCAATTGAATCATTTTTACATAATCAATGGTAGTCTCATTCCCCTCAGCATCAAAAGCGTAAGATTTTGCAGAAACTGCTTTGGCATAAGGCATCAGCTCTTTGACTCCCTGATACTTATCATATTCATCAATACAAGCTCCTTCCCATTGAGCCCCTCCTTCTCTTTCCATGCAGAAGTTGCCGAAATCAGGAAGTGTTCCACAATTGGGTTGTCTCACATCTGCAATAGTCTTGGCCAATAGTCCACCAAAGCTTGAAAAACCACCATGATTTTCAACGATGATGTTTATTTTTTTCTGTTGGGCGTAAACTGACAACCTGCGTAACGAACTGGTGGCTTGAGCCCTCCAATTTGCTCGATTATCTTCATTTCCAAAGAGATTAACACGCACTGAATGGCATCCTAAATATTCTGCCACATCAATCCACATACTATGATTTGCGATGGCTCTTTCAATTTCTTGAGGGTCTGAAGAGGCGAGATCTCCTTCATTATCAACCATCATCACAAGGTTCTCAACCTCGTATTGCTCACTTTTTAATTTTAGAGGCACTAATATATTCTGATATGCCAGTTCTAAATTTTCGTATTTCTTAATCATGGGCACATACATCGAGCTCACATATTCAATACCGTCAAACCCAAGCTCCTTAGCCTTTTGAGCAAAATCCATAGGACTCAAAGTTCCAGCCTCTATAGGCTTATGAAGGGACCATTGGGCTAATGATATTTTGAAAAAAGTACCATCTGCATTGATAGACAAGGCTTTCTTTTCTGGGGCCTTCGTTGTTTCAGGCGCTGTTTCAGACTCCGACTTGCAGGCTGTAAGAATTAATGTGCAAGCTAAAAGGCTTGTAATTAGGTATTTCATTCTAAGGGTTTTATTGTTATTTTATTTTTTTTATGGACTTTTCTAATAGCGCTTTAGTAAGGGCGATGCCTTCTCTAGGATCTTCAAGTGCTCCTTCATATTCGACCCCAATATAGCCTTTATATCCAGCGTCGGCAACGATTTGCATCATTCTGGCATAATCGATTTTTGTATCATTTCCATCTTCATCAAAAGTGTATGATTTAGCCGAAACTCCTTTTGCATAAGGCATCATCTCTTTAGTTCCCTTATACATATCATATTCTAATACACATGGCGCGCCCCAGCGTTCACCACCTTCACGCTTAATACAGAAATTGCCAAAATCAGGCAAGGTTCCCACAGTACTCATATTTACCTCCTTCATCACTGCAGCAAGTTTTTCACCATCGCTCGACCAGCCTCCATGGTTTTCAATAATCACATTAACACCTATCTTTTGTCCATAGGTTCCCAACTCGGTCAAGGCGTGCACAGAATATGTATGCCATTTTACGGGATCTAACTCTCCAAAAAGATTTGCACGCACTGAATGTGCCCCCATTAATTGGGCAGCATCCATCCAATTTTTATGATTTTCTATAGCTTTCTTTTGGGCAGCAGGATCAGGATCTGCCAATTCCCCCGCATGATCAACCATGATCAAAACATTGTCCATTCCAGCGGCCTTACTTTTCTCTAAAAGCGCAGCTGCCAATTCCATAATAGCTTCCTTTGAATTCCCTTTTTCCTGAAGCTGAGGATATAGCTGAGTAACATATTCAAGGCCTGTAAATCCAAGTTCTTTAGCAATTGAAGCAAATTCCATTGGGTCTAAATCCCCATTGAGAAAAGGTTTGTGTAAGGACCATTGAGCCAGAGAATATTTATAAGCAGTATTAGAAATTGAAGACTCTGTCTTCGTTTCTGCTTTCGCGGAAGCGGTATCAACCTCTTTTTGGGCTTCTTCTTTACAAGAAATTAGAAGAATTGCACAAATACTAATAGTGGTAAGGATGTTTTTCATAATAAATTGTATTGCTAAGTCAGAACTACAACGTTTTCGCGCGTAACCAACTGTTAAATCTAAGGTTTGACTAAGTTAGTCTTTTTTATAATTTGACAAAAAACAACTTAAAATTTATATATTTGGTAAGAACGATCACAATTTTCTCTCAAAAACATAAACTAAAGTGAATACAGCTAACGAAAACGAAATGTACGATGCAATTGTCGTAGGATCAGGAATAAGCGGTGGATGGGCAGCAAAAGAGCTCTGCGAAAATGGAATGAAAACCCTTGTTCTTGAACGTGGCCGCATGGTTACACATATTCAAGATTACCCTACCATGCATTTAGATCCATGGGATATGAAATTCAAGGGCCAACAACCTCGTGAAAAGAAGGCGCGCCAATTGAAACAAGCTAGGACTGGTTATGTACATACAGCAGAACGTGGACATTTTTTTGTAGATGATATTGATCATCCTTACAATGAGAAACAACGTTTTGACTGGATTCGCGGCTATCACGTAGGCGGTAGATCTCTAATGTGGGGGCGTCAAAGTTACCGCTGGAGTGATATTGATTTTGAGGCCAATAAAAAAGAAGGTGTTGCTGTAGACTGGCCTGTGCGTTATGCTGATATCGAGCCTTGGTATGATAAGGTAGAAGAATACATTTCTGTAAGTGGTGAGAAACTAGGCTTGGAAGTATTGCCTGATGGGAAGTTTAGTCCTCCCATGGAATTAAATTGTGTGGAGGAAGTTCTGAAAAAGAACATGGCAGAAAATTATAAAGACCGCGTACTAACTATAGGACGTGTTGCTCATATTACTGGCAATAAAACATATGACGGGCGTTCAGCTTGTCAGTTTAGAAACCGCTGTATGCGTGGGTGTCCGTTTGGAGGTTATTTTAGTAGTAACTCCTCAACACTTCCTGCTGCTGAGCGTACTGGAAATATGACACTGCGCCCTTTTTCTATTGTTTCAGAAGTAATTTATGATCCAGAAACAGGAAAAGCTTCTGGAGTAAAAGTAATTGATACCGAAAGTGGTGAAAAATTAGAATTTAAATCCAAAGTTGTATTTCTATGTGCATCTGCAATTGCATCTGCTGGTATTTTAATGCAATCAAAAAGTGAACGTTTCCCTAATGGAATGGGGAATGATAGTGGAGAATTAGGTCACAACCTAATGGATCATCACTTCAAAGCAGGCGCTAGCGCAAAATGGGATGGAGATCTAGACTCCTATTATAAAGGACGTCGTCCTAATGGAATTTATATTCCTCGCTTTAGAAATATTGGTGGAGACACAGAACAAAAGACTTTTACACGTGGTTACGGTTACCAAGGAGGTGCCGGACGTGGAGACACTCAAGCTATGGTTGCCGAAGCGGGATATGGTATGGACTTAAAAAAGGCCGTACAAGACCCAGGTGGATGGAGCATAAGCTTAATGGGCTTTGGCGAATGTTTGCCATACCACGAAAACAAAATGGAACTGGATTACAACAAATTAGATAAGTGGGGACTCCCTACAGTTACTTTTGATGCAGGTTGGAAAGAGAATGAATGGGAAATGCGTAAGGATATGATCTCCTCTGCAAAGGAAATGCTCAAAAAAGCTGGATTTAATAAAATTACAGCTATGGATGACCCAAGTGCCCCAGGAAATGGAATTCATGAAATGGGAACCGCACGTATGGGAAGAGATCCTAAAACCTCTGTGTGTAATGGAAATAATCAACTGCACGCCGTACCAAATGTGTATGTAACCGATGGAGCCTTTATGACTTCTGCTAGTTGCGTAAATCCATCGTTAACCTATATGGCCTTTACAGCTCGTGCTGCAAATCACGCTGCTGAACAAATTAAAAAAGAAGCATAAGATGAACAGAAGACAAGTACTTAAAAATTTAGGATTAGGCGCAACCGCACTCGTTGTTACACCTTCTATATTGAGCATTTTACAAAGCTGTTCAAATGAGCCAGATTTTATTCCTGCCTTCCTTTCAATGGAAGAAGGACATGCATTGCGCATGATGGTAGATTTAATAATTCCATCAGATGAAAAAATTCCTGGAGCCAAAGAATTGGGAGTTCACGAATTTATTGACGCCTATTGGAATGAGGTAATCCCAACAGAGGAACAACCTCAAATAAAACTGGGCTTTGCTGCCCTTGCAGATCGTTTTCAAAATACTTTCAACAAGTCATTGGGCAAAGGAACTGCAGAAGAATACGATCAAGTCTTGGCTAAATACCTAAAAGCAACTGAAGAAGAGGAAGCTACTTACGGTAAAAATCTGGGAGAATTCTACGCAGAATACCAGACAAACAAATCGGCGATACCTGATTCTGAAGCTGCTGCTTATAGCATAGTAAATAATATAAAGGGGATGACTATTTGGGGTTGGAAGACTACCGAGCAAATAGGAGAAAATGTATTTGCATACGATCCAGTTCCTGGTCAGCAAATTGGTTGTTTACCTTTGAGTGAAGCCACTGGTGGGAAAGCGTATTCTCTATAATTTTTAATTAAATGACAGCTGCAAAAGCGTACACATTATGAAAAGACGAAAATTCATACAAAAAGGAGCTCTTACGGGTTCCTTTTTGGGTTTAGGAGGTTTGGGTATTGAGCGCGCTTTCGCGAAAGCGATCACCCCTGAAATTCCTACAACCTTAGGAGCTATGTCAAAATTTAATTTGCAATATGCTCCCCACATCGGGATGTTTAGGCATCATGCGGGAGATGACCCTGTAGCGCAGCTTGAATTTATGGCTTCTCATGGCTTCACAGCCTTTGAAGATAACGAAATGAAAGGTCGGCCAGTTGCGCAACAAAATGCCATGGCTGCGACTATGGCCAAGCTAGGCATGGAAATGGGTGTTTTTGTCGCACACAAGATCTATTGGACGGAGCCCAATCTCGCTAGTGGCAAACCCAACTTGCGTGAGGAATTTCTCACTGATATCAAAAGTTCAGTGGAGGTGGCAAAGCGTGTTAATGCTAAATGGATGACCGTAGTACCTGGTCATGTAGATTTACGACAAGATATGGCCTACCAAACGGCAAACGTCGTGGAAAGCCTAAAACAAGCTGCTGCAATTTTAGAACCACATGGCATTACTATGGTATTAGAACCATTAAACTTTAGAAATCATCCGGGCCTTTTCTTATCAGAGTCTCCACAAGCCTATCAAATATGTAAGGCTGTTGACAGCCCTTCCTGCAAAATATTATTTGACATCTACCATCAGCAGATACAAGAGGGCAACCTTATTCCAAATATTGAGCAATGTTGGGACGAAATAGCTTATTTCCAGATTGGTGACAACCCTGGGCGTAACGAACCCACTTCTGGGGAGATCAACTATAAAAATGTCTTTAAATACATCCACAGCCGTGGTTTCAAAGGTATTTTAGGTATGGAACATGGAAATTCTATCAAAGGCAAAGAAGGAGAGCAACGTGTTATAGATGCCTATATAGAGAGTGATAGGTTTTTGTAAACTCTAAATTTTATAAAACAAAAATAGCCAGCTGATATAGCTGGCTATTTTTATGTTTGAGAATTACGGATTATTCTACAATAAACTTCCCTTTCATTAAACCAGAATGCCCTGGAAAACTACAGATAAAATCATAGGTCCCAGCCTCAGGAGCAGTAAAGGTTACAGTTGCAGACTGCCCTCCTCCTATCATCTTTGTATGTGCAATCACCTCAGTCCCATCTTCTGGAATCCAGTCTTTCGCTTGCCCAGCAGCAGCAGCCTTCGCCGAAAACGAAGGAATACTTACTCCTTGCTTTAACAACACAAAGTTGTGTCCCATTATTTTGATATCTACCTTTCCTACATGGCGCAGAGTTAAGGTTACTTTTTGCCCAGCTTTGGCGCGTAATTCTGACTTGTCAAACTTCATGAAGTCATCCCCAGAAAGTGCAAGGTTTACCGCGTTGCTATCACTCTTTTTTGTTTCTTTTTTAGTGCCAATTTTGATATCTTCTTTTTTCTCGTCTTTTGTCTCTCCTCCACAACTCATCATCAATCCTGTCAATGCCATTATGGTCAATATGCGTGTCATTTTCATAGTATATATTTTCTTTAAGAATAATTATTAAAGATAGTATATCTTACTTTTTTCTAAGAGTTTTCTTTAAAAAATTCTAAGCTTCTAAGTTCGTTATAGTAAAAATCTCCTTTTTGATAAAAGCCTACGTGCCCTCCATGTTCAGGTGTTTCTAGGAATAAGGAGGGTGACGCTTTCGCGAAAGCGTACGGATAACAATCCCCATGAAGGAAGGAATCATTTTTTGCGTTCAGAATGAGGGTTGGAATCTCAATGTGCTCCAAATAGCTAAAACTACTTGCCTTGGCATAATAGTCTAGCGCATCTTCAAAGCCATGAGCAGGAGCAGTATAAAAATCGTCAAATGTTTTTAAAGAGCGTATTTTGTGATACCGGTCCCAAGAAAGTTGTTCGGGGAAATTAGGCATCTTCTTACGGTATTTTCGGCGGAGGTCAAATAAAAAGGACGTTCTATAAACCCAATTTTGTCTCTGTGTCAATTGTTCCAAACTCGCTTTTAAGTCGGCAGGAACGGCAATAGTAGCGGCAGATTTCAATGTTTCTGGGATATCTCTTTTTTCACCTAGGTACTTGAGAACAGCGTTTCCACCAAGGCTAACTCCATAAAGAACGATATTTTGATACCGATTGGTATCGTTTATTTTATTAATCAGAAATCGCATATCTTCGGTCTCCCCGCTATGATAGGATCTGTATAAAAGGTTTTGCTTTCCACTACAACCTCTAAAATTTACGGCGGCAACATCATAGCCATTTTGATGCAGAAGTTTGGACATTGCACGCATATATGAACGTTGGGCGTTTCCTTCCAACCCATGAAATAACAAAGCGACCTTATTTACTGTTTCTGCACTCTTTGAATGGCTTGAAGAAAGCGCAAAAGTCCAATCTATATCGAGATAATCGCCATCAGGAAGCGTAATGCGTTCTCTTTCTTGGACAAGTCCACGGATACGTCGCACCTTAGCCGAGTAAATGGTAGAAAAATGCGCGTTGGTAAATAGACCTTGCGCTCGGTAAGGCGATGAGATTAAAGGCATTTAATAGAGGATATAATCCTGAGCTTTTATAGGTTCTGGTAAGTCTTTTTCGTCAAGCATATCTCGTAAATCAATTTCTATAGTTCTGCAAAGGGCTGTCATAGGCACATCATTGATGCGTCCTTCAAAAGGATCCTCGCTATTATCACCTATACTATCCATGCTTATAAAAATCCATGAAATCAATACAGAAAACGGAATCATTAATAGTATATACCACTCTTTAATTTTTTCAATGGCTTGCATAGAGTCAGTGTTAAAAACATCGAGTAAGCCAAAAGGAAGCAATAGTATAAAAATCCAAACAAAGATCTTTGCAAAGTATCCATACTGTCTTGGAAAAGGGGTGTTTTTTATACGCTCACATTTCCCTTGCAAATTATAGAACTCTTCAAGAATAGATTGCAATTGGTCTTCTTGAAATCCATCTAGTATATCACGTTTTTTAAGATCCAGAATTACAATAGCTTGATTTTTGATCAAATGAGTCGCCGGATTTACACGTCCTTGTAAATCGGCAAATTCCTGTGCACTTACAAGGCCGTCAGCCTGCTGACAAGATACATTGCGTTCTCCATGACGGTCAAAAACTTTCTCAACCATCCTATTTTCCTTTATGGCCCACGATTTAGGTTGGCGCAGCTGAACTCGGAGGGTGTTAATCCATGCTATTTGGCGATAGATCATTTGGGTATGTAATTCCTTATCTAAAGCTTCATCTCCACTCTGAACAAAACTCAATACTTGGATACTCCAAGTTCGGCTATAGTTTACGATTCCACCCCAAATTTTACGTCCTTCCCAAAAACGATCATAGCTTTGACTGTTCTTGAATCCCACATAAAAGGCAACCGCAATTCCTATTAGACTTAAAGGCTGAAAAGGAATATTTATAAAATCCCATCCAAGAAAGTCATAAGCAGAAAAAATAGCCGCCGAGTAGAGTGCAAAAAAAATGATATTCTTCCAAGAATAACGCAAGATGATTCCCCATCCAATATTTCTTTTAACGTACATAGTTTTGGCTTGTTTGGCATTAAAAATAAACCTTATTCCGCTCTAAAGGAAGAAAGTGACAGAGAAGTTTAAGACCTTTTGCTCGATCATTCTCCATTAAACTAGGGTAGAAATAAATATTGATCGAAATGATTAGGAGCATTTATTTATGCTCCTAATCATTTTTTTGTACTGATCATTTCAAATACATTTGTACCAATCATTTCAAAAGGATATGCCAAGAACTGAAGTTTTTAATAGGGAACTTATTTTGTCTCAAGTGAGAGATCTTTTTTGGAACAATGGTTTCAATGGTACTTCAATGCGCGACCTAGTTGAAACGACTGGTTTAAATAGAAGTAGCCTCTATAATTCCTTTGGTAACAAGCAATCCCTATATGAATTAGTGCTAAAAAAATATCAGGAAGAAAATAAACTTCTCTTCCAAGATGCTTTGATACGTGCCGATAACCCGCGCCAGGCTATAAAAAATATATTTGAAAACATACTGGACGCTATGCTTCAGGATACTAAGCAGAAGGGTTGTTTTATTTTGAATAGCAAGGCAGAATTATCTCGTTCAGAACCATCGATTCGAGTGTTATTAGAAAAAAATGAGGCATCAGAACTAAAACTTCTGAGAAATCTTGTTGAAGAAGGTCAAGATCATAATGTTATTAATAAAGATAGTTCTCCAGAAGAGTTTGCTTATTATTTATACAGCGCTTTTCAAGGTTTTCGTATGACGGGGATTCTCGAGAATGATCGTTCTAAACTGCAAAATATCATCAACATTAACATGGCTAAACTAAGTTGATGTTTTATTTCTTTTTGAGTCCTACAACGATATCCTAGATCAAATTTGTTTTGTTTTAAAGATACCAATTGGTATCTTTGTACAATGAGAGATCCTCAAGCCACAAAAGACAGTATTATTCTTGCCAGTGCCAAGCTCTTCAATACGCAAGGTTATAAGGCGACGTCCCTCAGTGATATCACTAAAGAAACTGGTTTAACAAAAGGTGCGATTTATCGTCACTTTATCAATAAGGAAGATTTAGAGAAGCAAGCTTTACAAAGCTTGTCCAATCTTATGTTTACTTCTCTACGTAACAGAATAAAGAAGGCCAATAATTTTCATGATAAAATGGAAGCTGTTTTTGGTTTTTTCGAAAATTACTTAAAGTCCCCTCTAATTCAAGGAGGATGTCCTTTGCTCAATGTCGCCATCGAAGCAGATGATGCTCATCCAGTTTTAAAAGAGCAGGCACAACAGATGCTTAGCAGTTTACGATCATCCATTAGCACATTAATTCAAAATGGCATTAACAATAATCAAGTAAAAAAGGACACCAATGTAAATTTTTATGCGTCGGTGTTTATTTCAACTTTAGAAGGAGGCATTATGATGAGTAAGCTGGAAGGCAATGGGACAGGACTTCGTCACGCGGTCACCCACCTGCGACAAGTAACACAGTTTATCTCTTTGAAAACTTAGTAAAATAGTTTGGTACGGATAGATATCACATTTCCAAATTGCGAGAATTAGCAAACTACCCTTTTATATAATCTCATATTACGACTGATAAAGATTACAAATAATCTTACAGTCAAATCATTTATTCAAAAGAAGAACATCTATGTATTTTAAAGAATTTGATATTCGCTGGAGCGATATTGATGCCAATAGGCATCTGGCCAACTCGGCTTATGTAAACTTTATGAGTCACACACGTATGGGCTTTATGATCAAAAATGGTCTTAGTCAGCGAGAAATGGTCACTCATAATATTGGCCCTGTAGTTTTTCATGAGCAGCTTTTCTTTTTTAAGGAGGCCTTTCAAGGCGAACCTATAAAAGTAAGTTTTGAGCTAGGTGGCTCTAGTGAAGACGGGATGTTTTTTAAGTTCGTTCACAACTTTTATGACCACAAAGGTCGCAACCTTGCTCGAGGAAGTATGCAAGGTGGGTGGATAGATCTCACAACACGAAAAATGCGAGGTTTGCCTAAAAATTTAATGCCTATGCTTACAAATGCGCCTAAAACACCTGATTATAAAATTCTCACCAAAGAAGACATGCGCGAGCATGGACAATCTCCTAAAGATCTCGAGATTTAATATAAGAATGGCCAAACACGATTGTGTTTGGCCATTTAAATTTAAGGTTTAGTCCTACACCTATCCTGGCATTCCGTAAAAAAATTGTTCTTTAACTATTTTACCATCTTTTACTTCATAAACAGCTATCTCGGAAGTAGTTGAACGTTGTCCGCTCGGTTTGTGAGTGGTATCCATTTCAAAGCGTACAGAAAACCAATTATCGGCGACTGTTGGCTGACTTGCAACACTGCTATGAACTTCAAAATTGTTTTGCCACCAGTCTCCTTTTTTTGCGATGTCTTCCATGCCCTCTGCTCTTTCCATTTCTGATCCCGGTTGTTCAAGACTAACAATATTGGGGCTGTATAATTCTTGATAACAACGATCATAATCTCCTTTATTACACCATTCGACGAGCTTATTTGCAATTTCTTTTGTTTCCATTAATTCTCATTTTTTATGGTTATTGATCCTTATTGTTTAAAGATAACCAACCTTTGTATTATTTTCAAATGCTTGACGTTAAACAAATTAACACTTACAATTTAGTGAAAAATTTATTTTTACTACTTTACAAGTAACTAATCAACACCTCTTAAGAATTATGGAAGAATTAAACATCAATTGGCTGGCTATAGTCGCAGCCGCTTTGTCAACACTTGTGGTAGGGTCTATTTACTACGGCCCGCTTTTTGGAAAAATGTGGCAAAAGGAAGTCGGAATGAGCGACGCAGAATTGAAAAGTGGCAATATGGTCAAGATTTTTGGTCTTAGTTTGGTATTTGCCTTTTTCATTGCTATTACCTTGTGGATGCAAGTAATGATAGGTGGCGGACCAGGAGAAGCACATGGAGCCAGTCCGTATTTAACCTTTAAGCATGGTGCATTTCATGGCGCCTTAATGGGAATATTTTTAGTTTTGCCTATCATTGGAACTATTGCACTATATGAGAGAAAGTCTTTGCGTTATGTGCTACTAACAGTAGGATATTGGACCATATCTATGGCTGTAATGGGTGGAATCATTAATGTGTGGCAATAAATAAACCTCACGGGAAGCATGCGCATTCAAAAGCATGTTGACACACAATTATTTTGATTTAAATGGCCGATGCTGCTTGTATTCGGTCATTTTTATTTGGCGTACAAAAGGTTTAAAGATAAGATTTGCAGCACTACGACGATGTCTCACATAACAGGTCAAATTTTCAGGAATAGCTCCAACGGTGCTTTTAATCTCGGAGGCTGTACGGCCAAAATTAATTTCCTTTGCACCTAGCTCGATTCCCATACGTATGTAATCATTGAGAATTCTTGGGTATATGGCAAATTCCTTATTGCGCGCATAATCCATGCCTATAAAATGAGCATCTAAGGTTTCACCCACCTTAAAAGCAGTTGCAAACCCTATCATTACTTCTCCTAACCAGTATGTATTAAAAAGTACGCTTTCGCGAAAGCACTCTTTTAAACCAGCATAGGTTTCTATCTCGAGCTCAACGGCATTAAAGGTTGCTTTGTCTGCAATATTGCGATACAATTCCTGCAATTTTTGAGAGTATTCTCGAATTTCTAAAGCGTCAAAAGACCGCACCTTTAGGGCTTCACTCTTACTATCGGCTTTATTTACCTTGACTCTATATTTTGACTTTAAATTTTCTTTATATTTCTCAAAGGAATTCCATTGTACTTTGAGTCTCATATTTGGCTCAACCACAAAAGACTGGAATTGATATTCTTCGACCCGTCTTGCAGATTCCAATTGCGAACTATTAAAATCTTTTAAGAAAAACACAGAAGCTCTTTTTTCTGAATTCATGAGCTTCATTGCACGTGCGACGTCTTCGTACACCTTATTTTGAGGGATATCTGCTCGAATACAGATTCCAAAATTGCCGCTTAAAAATACATTACCACATACCATTAAATGAGTATGACGACCATTTAGATAACATTGCACAGAGCGTGCAATCCTAGCCGAAAATGTCAAATTTTCGGTAGCCGCATCTAAAGCCACATCTAAAGATTGAATAACGGCCAATGCAACAGCAGCTCCCTTAGTTTCAAATACTAAATAGTGATAATTAATCGCCGGATTTGACGCTTCAAAAACAGTTAAAAAGTCCTTAGAAAAATAAAAAGAATTCTCACAATCCAGATGCTGAAAAACGGCATCCGGCACTTGATCAATTCTTGTGAGATATGTTACTTCATAATTATTCAAGGGCGACTTTTTTTCGTTTTGTACTCAAATATACGCCTAGAAAAATGAGCGAGGCAGCGAGTACTCGAATCGTCGTTAAGCTATCTGCTCCAAGTAGGATGGCAATGAGTGTAGCAATAAGAGGTTGCAAATAGATAAACGCCCCTATAGTGGATGGACGTAGTTGGCGCAATGCAAAAATATTAAATAGGTAGGTGCAATAGGTGGTTCCAACCACTACAAATACCATAACCCATACCGCAGACATAGGTAATGCTTTCCATTCTACCTCTAGAAATTCAGGCATAGCAACAGGAAGGTTCATGAATACCGCAATTAGAAAAAACCATTTCATTAGAGTGATAGAAGAATATTTGGCCGTTAATGGCTTGACTAGAATTAAGTAAATGGAATAGGCAGTCGCATTAATCAGGAAAAATACATTGCCCAAAGGTATGTTGGGGGCATTTGCTTGTTGCTTTGCGCCAAAAAGAATAAGCACCAAAGCACCTACAAAACCCACTCCGATTCCCACACCTTTCATCCATGTAATTTTTTCTTTGAGGAATACCGCAGACAATAGTAAAAGGATTACTGGAGAAATTGTAATCACTACACTACTATTTATGGGGGTAGACAATGCTAAGCCTTTAAAAAAGCAAAGCATATTAATCGTCATCCCAAAAAAGGCACAAAGAGCCATACGGCCCCAATCTCTTCGATCAATTTTTTCTTTGGGAACAAATAAACTCGTAATCCAAAATAAGACGGCTGCACCTAGTACCCGAAGCATTATAAAACCAAAGGGTTCAATATAGGTAGGCATAAGATCCTTAGCCAAGGTATGGTTTAAACCATATATAAAACTAGCTCCAAAGGCGGCTAGAAAAGCGAGATGCCTTTTGTTCATTTAGTAATTTTTAGCCGTTAAAAGCAGCCACTGCTGCGGCAACTGTTTTTTTACTATTTCCAACAAATATCTGATCGCCTACAAGCATCACTGGACGTTTTAAAAAGGTGTAATGCTCTAAAATGAGGTTCTTATAATCATCCTCGCTAAGCTTCTGCTCGTTCAGAGCGCGCTGCCTATACAGCTGAGCCCGTTTACTAAATAATGCCTCATAAGAGCCTCCCATATCTTTCATCATGTCCAATTGTTCTTCAGTAATGGCCTCTTTCTTGATGTCCTGCATTAGGACCTCTGAAGAAGGGTTGATCTCGGCAATTATTCTTTGACAGGTCGAACAGCTTGAAAGGTGGTATATTTTTTTCAAAGTAGTGATTCTTTGTGAGGTTAAAACTGTTATAAAAATACCGCCATTTCAGGCTATTTTGGATTAATTTTAGAAAAAAATTACTACTATGGAATACGCCTTTGATATTTGCCTTAAAAACCGTCAGCTTCTCGATGGAATTTTCAAGACTTTAACCCTTGAACAATTGAATACAATTCCACCTGGTTTTAACAACAATATCCTTTGGAATATTGGACATAGTATCGTGACACAACAACTCTTGGTATACGGTCTTTCTGGTAATGAATTCAAGATAAGTCAAGATCTTATTGACCTTTATAGAAAAGGGACTAAACCTGAACGTGCAATGACACAAAAGGAAGTTGATGAAATCAAAAACTTGCTTTTTAGTACCCTTAGTCAATTAAAGGCCGACTACGCTAGTGGCATATTTAATGACTATACAAAATATACTTTAGGAACCACAGGAGGCACATTATCGACTGTCGAAGACGCAATCGAATTCAATAATTACCATGAGGGCTTGCATTTGGGATATAGCATGGCGCTAGCCAGACTGGTTAAAAATTGAGAAACGGCGTCACGTCTGGCCAAGATATGTAAAAATCAAATGGCTCACTTTGATAGGCGGTTATCTCGTATGCTTGGTAATATAGCTGCAGTCCTTCCTCTGTAAAACCTAGATTTTCTGGAAGTTGAAATACCTCATTTTCGAATTCTAAGGCTTCATAATTGGGTGAAGTGCTTGAAAGTGCTTGCTGTTGTTTGTAGAATTCCGCTTTCGCTAAAGCGGAAAAGCCATCAAGATCCTTAAACATATTCAAGGCTGTCATTTCCTTTCCAGTGGCTACATTGAAATTTTTATAAAGGAGCCCCTCAAAACCATGAGCACCCCCTGCAAATTCATAGAAGTCGGATCTAAGACTCACTATTTCATTAGATTGGTAGGAAACAGCTACCACCCACTGTAATTGATGAGTTTCAGACATTATAGAATCTTCGGGATAGGCAGTTTGAGAATTATTAAGGTAGACCTGAGCGGCTTGTTCTAAAGATTCTACTTCTTGTCCTTCCATCGTAAGTTGCGCTACCAATTGGTCTTGAATCCCTTGATTGACCGTTGCTGCTAAAGAGCTAGGCTCTATCATTTTTATATATTCAATATGTAATTCTGGACATTGTTCATGTTGGCATTGTTCAAAATCGGCGGTATTAATCACTTCTGTTTCATACTGAAATACGACATCTTCAGTACAACTTAAACACAGTATAATTAATAATAATGCAAAGGCTTGAGAGATAATTCTAAAATAGGAGGGCTTCATCATTGTCTAAAGGTAGGCGCATTTTTGGAATTGCACAATCGGAATGGGTACATTTACAAAGCCGAAAAAGTTCTTAAAGAACAGTGTCAAAAAGGATATGAATTGATATAATTGTCTATGAAATTCAACACAAAAACAATACACGGGAAACAGGAGAATGACAAAGCTTACGGAGCGGTGATGCCTCCTATTTATCAGACATCGACCTACGCACAAACCACTCCTGGAGGTCATAAAGGCTATGAATACAGTCGTTCCCAAAACCCAACTCGCACAGCCTTAGAAAATGCATTTGCAAGTATAGAAAATGGGGAATATGGAATGGCCTTTGGTTCAGGTTTAGCTGCTATAGATGCGGTTTTAAAATTATTAAAATCAGGAGATGAGGTAATCTCAACAAACGATCTTTATGGAGGAACCTACCGTTTGTTTACTCAAATATTTCAAGACTTTGGAATCAAATTTCACTTTATTGGCATGGACAATGCGGCTAATATTGGTAAATATATCAATGCCAACACCAAATTAATTTGGGTGGAAACGCCTACCAACCCAATGATGAATATCATCGATATTAAAGCGGCGGCGGCAGTAGCTCAAGAAAACAAAGTGTTACTTGCTGTCGATAATACTTTTGCGACTCCTTATTTACAACGTCCTCTTGACTTAGGTGCTGATATTGTAATGCATAGCGCGACAAAATATATAGGAGGACATAGTGATCTTGTCATGGGCGCACTTGTAGTCAAGGAGAAAGCACTTGCAGATCGATTATACTTCATTCAAAAAGCCAGTGGAGCCATTTGTGGCCCCCAGGATAGCTTTCTAGCCTTGCGTGGTATTAAGACCTTGCATGTACGTATGCAACGTCACTGTGAGAATGGGAAGGCTATTGCATTGTACTTAAAAGATCACCCTAAGGTAGCTGCTGTTTACTGGCCTGGATTTGAGGATCATCCTAACCATACTATTGCAAAAGATCAAATGGACGATTACGGAGGGATGATTTCTTTCAGTACCAAAGAGAATTCCTTAGCGGGAGCTGTTTCGTTTGTGGAAAAACTAAAAATATTTACGCTGGCTGAGAGTTTGGGAGGTGTTGAATCACTAGCAGGTCACCCTGCAACGATGACGCACGCTTCTATTCCTAAAGAAGAACGAGAGAATTTAGGCATCACAGATTCATTAATTCGCCTTAGTGTTGGTATTGAAGATATTGAGGATTTAATCGCCGATATTGAACAAGCCT
>TARA_R110002051_G_scaffold125530_2_pt1 | contig 43932 bp, 34 predicted proteins | sample TARA_R110002051 | Tara Oceans TARA_R110002051 (sample SAMEA4397023) | marine metagenome | biome: Polar Biome; feature: [MES] marine water layer (ENVO:01000295) within the mesopelagic zone...; material: water (ENVO:00002006), including particulate matter (ENVO:01000060) such... | reverse complement strand
GCCCTGACGCTTCATGTGGTGCTTACGACGACGGAACTTGATGATCCGGATCTTATCGCCACGGCCATGGGCGCTGATTTCAGCAGTCACCTTGGCACCTTCAACAATCGGCGCGCCGATGCTGATGTCGTCGCCGTTGCCGATCAGCAGCACGCGGTCGAAATCGATGCTGGCACCGGTTTCCACGTCCAGCTTCTCTACTCTCAGGTATTCACCTTCGGTGACCTTGTACTGCTTACCACCGGTAACAATCACTGCGTACATGATGCTTTCTCCGTAATCCTGCTCACCCGGCGCTTAGGTATAATGATTAGTGGCCGGCATGGCTGCAAGTGGACCCGCCTATCGGGCCCTACCTTGCCATTGTCAAAACAGGGATGCTGTAAATCTGCTTTGCCGTAAATACAGTTAGCCATAAATACGGTTTTCAGGGGCGGAAATTCTACGCAAAGACGCAGCCCTAAGCAAGCATTAACCGTTCTTGGCCAATGCATCGCCTTTGGCCAGCAATCACCTACCGCAAACGGCCGAAAACAGCCCGTTTTCTTGACAGCACAAGGCCTGCCACATAGCATGCCGCGCAACCTTTGAGGAATCTGCAGTTAATGTCCAGCCTGCCTTTTTATGATGCGGTCACCCGGGATTTTGATGAAGTCAATGCGCTGATCATGCGCCAGCTTCACTCCCGCGTACCTCTGGTCGAAAAGATCGGCCACTACATTATCAGTGCAGGCGGCAAACGCTTACGCCCACTGGTGGTATTGCTCAGCGCCCGCGCTTGCGGTTTGGAAGATCCGCGCCAGCATAGCCTGGCGGCCATTATTGAATTTCTGCATACCGCCACGCTGCTACATGATGACGTTGTCGACATCTCCGACCAGCGCCGTGGCCGCAGCACCGCTAACGCCCTGTGGGGCAACGCTCCCAGCGTACTGGTTGGCGACTTCCTTTATTCCCGTGCTTTCGAAATGATGGTTGAGCTGGGGGACATGCAGATTATGCAGGTGCTGGCCAATGCCACCAACGTCATCGCTGAGGGTGAAGTACTGCAACTCTCCAAGGTGCGCGACGCCAGCACTGATGAAGCTACTTATATGGAAGTCATCCGCAGCAAGACCGCGATGCTGTTTGAAGCCTCCACCCACAGTGCCGGACTGCTGGCTAACGCCGACCCAGCCCAAACAGAAGCACTGCGTGGGTACGGTAATGCATTGGGCATTGCCTTTCAGTTGGTGGATGACGTGCTGGACTACAGCGGCGACGCACAAGCGATGGGCAAGAATGTGGGCGACGACCTGGCCGAGGGCAAACCTACCCTGCCGTTGATCTACACTATGCGCGAAGGCACCGCCGAGCAGGCAGCCCTGGTACGCCAAGCGATTCAGAAGGGCGGCATTGACGATATAGAGAGTATTCAGCAGGCGGTGCGCGATTGCGGCGGGCTGGAATATACCTCGCGGCTGGCCCGAGAGCAGTCGGAAGAAGCGGTAAGACTGCTGCAGAATTTACCGCCGTCAATCTACCGAGACTCGTTGGAGCAGCTGGCCCGGTTTGCGGTAGAGCGGGCTTACTGACAGCGGGCTGTCGCGGCGACTTTGTTCTCCGCGACACCATCGCGGCGAGGCCGCCGCTCCCACCAAGGGCCAGCCCAAACCCAAGGACCAGGCCAAGCCCAAACCCAAGGGCCAGGCCAAACCCAAACCCAAGGACCAGCCCAAACCCAAACCCAAGCCCAAGCCCAAGCCCAAGCCCAAGCCCAAGCCCAAGCATGCAGCATGCTGCTGCTTTTGAACTTGGTGGGAGCGGCGGCCTCGCCGCGATAAGGGTTTGAACTTGGTGGCAACCTCGACGCGAAAGGGCTTTAAAGCACCTTCAACAACTCGATATCAAACACCAATGTGCTGTGCGGCGGAATACTGCCCGCACCGCGAGCGCCGTACGCCAGCTCGGAAGGAATATACAGACGCCACTTGGCGCCTTCCTTCATCAACTGCAGCGCTTCAGTCCAACCGGCAATCACACCACCCACAGGAAACTCTGCTGGCTCACCGCGCTTGTAGGAGCTGTCGAACACTTCACCGGTGATCAGCGCGCCTTCATAATGCGTTTGCACGGTAGAGCTGGCCTGCGGCGTTACGCCGGTGCCGTCATTGACAACTTCGTACTGCAGACCAGACGCCAGAGTAACAATGCCTTCACGCTGGGCGTTCTGGGTTAAGAACTCGACACCTGCCTGCCCTGCTTCACGCGCGGTGGCTTCAGCAGCAGCCTGCATCTTCGCTTGCAAACCAGCGAAAGCCTGCTGCAGCGCTGCCTCATCAACCTGACTGGGTTGCTGGGTAAAGGCATCGCGCAGGCCGGCAACCACTAGATCAATACTCAGATCCGGTATGTTACTGCTACCCAGCTGATCACCCATCTGCCGGCCAATGCCGTAACTTACACGTTGTTCGTCCGTCTCGAAGGTGCTGCTCATGGCGGTGCTCCGCTAGAAAAATGGCCGTCAAGCCTGACATAAAGCCAGGAAGAATTCACCAACGCCAACGAGTCCGTTACAATGCCCGGCTTTTCAGGCCTATCAACCAGAGATCTCCCTCATGCTGGAAAAGTTGTTTCAACTCTCGGCCCATGGCACCAACGTGCGCACCGAAATTATCGCCGGCCTGACCACCTTCCTGACAATGGCTTACATCATCTTCGTCAATCCAATGATGATGGCCGACGCGGGGATAGATCCCGGCGCCGCATTCGTCGCCACCTGCCTGGCCGCCGCCATCGGCTCGCTGATCATGGGGTTGTGGGCCAACTACCCAATTGCTCTGGCGCCGGGCATGGGCCTGAATGCGTTTTTCAGCTATACCGTTGTGGGGTCGATGGGCTATAGCTGGGAAGTCGCCCTGGGTGCGGTATTCATCTCTGGCTTTATGTTCTTCCTGCTGAGCATTTTCAAGATTCGCGAATGGATCATCAACAGCATCCCCATGGCATTGCGCTCCGCCATCGCCGCCGGTATCGGCCTGTTTCTGGCATTGATTGCGCTGAAGAACGCCGGAATGGTGGTTGATCATCCCGCCACACTGGTCACCCTGGGCGATCTCACCCAGCCCGCACCGATTCTTGCAGCCCTGGGCTTTGTGATCATAGTCGCGCTCGCCTATCGCCAGGTGACCGGCGCAGTGATGATCGGCATTCTGGTCATTACCGGCATCAGCCTGATAGCAGGCCTGAGCCAGGCGAGCGGCATCGTCTCTGCGCCGCCGAGCCTAGCCCCCACCTATATGCAACTGGACATCCGTGGCGCGCTGGAAATCGGCATGCTCAGTGTGATTTTTGCCTTCCTGTTCGTTGATCTGTTTGACACCTCTGGCACGCTGATAGGCGTCGCGCAACGCGCCAATCTGGTAGACAAGAACGGCAAAATGCCGCGCCTGGGTCGCGCACTGATGGCCGACAGCACCGCCACCATGGCAGGCGCCGCGCTCGGTACGTCCACCACCACCAGCTATATCGAATCGGCCGCCGGCACCGCAGCGGGTGGCCGTACCGGCCTGACGGCCTGCGTAGTGGCGCTGCTGTTTCTGCTGGCACTGTTTTTCTCGCCACTGGCCGGAGCCGTGCCCGCCTTCGCCACCGCGCCAGCGTTGATGTTCGTAGCGGTACTGATGACCGGCGGGCTGATCCAGGTTAACTGGGACGACCTGACCGAAGCCGCTCCGGTGGTGATCACTGCGATCATGATGCCGCTGACCTTCTCAATCGCCAACGGCATCGCCCTGGGTTTTATCGCCTGGACGGCGATCAAGCTGCTCGCCGGTCGCTGGCAGGACCTTAACCCCAGCCTGTATATCCTGGCCGGCCTATTCATCATCAAACTAGCGTTGTTCAACTAATGGGCCTGTCTTTCAACCCCGCCGACTATGACCAGGAACTGGCCACCAAGCGCCAGCGTCTGATTGACCTGCTCGCACCTTTTCAGGCGCCAGAACCACAGGTTTTCTCCTCACCCAAAGAGCACTTTCGGCTGCGTGCCGAATTCCGCCTGTGGTATCAGGATGGCCAAGCGCACTACGCGATGTTCGAGCCTGGCGATAAACACAAAGCCGTGTTGATTGAACAACTGCCGATTGCCAGCCGCCGCATCAATGAATTGATGGGTCCGTTGCTCGCCGCCTGCAAAGCCGAACCGCTGCTGGGTCGCAAGCTGTTTCAGATCGAGTTTCTGACCACCCTGTCCGGCGAAGCACTGGTTAGCCTGTGCTACCACCGGCCGATCGATGAGAGCTGGGACGCCCCCGCGCAAGCGCTGGCAGAGCAGCTAGATATCATGCTGATCGGCCGTAGCCGCGGACGCAAACGAGTACTGCACCGCGACCATGTGCTCGAAGAGCTGCAAGTCGCAGGCCGCACCTGGCGTTACCAACAAGCAGAAGGCGGCTTTACCCAGCCCAACGGTCACGTCAACCAGTATATGCTCAGCTGGGCGCTGGACGCTGCAGGCGAGAATAGCGACGACCTGCTGGAACTGTATTGCGGCAACGGCAACTTCACCCTGCCGCTGTCTACGCGCTTTCGCAAGGTCATGGCCACCGAACTGTCGAAAAGCTCGGTCAAATCAGCTATCGCCAACCTGGATATGAATCAGGTCGAGAATGTGACGCTGATCAGACTGGCAAGTGAGGAAGTCACCGAGGCCCTGACCGGTGTGCGTGAGTTCCGCCGTCTGCGGGGCATTGATCTGAGCGATTACAACTTTGGCACCGTGTTTGTCGACCCGCCGCGCGCTGGCCTTGATCCTGCAACACTGGAGTTAGTCAGGGGTTACCAGCGTATTCTGTATATCTCCTGCAACCCGCAAACGCTGGCCGATAACCTCACCGCACTCGACAGCACCCATCGCATAACCCGCTGCGCCTTGTTCGATCAATTCCCCTACACGCACCATATGGAGAGCGGGGTGTTGCTGGAGCGCCGATAACACCATAGCCCGCCAATACGGCAGCCGCTCTCCTCGTCGGCACCCTTTTGGCGCACTACTGCATCCTGCCCTATACTCTGCCAATCGACCAAAAAAATAAATCAGCGGCACTCAGCACCGCCAGTCGAGGCAGCAGACGTATGGCACAGGAACGTTTTCTGTACGAGAACATCAGTCAGCAGTTGCGCAATCAAATCGGCGGCGGGAGTTATCGAGCTGGCGAGCGACTGCCATCCGTGCGTCGCCTGAGCCGGGTTTTCGGTGTCAGTATCAATACTGTGGTGCAGTGCTTCCGCCAGCTGGAAATGGATGGGGTGATCGATATCCGGCCGCGCTCCGGGGTTTTTGTCGCGAGCAACCCGCCGCTCAAGCAGCCACCGAGCACGATGGCACAATTCCTGGCATTACCTGTAGAAGTCTCCCTGAGTGAAGATGTCCTCCATTATATGGAACCGCATGTGGAGGAGCATCTAGTGCACCTGGGGATTGCCCTGCCGGCACGCGAAATCATGCCGATTGACCGCATACTGCGTACCCTGCGCGAGGTCACTCGTACGCACGCCCTACAAGCCTGGGATTACATGCATCCGCATGGCCACGATCGTTTCACCCATCAGTTGGCCCGACGCAGTCTCAACTACCCGGTCCCGATCAACCAGGAAGACCTGATCATCACCAACGGCTGTATGGAGGCATTGGAGCTGGCCCTGCGCACCGTGACCCGCCGCGGCGACACGGTAGCGGTGGAAACGCCCACCTATTATGGCGCGCTAGTAGCCCTGGAGGTCATGCAACGCAAGGCATTGGAGATCCCCACGCATCATCGCGACGGCATGTGCCTTTACTCGCTGGAGCAGGCGTTCAAACACGGCCAGGTAAGCGCTTGCATGGTGTCATGCAACGCGCAGAATCCGCTGGGTTTTACCATGTCGGCCGAGCGCAAACAGCAGCTGGTGGCATTGGCTACCCGCTACTCGGTACCGCTGATTGAAAACGATATATGGGGTGATACCGTGTATGCCGGAGACGCGCCGCCCGCTAAAGCCTACGATAAAGCCGGCATGGTGATTTACTGCAATTCCTTTTCAAAGTCACTGATGCCGGGCATGCGCCTTGGCTGGGTGGCGCCAGGGCGCTTTCATCACCGCCTTCGCGAACTGAAACAGATCAGCAGCATCACTACCGCATCGGCACCCCAGTTGCTTATGAGCCGGCTGATGGAAAGCGGCTTTTACGCGCAACACGTTCAGCAATTGCGCCATCAATTGGCAGCGCAAACCCAGGAAACCGCCGCAGCCGTGCTGGATGCCTTCCCTCCCGGCACGCGCATCGATATCCCCACCGGCGGTTGCGTGCTCTGGGTCGGCCTGCCACACCGGCTGGATTCCAGAATATTATTCGACCAGGCGCTGGCTAAAGGCATTCATATTTTCCCTGGCACGGTGTTTTCCGTTGGGCCCCGGCATTTCAACTATATGCGCCTGAACGCCGGCACCCCAATCAACAGAAAACTGCGCCAGGCCATTGGCCAACTGGGTGAGCTGGCGCGGGGCATTTGAAGGCCCAACAGCGTCTCCCGCTCATGGCTGTCGGGCGATGCCAGTGTAGTCATCGCTGTAGCAGGGGCTATCACCACACACGTCGTTCACTGCGCCACCCGTTTTCATAAACTCCGATTTCTGCAAACGCGCTGCCACCGTATTACGCGGTGATTCGTGCGGGTCACGACCTACTGACACATCAGGACCCGTGTTGTTGGTCGGGGGGAAAGGGTTACCCCGGTTTCCGTCCGCATTCACCGCACCTGAATCCCAAATCATCAGCGCGTGACCGTCATACGGGTACTGCTCGATCAGAGGAATAGCGTAGTAAGGATTACTGTCCGGGTGCTCACCCAGACGCACGCTAGGCTCATGAATCGCCGCGCCAATAGTGCGGGCCATGATCTCGGCGCTCCACTGAGTCACCTGATAATCCCCCAGAGCAACGTGAAGAAGTAACCGCTTGTTCGTCGGCGTATTGGGCAGGTAGTCTCCGGCCAAGTGGCTGAGATAACCGTTATTCTCCGCCCTGTCCCACAACATTTGCATGAGCGCGAAGATCAGCGAGCGATCCAACCCGTCTTCGTACGCTTGATACAGAACCGTCCCAAACCGCTGATTGAAAGGGCCGTAACGGCGTAGCAACAGACTGTAATTGCTGCCGGGCACGCCGAGAACGCCACGATGGATGTTGGGGGCGGTGGCTACCAGCGCACCGCCGAGAATTCCACCCTGGCTATTACCGTCATAAAACACCTCGGAAGGATCGTATACCAAGGTCTCTGCGGGGCCGTGCCTGAACGCCGGGTGCGACTGGAATCCCTGCGGATGGGTTAACAGCTCAGCCAGAAACATGGCGTTCAATACGCCCTGCTGACTGCGGTCCAACTGCTGAGGCAGCAAGCTGATGTTGGCCAATATCCGATGAATGACGCCGGCAATGAAATCCTCGGTCGCCATACCAACCCAATCAGTGGCGCAAAACATGACGTTATGCTCGGTCTGCATATCCCGCACATTACCTGAGCGGAACTCGCCTCCCGGCCCTTCGCCAAACAATCCATGCCCATAGAGCGCCGCACGGGCAGCTGTAACCGGACTGGCAGCATCGTCAAAATCTGCCACGGCAGTCACCGGAATCTGGCAACGATAGCGCGCCGTGAAAAAATCAGTCCCGTTAAATACCTCCGGCAACGCATCTGGATCATCGCTTGCGTAGTTAAAGGCCGAGCCGGGCGGGCCACCCTCGGCATTTAGATAATTGGGTACCTGGATAGTCCCAGTGATACCACGACTCAAACCCGCGCGAGCAGAGCCATCAATCAATAGCCCCGCTTGGTCCACGGTAAAGACGGGAGCGCTATTACCCAGCCGCGCAAAGGCATCATCTCGTATGCTCAGCAGCCGTTCAGTAATGGACGCCTGACTGGCAATGGTAAAATCCCAGGCCAGGTTGAGACCCTCTCGCTCCACACCATGCGCCTGTAAATGGTCAAAGATGTCCACCATGGCGCTGCGGCGCGCTTCGTAAACATCTACGCCCGTATCGATCCCATCACGATAGGCGCGAAACAATTCGTTCGTTTCCAACAGCTCACCATCGGCGCTCCGCGCATTGCGGATCGCAGCGATGTAACGATGCCCCTCCTTGAAGTTGACCGCAGGCCGAATAATCAACGCCTGTCTCTCGGCAGACGGTGCGTTGGCATCCAACTCGGCCCAGATCAACTGCCGCTCACCGGTGCCCGCATCGATCACTAGAATGGGCGCATCCGCCGCCAGCGACGCTTCTATATCAGTGATGGATACCGCGCCTGTCTGCTGCAAATCAATACCTGGCAGATGCGCCAGTAACATTGATCCAGGCGAGAACCCATCGTTACGGTTCCACTCGTCAGGATCGACCGGCGCGGCCACGGTGGTGGTCACACCCTGTGGCGCCAGCTGGCTCGCAGCAATCGATACCGGCTGCGCAACCGGCATACCCGCCATATCGAAATCCACCCGCAAGCCCGTCTGCGTAGCGGCGTCCTGACGAGTGAAGAAGTTGCTCGGGAAGGGATAGAGACAGTGGCCATGTACCGTATGGTCACAATAGCCGGCACTTGCCTCGTCGAATCCCGACAGATCAACAGTCGCTGGCAGCGCCGGCGTACTTGAGCTGGAGCCGGAACTCAGGCAGCCCTGCAGCAGCATGGAACTGCAGGCAAGCACAACCAGGATCAACGTGGGTTGCATGGCTATCTCCTTTTTTTTGTTGTTGGTATGCACTCCCAGACTAAAACCTCCCATCCCTGCAAAACAGATACAGATATTACGAAACGGCTGACACAGATACTGCTACCCAAGCGGCCCAGCCCCTGAAATCTGTGACAGTGCTTTAACGGAATCTGTACCTGTTTTATCCCTCAATTAGGGCCTTAGCATAATGTTGCCCGACAACCACAACAAAAAGGCCATAAGAGGGATCTAGCATGTCCACACTTCAGCGTTACTCAACACCTTTTGCAGCAAGCCTTCTCACCCTTGCCTTAACCGGCTGCCTCAGCTCTGGCGGCTCAAGCTCCAGTTCAGATTCCGGCGGTTCACCACCCGATTTCACGCTCAGCGTGCTGTCCAGCGCACCCGATCAGGTCAGCGGCGGCGATGTGCTGCTCTCGGTGGAAGGTGACATGGGCCAGATCGATAGCGAATTGGATCAACTAGAGCTATGGCTCAATGATCAGGAGGTCGACCCTGCGCGCATAACCCGTCGCAACGGCCGTTTGGAAATTTTGCTTGAGGGGCTCGAACTCGGCGAGAACGAACTCGAGCTGCACCACGCCGCCCACGGCCCGCTGCATAGCATGACCCTGACCAACCATCCGATAACCGGCCCAATCTTCTCAGGGCCGCAGCAGTACCCCTTTGTTTGTACTGTCAGTACCGAACTGAACAAACAGCCACTGGTAGACACTGACGAGGGCATGGGCTTCCCGGTTTATGATGCCAGCAATACGCAGATAGGCCTGAGCAAGGACTGCTCGATTGAGTCCTACGTAGAGTTTTTCTACCGCGCCACCGACAACAGCTACAAGCCACTGCCAAGCGACCGCACACGCCCGGCAGACCTGACGACTACCACATTGACAGATGGACGCGTGGTGGACTTTATCGTGCGTCGCGAAGTAGGCACCATCAACCGCTTTATTTACAGCTTTGCCACATTAGCCAGCCTGAATGATGCGGCCGAAGCGGCCTCAACCGAACTATGGAATGGACGAGCCATGTTCCACTTCCTCGGCGGTGTGGCCATCGGGCATACGCAGGGGCGCATGGACAACCGGTCCATGTCGCCAGAGGTGCTAGGCAAGGGCTATGCGGTGCTCTTCTCCACCGGCACCCGCACCAGCTCGCATTACAACCTGCAAGTTGGTGGCGAAACCGCGTTGATGGTCAAGGAGCACTTCGTCAAACGCTTTGGCGTCCCGGATTATACCGTCGCCATCGGCGGCTCCGGAGGCGGCATCCAGCAGTATGTCTATGCGCAGAACCATCCAGGCCTGCTGGACGGCGGCGTACCTCAGTACTCCTATCCCGATATGGTGACCCAAACCATCCATATCGGTGATTGCGAGCTGCTGGAGCACTATATGGATGTCACAGACAAGGACAACGCCCTCTGGACAACCACCGCGAACCGTAGCTGGTTGGTGGGGCTAAACTCAACTGATGACTACCCAGACCCGTTCGCCCCCTACAAGCCCATGTTCGGCTATAGCACTGCCCCCGGCATGACAGAATGCATACCCGCCTGGCGCGGCCTGACCCCACTGGTCATGAATCCGCTTTACGGCGAGGCACGCAACCAAGCGCAGATGCAGCCGCCGGGCATTATGGATTCAGTGCAATGGACGCATTATGACGATCTGCGCAATATCTATGGCCTGGATGATGAAGGCCAGCCGCGCACACTGTTCGACAACGTAGGGGTTCAATATGGTCTTCAAGCCCTCAACGACGGTCATATTACCCCGGCCGAGTTTCTCAAGCTAAACTCGCAGATCGGCGGCTGGAAGCAACCCAAAGATATGATCCAGGAAGGCTTCCCATTCATAGGCACCGAAAGCGATGTCTTAGCTGATCCAAGCAGGTTCGACCCCTGGAGTAGACGCAATATGCGTTTGAGTCCAGACGGCACAGCCCCCGCCCCGCGAACCCAAGGTGACTTGCTAGCGATCAATGCGGCCTACAGTTCAGGCATGGTATTTGACGGAGAGCTGACTATTCCGATGATCGATTGGCGGCACTATTTGGAAGAAGTACTGGATATGCACAACAGTCACCAATCGTTCTCCGGACGTCAGCGTATACGCAACCAGATGGGTCATTCGGATAACCAGGTGATCTGGTTTACCGACGCACGCCCCACTAATGTCAGCGACCCCACTCGCCCGCGCCCCCAAAACGACTTTGACCAGACCTGGCAAGCCCTGGACGTGCTGCACGACTGGATAACCAATATTCAGGAAAACCCTGGGCAAAGTGTTGCGGAGAATAAGCCGGACGCCGCAGTGGATAGCTGCTTCGAGACCAATGGCGAGCTGATCGCCGCGGGTGACAACGTATGGGACGGCATTCTTGACAACAACGTACAAGGTGCCTGCACCCAACTGTTCCCCACCTATACAACCTCAAGAATGGTCGCGGGCGGACCGATTGAAGGGAGTATTTTCAAATGTTCGCTAAAGCCAGTGAACACGGCCGTTAGTGACGGCACTTACGGTACCTGGATGCCGACCAGTGATCAGATCGAAGAACTACAGGCGATCTTTCCACAGGGAGTCTGTGATTACAGCCAGGCGGATCAGGGCCGGCCGCAGGGTTGATAAAGAAGAAGCTGTAGCGCTGCTGAAGCGCTACAGCTTTCAAGCCCCTTGCAGCACCGCAGCCCATTCGGTAGCGAGTTAATGATCGTGCGGGTAATAGAAATAGATTTGGCACACATAAAAGGGTACAGACATCTATAGAGATAGGCGGATATAGAATAAACGGAAAGCGCTGACTGAAAATGAAATGGCTTGGCTAACAACCTGAAGCACTCCCAGACATGGTTGAACCGACAGCTTTTACAAAACAGGTGCTACCTAAAGCTAATCAACGCCAGCAATATTCCTTACTTTCGGAGCCTGAAGATCCCCGGCCCCCCGCTGCATTCAATGTCAGATTGCCACACTTAGTATCATTGAACTGCTGGGTTGCAGTAAGAGTATAACCAGCATCTCCTGCATTAACACCTATGCCTAATGTGTATTTATCGGTTTCAGAAGAACGAGTTGTGGCAGAATTACCATATAGCTTAGCAATACTATCGGCGTACTGATAGTTCTGAGCGTAATACCTTTCCTGCCGCGCAGCAGCATCGCTCAGAAAAGCCTGCCCCTCCACTCTATTGCCACGCTTGACGTATTCGTCGTAACTCGGGTAAGCAATGGCTACCAGAATACCGATTATGGCCACGACAATCATGATCTCTATCAGAGTAAAGCCTTTACTAATACGATACATGTTTAACCCCTTGGGCTTAAGCCAACAACTGACCGATTTGTGATAGTAGCGGACAGTAAGACATGAATAGACAATAGGCCGCACTTGTTAAAATGCAAGGAGATCATGCCCTTGCATTCGCATATAGAGCTATCATTGGCCATCGACTATACGCCAGGACTGCCTGCCAATACTTGTTGGGTCGGGATAAATTCGTATTGTGTCAGAGCCTGTACTTAGCTCAAACTGGGCGCCCGGTGTTGATGAAATACTAATACCGCCTTCCCCGGCCTGCTGAAGACCCGACACGATCTCGTTATTCGTACCAGTATAATCAAAGGCATGATGTGATGTTCGACCGCCAGTGAAAGGGTTTATTGCATAGGTCCAGTTGCTGGCACCACTATCGCAGGGATCATCATTCGGAACCAAAGTCTGCAAGAAAATAGTCTGACTAAGCGCCGCCATATCTTCAATCAGCATCTCTCCATCGAAGGCGCTTGTGCCCACTCGCAAATCCACATACCAGCCACGCGTTCTAATAGTCCCGTTCTCGTTGAACCAACCTACAGGATTATTGGTTATTGTGCGTGCGTTGCGGCTACCGACACCATTAACTGATGAGGTCACCGTAGATTCAATCTGCTGTGCCTCCAGATCACTTCTATTGATACTGATAGCAGTAGTCGCTTCCGCTTTTGTTTCAGTATCCCAGATACCATAAAGACTCTGAGCATGGGTTTTCACACCATCCTTATCCCCGGATTCGAAATACTTTCCAGTACCGAAGATAACCAAATAACCCCGCTTCGATGGGTGCCGGATCAACGACGGAGGGGCTGTAATAGGCTGCCTTGTACTGCCAGTGGTAGATGTTGCTGAAAACATAGGTGTGCCGCCATAAGAAACCTTAAACCCGTCAAGACCGGTGCTCTTGTCAGCGCCATAAATATTGCCCGCGCGAGTAGGACTAGCACCTGCTCCCAGCAAATCAAACCGCCATAGATTGCCCTGCAAGTCACCAGCATAAGCATAGTCCGCTATTCCGTCGTTATTATAATCAGCCAGCCTGGGCGTAGAAAGGCCATTCTTAATCCCATCAGCCCCCTGCACTTCCAGACTTTTAACCAAAGCGCCTGTCTGCGCATCTATTATATAGAGAGCGGCCTTACCATTCTGGGTTCCAGCACCCTCATACCCATTCCCAGTGACAACAGCCCATTTGCCATTATGGAGACGGGCAATCGTGGGTTTGGAGAAACTATAGCCAGGTTTGACGGCATTACTATCAGGGACATCACTCTCATCAAACTCCCATAATAGTTTCTCCTGGCCGGGAGTGGTAATATCCAACGCAAACAGAGCTTTGCCTCCCGCCCGCAAAGTGCCAACTAGAATGGTGCGCCACTCATTACCAAAGTATACGTCGGCAACAACCGGTGAACCATCAACATAGAATTCATGGCTGTAGTTCTTGCCAGTCAGCTTGTTTAGTTTTGGGAACACCGCTGTAGGTATGAACGCAAATGTTTCCTCTCCTGTCTCCGTATCAAAACCATGCAGCATACCGTCGTTACCACCCACATAAACCCGATGAGGGCGAGGCTGTATGTCTTCTACACTGGAATTACGGGCCTTGATAGTATTTATGAATTTGGTATAGGCATCGTTCCCCTCAAGACGGTTGCCAAAGCTTTCAAGATAACGCGGCCCGGTGACCACCGCTGGTGTAGAGGAGTACATATCGCCTAATACATGTATCCGTTGACGGAAAGTAGTACCTTCTCCATTACGAGAGCCACGAATGAAGTTGAGCCGTTGCTCCCCGACACTGGCGGGATCTAGGGTGCCATCTTCAGGATTACGCCGCAGATCGTATGCCAAAGTGCCAGGCGTATTAGCACCGGAGTTTATTTCACCCCAGGAAAAATCTTTGAAGCCCGTAGTTCCCGTTGAGGCAATTTTAATATTTCGAGATGATGCCGCTCTGGAGTTCAACTCTGCCTGTGCGCTCCATAGCTCAGTTACGATCTCTATCGAGTCCGTTGAAGCTATGCGTTTAATGCGCTTCAAATCGCCTGACCAGTTTTCATCGCTAGCATACGAGGTTTGATAGAAATAACGGACGAAATTGTTACCCGTGCCATCATCCTCCATACCAGAGTTCACAGCAGGCTTGGAGGCAGTAGACTTGCGATCGGCAATACGACTGAGAATATCAGCAAAGGCTTGAACCATCGCATCAGGGCTGTCAACACTGAAGAACTCCCCACGCGAGTTTATGGCCGCATGCCATAGATCGTAGACGTTGTTTGGGCTGTCGGCGCTGGCAGCGGGCCAAGAGGTTCCCGCCTTTAGCTCGCTGTATCCTGTACCTTGAAACGTATTACCTTCCCAAGGAATACTTGCATTATTTAGTGACTCTGTTAGCCCAAGCCCCATTATAAAATTTGTCATACTCTGCCAAGTAGCGGGATTATTTCTCGGATCCCAATAGTCGGCTGTATCATTCCCGCTCTTGAACGGGATATAGGGGCTGACTTTGTTTTCCAGGCTTGGCTTAAGATCTGTCGCCCAGTAATGCATAGCCATATCTGCAACGGTATTATTTGTAGCATCGGCAAAAGGATGGATTGTGTTTTTATAAACCTTCCCGTCCGGCAGGGTAACGCTGGTATTGTCATGGCTTGAGGGAGCCGTTATATTATTATCGCTGTTCCACATCCCGTCAGTCATGACAATATGATAGCTAGGACGACAAGCATAAGTGTTGCTGCTGGTGTTGCCGCTACCACCAGGGTACTGCTGCCAAGCGGTATCGCCCTGCAGAAACTCCCCGGAGCGTCGCATTGCTGATCGCAGCGGTGTGCCGCCCGCAACATCAAATCTGGTGCTTGTCTGCAACCATGAAAAGAAGCTACTGCGTTGATCTGCAGAATATGGCCGAAACTGGTTTGCGCCGCAATTGGTATTTCCCGAGCTAGGGTTAGTACAGTGAATAAGACTTTGCCATGTTAAGCGAACGGAGGGTGAAAGGTCATAGAAGGCCAAACTGGCAGCAGTGATTGTGGACAAAGCGCGGTTTCTATAAAAAGAATACCAGTTAGCGAAGTTCTGTTCTTCTTGTGCCTCTACGAACTTAAGCTGATAGCAGTCATCATCATTCTTGGTACCATTGCACCCGCTTAGGCTTTCGTCATAAACATAGTAATAAGCCCTTGTAGGCCTCGCGCTCCAAGATGCGGTATATACATAGGAGGCATTGTTATTCCCGGTCCGCGTGCAGCCTACGGTACCTGGAAGGCTAGAAGAGGTTGCTGTGCAGTTAGAGGAGTTAGCATTCGCACCTCGTCGGATATCAATACTGATACCTGCAGCAGTAGTGCAAGACCTGGTAGAATTGTTGTTACTAATACCTATACCGCACGAAAAATCGGCCTCAAAATTTGGCGCCAAGATCGAATCTCTCGCTGCGTTGTCGCCTGCAGTATAGGAGCTGCCAACGCCATTCTTGGTTTTATTGTAGTTCCAGGAAACCTTGTAGCTGGATGATAGGTTGTCCCAGTCTGCACCGCTATTCTTATTTGGTAGAAATCCATCATAGTATGCTTTTGAAAATGACGTGGATAGAGCAACCTCCAATCCCGAACTATTAAATGAAGACGGGGCGCGGTAGTTCGTATCAGGGTTATAATAGTTAGGATTAAAATAGGCAGATTTTCCTCTACGACTACTACGTACGTTATTGATCGCGTCGGGTGTAAACGCGTAATTCATGGACGTTGAGTCGTCCATTGTAAAAATCATATTCGGCGGCACACCTTCCGAAAGACTCAACGGCGCCTGTGCGACTTCAGCCTGCACATTGGCGGATGCAACAAACAGGCCTGTACAAAGCAGAGAGGAAGCCAAGTATTGGAAAAAATGTGTGGACCCGTAATTTTTGGACATATCCCTTTCCTTAATTGTTCAGACCAACGTAGATATTGGAAATGGTGCTCTGCAGAGCAATCGTATCGCCCCCTTGCCCGTTGATCAGGTAATAATATGTACCGCGCCCCTCAGCTACCATGCCGTACTCAGCATTCAATGCCTCATTCTCGTCAGCGCCTGCGATAATCAACATGGTATTCCAGTAGGCTCTATACTCTGCGCGACTTTCATTTTCGGGGTCCAGGCCGGTGTAGGGCATCCATGCAAGCGTATTCGTCGCGTTAGCCGCATCCGCATCCTTCCCAGTGTTGTGATCGAGTAGGCTGGCGGCGCTTATGAAAACCAGAGGGTCGAGCGTCAAGGCCAAGCGCTTATCATGGTCACTCGCGTCAATGGGGAGCAGACAGGGTTTGTTCGCCATACTGACCTTAAGTGTATTTGATTTCGTACAGTTTGCTGCTCTATGCTCAAGCTTGTCCTGTATATAACCAGGCCCATAAAAACGAAACTCTGCCTCTCTCAGAGCCGCTCCCGCAGAATCCTGGAGCTGAGAAGTATATGCACGGCTTCCCGTAATTCGGGATTCCAGAGCTACTCCTCGCATGCTACCTATAGCCAGCAGTGTAAGGACCAATAGCATGACCAGGGCAACCAACAGTACAGCACCATTTTGCCCTTCAGTGGATGAGTGTTTCATGGCATAAGGTTCCTAATTGTCCGTGTGCTACCCGCAACCTGGTATAGGCGATTCTGGTCGCCCGCCTCGAGCCGAATTTTGCTTGTATCGCCGGCAGACGCTAACCAATCCGTATACACCTGTGATCCCCCTTCTCGCTGATTAGGAGCACTGGCCAGTAGAAGGGAATAACGAACAGCTCGGATAGGACCAGAATTAGTGGTCCAATCGCTGGCAGAAACAAATCGGTCACCAGTAGTTATCAGCGCCTTACTCAAAAGATCGTTTGTGCCGACACCGAACTCAAGACGAAAATCGGCGACATTGCCCAGCAATGCCTCCTCACCCACGCTAGAGCTAATATTTTTACAAGTGATAGTGCCGCTATCTAGGGCATCACCCTGATCATACTTAATTGCCAATATAACCAGCGCGGACTGAGGTGGAGACGTAAAAGGAATATCGTCATTAAACACCCCAGTAGCATTACCAATACAATCGGACTCTCCGCTAACAAGTGGTTGATAGCGAATACATATCCCCTGCTGGTCTGCTGTAGCCGTCACCGGGCTTCCTTTAGTGAAAGCGAGGCAGTCAGTGCTGGCACCTAGCGCAGGAAAGGCATACTCCGGCAGTTCATCGGGCGCCCGCCTATAGCCTGCCTTGGCCAGATAATCATTCAACAGCATTTCCGCATAACGGGCATTTTCGTGAATACTAGTCTGACTTCTCTGAAATAAATAATTGCGCTTGTTATCAATAAATATCTGTGTAACTCCGAGAATAAGAAAACTGCTGATGGCGAGCGCTATAAGCAGCTCGATCATGGAAAGGCCTTGCTGGCGACTCAATCTTGCGGCGCTCATAGCTCCACCCGTGTTCTGTAGATGCAGGTTGTGACGTCTGGTGCCCGTCCATCAGAATCAAGACATGTACCGTCTTTTACCTTCCAGGCTAGCTGGACCTCCAGGGTGGAGCCTCCGTCACAACTACCGCTGGTGGAGCTTGGGCAAATATAGGAGTGGGATCTGAAGGTGTCTGCGGCCTGAGGAAGGCTTTTTTGTACTTGGGCGGCCCAGCAATCCAACTGCTGTTGGGCCGTTTTTGCATTGGCGGGGTTACTGCATGTTTGGATTGAGGCAAAATCACTGCCTTTTACTTTGTAAAAAACAGATGAGCTCTTCAGTTTGTTATAAAGAGGGGTCTTGGGCGGTGTATTCTCAAAGAGCTCCGCCGGATTAATGCGCATGATTTCGACCAACTCATTGACCAGCATCACAGCGGTATTGCGCTGCACTGAATCCTGGGTTTGCTGTATCGCACGACTTTGCATGGCGACCACGCCCAGAATCCCTATAGTGGTTAACACTAGGGTAACTAGAACTTCAATCAGGCTGAAACCAAAGTTTCTTTTCATACGGGGCCTCATGATGGTGAACAACTGGCAAGATCGGCACCCTTGGTATCTTGCTTACCACGCGGGTATATAAAGGTTGCACCACTGCGCATGACTTCCAGCAGGTAACCGTTGGCTTTATCTCCATCGCGACACACCCCAATCTTCGCTGCATTTCCTGCGGTACCATTGGAATTGAAAGTCAAGGTAACAATAGATGAATTTATGTCCATCTGATCAGAATTATATTCAAGCATACGAGTTACATTACCATCGATAACAACGACCCATTTGCTATCAGCCGAGCTGGCCTGAACATTGACAGAAGAGCGGGTACTGACCGCCTCACTACGAGCATACTGTAATAAATTATTCAGCTCGTCAGCCTTACCTTGCAGCTGATTATTATGGATAAGGTTGATAAAGTTAGGGACGGCAATCGCTGCCGCAATAGCAAGCAGCACCACCACTATCATCAACTCAATCAAAGTGAAACCTTTCACACTTTTCATCAAAACTGCCCTCCTGTCAGTGCTTGCACTATAAAAAGCGACGCCGTCCACGTCTTCCGATGTGCGATAACCGGTACTATCTTCAGGACGACAGGTACTTTTACCTTTCAGGGCATACAGGAAGTAGCCCCTCTATCAACACGTCAAGGAGGATCGAATATGAACTCACGCGGGTTTACTCTGATTGAGTTGCTGGTGGCCTTAGTAGTATTGGGCATACTCCTCAGTATCGGCATGCCGGCCTTCGGCAAGATCATCGATCAACAGCGCATGGATTCTGGCCTGAGCAGCCTCACCGGCAGCCTGAATATGGCCCGGCTGGAAGCAGTAAGACGCAACCGGCCTGTGACCCTGGCTGCGATAGAGGGCGACTGGGGCAACGGCTGGTTGATGTTTCTGGATACCAATCACAACGGCCAATACGACGCAGGCGAACCGCTGCTGCGTGAGATAGCGCCTGACGCGGCAATCCGCATCCACGCCAATACGCCGGTAGCGCGATATGTACGCTTCAATGGCCGCGGTGAAAGCCAGTTGCTTAACGGGGGATTTCAGGCGGGAACCTTTCGCTTCTGTCCGCTCGCCGCTAGCGATGAAGGGCGGCGGGTGACGATCAATCAGGTGGGGCGTTGGCGGGTTGAGCGGGGTGTTATTGAAGCTGAGTATTGTGAGTTTTGATGGTTGGGATGGGCTCCCGCGTTCGCGGGAGTGACGAGTGGGGGCGGGAGTGACAGGTGGGGGCCGGAGTAACGGGCGAGCGGATAGTGCCGAGCAGCTTAACCGCTGGAAGCGAGCGCGAGTGACGCAGTTAGGCTGCGTCACTGCGGCGGTTTCAGGTACGGTATTCGGCGTTGATGCGCACGTACTCGTGGGACAAATCCGTGGTCCAGAGCGTTTCCTGGTAATCACCGCGGGCTAGATCGATGCGGATGGTGATTTCTGCCTGAGCCATGATGCGCGCACCCTGCTCTTCGGTATAGTCCTCGGCGCGGCCACCGCTGCGAGCGATGCATAGGTCGTCGAGATAAACGTCAATTCGTTCTACGTCCAGCTCCGGAACGCCAGCGCGGCCTACGGCGGCGAGTATTCGCCCCCAATTGGGATCGGAGGCAAACAGGGCGGTTTTGATCAGGGGTGAATGCGCTACAGCATAACCTACGTCCAGGCATTCATCGCGATTGCCACCGCCATTGACCTGAATGGTGACGAACTTGGTGGCCCCTTCCCCGTCGCGCACGATGGCTTGCGCCAACTCAAGCATGATGGATTTCACTGCAGCCGCGAGCTGCTGGTAATCAGCGCCATTGGCGACGGTAATTTCATCCATAGAGGCCTGACCGGTCGCGACCAGCATGCAGCAGTCGTTGGTGGAGGTGTCGCCGTCGATGGTAATGCGGTTAAACGACAGGTCAGCGGCTTCGCGTAGCAAGGCCTGTAGCACCGGCTGAGCAACTTTCGCGTCGGTGGCGATATAGCCGAGCATGGTGGCCATGTTCGGCCTGATCATGCCCGCCCCTTTGGATATGCCGGTGATGGTCACTGTCTGGCCGGCCAGGGTGATCTGCCTGCTGGCGCCTTTGGGCAGAGTATCGGTGGTCATGATGCCTTCGGCAGCCTGGGCCCAGTGGTCGGCATCCAGGTTGGCCAGAGCGGCTGGCAGCGCAGCTATCACCTTGGCGGCTGGCAGCAGTTCGCCGATGACGCCAGTGCTGAACGGTAGCACTTGTTCAGTTTGTACTTGGGTCAGCTGCGCGAGTGCTTCACAGGTCTGGATAGCGGCCTGCATGCCGGGCTTGCCCGTACCGGCGTTGGCGTTTCCGGTATTGACCAGCAGGTAGCGTGGCGCGTGATGGATGTGTTCGCGGCACAGGGTCACTGGCGCGGCGCAGAAGGCGTTGAGGGTAAACACGCCAGCGATGCTTGCACCTTCGGCCAGCTCCATCACCACGATGTCTTTGCGCCCTGCTCGTTTGATGCCGGCAGAGGCAATACCCAAGCGAAAGCCGGGGACAGGGTGAAGTACAGGCAAGGGGCCAAGACCGACGGGCATGGGGAGATCTCCGCTAACTGGATAAAAGAGTGGCGATTGTAGCAGCACTTTAGCGGGTGGTGCAGAGTGCGATGGCGCGCCGAGCTACCCGAGGCGAACGAATTCTGATTCGGGTATGTGGGTTACCATGAGTCCGCTGGCCGGGATGGAACCCGGCCACTCCCGGGGCGCTTGCGGGCAGTGTTGAGTTTCATCTGAAGCAGGCGGGGGGCTGGTGGCCTGTTGGCCGGGGTGGTACCCGGCCACTCCCAAGGGGCGCTCGCGGGCAGTGTTGAGTTTCATCTGAAGCAGGCGGTGGGGCTGATGGCCTGTTGGCCGGGGTGGTACCCGGCTACTCCCAGGGGGTGCCGGGAGTGTCGAGTTCCATCTCGACACGGCGATTATTCAGGTCAACCCCGCGCCGGTGCGAGGCCCGACCTGGTCGGCGTCAGATCAATCGATCTTGCCGTGGCATTGCTTGTATTTCTTGCCGGAACCGCAAGGGCAAGGATCGTTACGGCCGACCTTGGGGCCGTCACGGGTGACGGGTGCGGCGGTGGCAGTAGCGGTTTGCTCTGCTGGCTCTGGCTTCTCTTCAGCGCCCACGGGCGCTACCTCTTCATGCTTGAACTGCATGCGCTGGGCCATCTCTTGCGCTTGGCGGCGCATCCGCGCTTCCTCTTCCACTGGATCTTCGCGGCGCACTTTCACGTGACTGAGAATACGGATGGTGTCGCGCTTGACCGACTCGAGCATTTCTTCGAACAGGTTGAAGGCTTCACGTTTGTATTCCTGTTTGGGGTTCTTCTGCGCGTAGCCACGCAGATGAATACCCTGGCGCAGGTGATCCATGGTCGCCAAGTGCTCCTTCCACAAATCATCCAGCACGCGCAGTAGCATCTGCTTCTCGAAGGTACGCAGCGCCTCGGACCCGGTCAGCTCTTCCTTCTCGGCATAGGCCTTGACCAGCTCTTCCAGAATACGCGCACGCAGCCCTTCTTCATGCAGTGTGTCGTCGGCATCCAACCATTCCTGCACTGGCGCCTTGATACCCAGCTCGGCGTTCAGGTGCTGTTCCAGGCCAGGTACATCCCACTGTTCAGGCAGGCTTTGCGGCGGAATGTATTGGCTGATGGCGTCTGCTACGACGTCTTCACGAATCGCCTGAATGGTTTCAGACACATCCTGCGCTGCCAGTACCGCGTTGCGCTGGCCATAGATCACCTTACGCTGTTCGTTGGCAACGTCGTCGTATTCCAGTAGCTGTTTGCGGATATCGAAGTTACGGCCTTCCACTTTGCGCTGGGCTTTCTCGATGGCGTTGGTGACCATGCGGTGCTCAATGGCTTCGCCCTTCTCCATCCCCAGTGCCTTCATGAAGTTTTTCACCCGGTCAGAGGCAAAAATCCGCATGAGGTTATCTTCTAGCGACAGGTAGAAGCGGCTTGAGCCCGGATCACCCTGACGGCCAGCCCGGCCGCGCAGCTGGTTATCGATACGCCGCGACTCGTGACGCTCACAAGCGATGATATGCAAGCCGCCAGATTCCAGCACCTGCTGGTGGCGCTGCTGCCACTCGGCTTTGATCTGCGCAACCTGCTCTTCGGTTGGATTTTCCAGGCTGGCGACTTCCGCCTCCCAGCTACCACCCAGAATAATGTCAGTGCCGCGACCGGCCATGTTGGTGGCAATGGTTACCGCTCCGGGGCGGCCGGCCTGGGCAATAATCTCGGCTTCTTTCTCGTGGTGCTTGGCGTTCAATACCTTGTGCGGAATCTTCTCGGCATCCAGCAACCGGGAAACGGCTTCAGATGATTCAATCGAAGCAGTGCCCACCAGGATCGGCCGACCTTCACCCATGCTGTGCTTGATATCAACGGTGATAGCGGCGAATTTTTCCTCGATGGTCAGGTAGACCAGGTCGTTATAGTCCTTGCGCGCCATGGGCTTGTTGGTGGGGATAACCACCACATCCAGGCCATAAATCTGGCGGAACTCGAACGCCTCGGTATCGGCCGTGCCGGTCATGCCGGACAGCTTGTTGTACAGACGGAAATAATTCTGGAAGGTCGTCGAGGCCAACGTCTGGCTTTCGGCCTGAATCTTCAGCCCTTCCTTCGCCTCGATGGCCTGGTGCAAACCCTCGGACAAGCGACGACCCGGCATGGTCCGCCCGGTGTGCTCGTCAACCAGGATGACCTGATTGTTCTGCACTATGTATTCGACGTTGCGATGAAACAGCACGTGGGCACGCAAGCCCGAATGCACATGGTGCAGCAGGTTCAGGTTCTGCGCTGCGTACAGGCTGTCGCCCTCGGGCAACAGACCTTCCTGACTGAGCAAACCCTCAACAAACAGGTGACCTGACTCGTTCAGCTCGACCTGGCGGGTCTTTTCGTCGATAAAGTAATGCCCTTCCACCTCATCCTGACCCTCTTCGGCCAGATAGCCGCGGGTCAGCTGTGGAATCAGCTTGTTGATCGCTTCATAGAGTTGCGAGCTGTCGTTGGACGGGCCGGAGATAATTAGCGGGGTGCGCGCTTCGTCGATCAGGATCGAGTCGACTTCGTCGATAATCGCGAAATTCAACTCACGCTGAAACTTGTCTTCAATACTGAAGGCCATGTTGTCGCGCAGATAATCAAAACCGAATTCGTTGTTGGTGCCGTAGGTAATGTCGCAGCGGTAAGCGTCGCGCTTGTCCTGCGGATCCTGAAATGGCACCACAACGCCCACGCTCAACCCCAGAAATTCATACAGTGGGCGCATCCAGCCGGCATCACGCCGGGCCAGGTAGTCGTTGACCGTAATAACGTGCACACCCTTGCCGGACAAGGCATTCAGATAAGCCGCCAGCGTCGCGACCAGGGTCTTGCCCTCACCGGTTTTCATTTCGGCAATGTGGCCTTCGTGCAAGGTCATGCCGCCGATCATCTGGGCATCAAAGTGACGCATGCCCATGACCCGTTTGCTGGCTTCACGTACCAATGCGAAAGCTTCGGGAAGAATGGCATCCAGGCTTTCGCCCTGTGCAACCCGTTCTTTGTATTCGGCAGTCTTGGCCTTTAGCTGCTCGTCGCTCAGGGCGTTCAGTTTTTCTTCGTGGGAGTTGATCGTTCCAACGATCCGGCCCATGCGTTTCAACTCACGCTCGTTCTTGCTACCAAACAGTTTCTTCAATAAAGGCGCAAACATAGTCGACTTTGATATCCGTTTGAGGGTTGACAGGTCAGGCCGTGGTCAATCGGCCATTACCGCAAAACAAGCATTCTACTCTGAATCAGCTGACACAATAAACCGTGAGGGGTTTTATCATGCGCGCCGAGCTTGATATGGCGACAGAGCCGCGAGGAAAGGAGATCAAGCCAGGGACCAGAAGCCCCGCTTGGCAAGCGCAGGCAGCAACCTGCGCAAGGGACGCGTTATTTGAGCGCGATGTGGCGAGCCGGGTTGACCGCCATGCCTTTATGAAACACCTCAAGGTGCAGATGCGGGCCGGTAGAGCGGCCGGTAGACCCCACCGTAGCAATTTGCTGGCCTTTACTGACCAGATCACCTTTCTTGATATCCAAGGTGTGAGCATGAGCGTAACGGGTTTTATAGCCGTCTCCATGGGAGATTTCGACCATATTGCCATAGGCGCCATTGCGCCCAGCAAAGGTCACCACCCCGGCACCCACGGCAAAAATCGGTGTGCCGCGCGGCGCGGCGAAATCCAGCCCAGTATGCATGGCGATACGACCGGTTAGCGGGTCACTACGACGGCCAAAGCCTGAAGAGATATGCCCTTGATGCACCGGCCTGAAGTCAAGCAAGGCATTGCTGTCGACACTGCGATTGACCATCAGCTTTTCCAACAGTTTCAGCTGTTGGGTACGGCTGTCGATGCGATCGGCGAGCCTGTCCAGCACTGACTGCACGTCAGGACTTTCATGCTTCAAGCTATTATTGAGCAGCTCGGGACCGCCCATGCCAGGGTCGGAGCCAAAATCGAATTCACCGTCAGACATGTCAGCCAGCTCGGTAAGCCGCTCGCCCAGCGCATCAAGCCGCATCAGACGGGTTTGTAGCCGCGCCAGTTGCTGGGTCATGTGCTCCAATTGTGCCTGCGACTCACCGCCGGACTCTTCAGTGTCGATATCCGCCAGCGTTTCCTGCCAGGCGGCTTCGGACTCCACCGAAATAACCGGCTGTGGCGCGCTGGTGAGTACCGACCAGGTCAGTACTGCGGCCATAACCGGCACGGCAACCATGGCAGCACCTGCGGCAAGCAGTACAGGCAGGCTGAGCGTCAACGCCCGGGCCGCGCCATGACGGTCCGTTAGAATAATGATGTTCAAGCAAAAACCCCCAAACTACGATTCCCCAAGCAACCAAACTGGCGGTTCTGATAGGATGACCGCTGGTTAATTACGTCAATCGGCATATGCCATGTCTTTTCATCCTCTGGATGCCCGTCGCCCCGGCGACTTGATTCGCACCCATGCAACCCTCAAGGGGTTGTATGCCAAAGCCCATGCTGTAGAGCGCCTGCAAATACTGCTGGATACGCTGCTGGAGCCGGCTGCCCGAGAACACTGCCATATCGCGGCGTTACGCGAGGGCGTTCTGAAGCTGATCGTGACCGATAGCCACTGGGCTACGCGCATGCGTTACCAGCAAAAACGACTCGTTCGTCAGTTGCAGGCATTTAATGAGTTTGCAACCTTAACTAAAATACACTGCAAGGTACAACCGCCGTTGGTCAAAAAAGCACCACCGGTTCACAAAATGCGAAAATCGGCAGTCGCAGCGCAAAGCCTGAATGACACCGCCGAGCAGATTACCGATCCCGCGCTAAAGGCCGCGCTGACACGACTTGCCAAACATCACGAAGGTCAATAAAGACCATCTAGGGCAAAATTCAGCTAAAAAAAATGGCCACCGAAGTGGCCATTCAAATCGAAACGAAACCGTGTCTCAGGAAACGATGTATCAGACGGCGGCGGCCGGGCGCATAAAGGAGATGGGCGCAGTGCCAGCGTCGTCAAAGGTAACTACTTCCCAGGCTTCCTTATTGGCAAGCAGGGCACGCAACAGCTTGTTGTTCAGGCCGTGGCCCGATTTGTTACCGCGGAACTCACCTACCAGGCTCTTGCCCAGCAGATACAGATCGCCGATGGCATCGAGAATCTTGTGTTTGACGAATTCGTCCTCATAGCGCAGGCCGTCTTCATTCAATACACGGTACTCGTCCACCACAATCGCGTTGTCCACGCTACCGCCCAGGGCCAAATTCTGTGAGCGCAGGTGCTCGATATCACGCATAAACCCGAAAGTCCGTGCCCGGCTGACTTCCTTGACGAAGGAAGTGCTCGAGAAATCCACGCTGGCAGACTGGCTACGACCGCGAAATACCGGATGGTCAAAATCAATGGCAAAGGACACCTTGAACCCTTCAAAGGGTAAAAAGCTGGCCGTCTTGCCGTCTTCTTCCACCGTCACTTCACGCTTGATGCGAATAAACTGTTTGGCCGCATCCTGCTCCTGGATACCAGCGGACTGGATCAGGAATACAAAAGGACCGGCGCTGCCATCCATGATCGGCACTTCAGGCGCACTGAGTTCCACATAGGCGTTGTCGATCCCCAGGCCCGCCATGGCGGACAACAGGTGCTCGACCGTATCCACCTTGGCACCCTGGTTAACCAGGGTGGTCGACATGGTGGTATCACCCACGAACTCGGCTCGTGCCGGGATCTCGACCACAGGGTCCAGATCTACCCGGACGAACACGATGCCCGTACCTACCGGTGCTGGCTTCAGCGTGAGGTAAACCTTCTCACCCGAATGCAAACCAACACCAGTGGCCCGGATGATATTTTTCAGTGTGCGTTGTCTGATCATGCTTGACATGGCTTCCGCTCTAGTTGCGAATTATTTTCAACAAATTGGCATGCATCATAGCAAAGTACGCCTCTGTTGAATACCAATCAGCCCTATCCCGTCAATTGACTGAGCCTATAAAGTTCAGTCAGCCTGACGACGCAGGAAAGCCGGAATATCGAGATAATCCAGGTCTTCTGCAGGCTGATTCAAGCGTGCCGCCGCCGCATTATTGCCCTGCCCGGTATTGCGCATAACCGTTGGGCGATCCAGATCGCGATAGTTCGGCGTAGTGCTTTCTGCTGGCTGCTGACGGCTTGGCGCGGCGTTGGCGGTGGTGTTGTCGATCACCTTGACCGGCTTGTCGGTCTTGGCGCCCAGGCCAGTAGCAACAACGGTCACGCGCAGCTCATCACGTAGTTCAGGATCAATAACGGTACCGACGACCACAGTAGCGGTATCAGACGCGAACTCTTCCACGGTGTTACCCACCTCAGAGAACTCACCCAGGGACAAATCCGGGCCGGCAGTAATGTTGACTAGAATGCCGCGTGCACCCATCAGGTTGACGTCTTCCAGCAGCGGGCTGCGGATAGCCGCTTCAGCCGCTTCACGCGCACGGTTCGGACCACTGGCGTGGCCAGTACCCATCATTGCCATGCCCATTTCGCTCATCACGGTTTTCACGTCGGCAAAGTCGACGTTAATCATACCCGGACGCATGATCAGGTCAGCAATACCCTGAACGGCGCCAAGCAGCACGTCATTGGCTTTGCTGAACGCGGCCAGCAGGCTGGCATCTTTGCCCAGCACAGTCAGCAGCTTTTCGTTGGGGATGGTGATCAGCGAATCGACGTGCTGGCTCAGCTCACGAATACCTTCTTCGGCAATCTGCATACGCTTGCGGCCTTCGAAGGGGAATGGCTTGGTGACCACGGCGACGGTAAGGATGCCCATTTCCCGTGCTACTTCAGCAACGATAGGCGCAGCACCGGTACCTGTGCCGCCACCCATGCCGGCGGTAATGAAGACCATATCGGCGCCGCGCAGGACTTCAGCAATGCGCTCGCGATCTTCCATTGCCGCTTCACGACCGATCAGCGGATTGGCGCCTGCACCAAGGCCTTTGGTGACGTTCGGGCCCAGTTGCAGAACGGTGCGGGCGCTGATGTTTTTCAGTGCCTGTGCATCGGTATTGGCGCAGATGAATTCAACGCCTTCGACGTTATTAATCACCATGTGCTGCAGGGCATTACCGCCACCACCGCCAACACCGACGACCTTGATTACCGCATTTTGCGGAACGTTATCAATTAATTCAAACATGGCCCATCTCCTCGAGAACTGTCTCGTTTCGTTTCGTTTCGTTTCGTTTACAGCACGTTTGCTCGCTTGCGCGAGGCCTTGCCCGCTTAAAAGCAGGTCTATTAAAAATTGCCCTTGAACCAGCGCTTGATACGCACCAGCGCGGATTCCTTACTCTGTTCTGAACTGCTTGCCGCCAACGCATGGTGGCGATTGCCGTAGTGCAGCAGGCCGACGCTGGTCGCGTAAATTGGATTGCGCACTACATCGGTCAAACCCTTGAACTCCTGCGGCATACCCAGGCGTACCGGCATGTGAAAGATTTCCTCGGCCAGTTCGACTGCGCCTTCCATCTTCGAGGTGCCGCCGGTCAAGACGATGCCCGCAGGAATCATGTCTTCAAACCCGGAACGCCGCAGCTCAGCCTGAATCAGCGTGAACAGCTCGTCGTAACGTGGCTCGACCACTTCAGCCAGCGCCTGGCGGGACAGATCCCGTGGCGGCCGCTCGCCAACACTGGGTACCTTGATGGTTTCTTCCGGCCCGGCCAGTTTGGCCAGGGCGCAGGCATAGCGAATCTTGATTTCTTCGGCGTACTGGGTCGGTGTACGCAGCGCCATGGCGATGTCGTTGGTGACCTGATCACCGGCAATCGGGATCACGGCGGTGTGACGAATCGCGCCTTCGGTGAAGATGGCGATATCGGTAGTGCCACCGCCGATATCGACCATGCACACGCCCAGCTCTTTCTCGTCTTCGGTCAATACCGCGTAACTGGAGGCCAGTTGCTCGAGGATCACATCCTCAACTTCCAGGCCGCAGCGACGGATACATTTCTCAATGTTCTGCACCGCGTTCAGCGCGCAGGTGACCAGATGCACCTTGGCTTCCAGCCGCACGCCGGACATCCCCAGCGGCTCGCGTACGCCTTCCTGGTTATCAATCACGTATTCCTGCGGCAGGATGTGCAGCACCTTCTGGTCCGCCGGAATGGCGACCGCTTGGCCGGCATCCAATACCCGCTCGATATCCGCCTGCGCCACTTCACGGTCGCGAATGGCGACGATGCCGTGGGAGTTCAGGCTACGGATATGGTTGCCAGCAATACCCGCAAACACTGAGTGAATCTGGCAACCGGCCATCAATTCAGCCTCTTCGATAGCGCGCTGAATGGATTGCACAGTGGATTCAATATTCACCACCACACCCTTCTTCAAGCCGCGTGAAGGGTGCGAGCCGATACCGACAATTTCCAATACGCCGTCTGCGCCGATCTCACCGACCAGTGCAACGACCTTGGCTGTGCCGATATCGAGCCCGACAATCATCCTGCTACCCTGCTTGCTTGCCATAAGATCCGGTTACTCCCCCGTTGAAGCTTGTGCGGCCGGCTCGCGCCAGGCCACTGCCATTGCATTGCTATAACGCAGATCAACCCGCGCTATCTGTTCCCGATGCTCGGACAGCATGTGCTGATCGATGGTCAGAAACCGTTGCATCTTGTCTACCAATTTGTCCCGCCCCAGCAGCACCTGCATGCCGTCCTGAGTGGTCAGAAACCAGCTGCCGCGATCGCGCAACTCCAGCTCGGCCACGCCCAGCCCATAGGGTCTCAGCAGACGATTGAACTGCTGGTAATACTGCATGACCCGGCGCTGCGCACGCTGCGGACCAGAGAGTTGCGGCAGGTCAGAAAAGCGGCTGATGTCCTCGGGACTGAATTCCTTGCCGGCGTTGTTCAACAGCGCACTGTCACCCCAACGTGCAATCGGCATCTGTTCATCCAGATGCACGATCAACTGATCAGGCCAGACCCGCGTGACCGAAACGTTCGCCACCCAAGGCATAGCTGCCAGGTCGCCCCGCATGGCGCCCAGATCTATGCCCAGAAAGCTCTCGTTCAGGTACGGCTGGATAACCGCCTGCACGGACGTCGGATCAATGTATTGCAACTCGCCCTGCACGCTGACCAGGTCAATCGGCCGGTCAGCCAGCGGCCACAGACGGCTGCCCAACTCGTAAAGGCCGATACCCAGCGCCAGCAGCACCACTGGCCAGAGCAGCTGTTGGGCGCGGGTAAAGGCGCCGTCCAGGGATGGCCAACGCAGCGACAGGCTTGGCCAGCTACGCGGGGTTGGCTGAGACACACGCACAGCGCCACGACTGGACGCAGCGCGTCTGGTCGTGGCCTTGCCGGCACGTGGGTCTCTGATCATCGCCCCGAGCATTGGGTTATCCTCAGTAACGGGCGCTGGCGAGTATCGCCAGCACCAGGTCGGTGAACGTCATACCGGCCGCAGCGGCGGCCATCGGCACCAGGCTGTGATCGGTCATGCCGGGCACAGTATTAACCTCCAGCAGATAGAACTGACCCGCTTCATCCTGCATTACATCCACTCGCCCCCAACCACGGCAGGCGACAGCATTGAAGGCTTGCAGGCACAAGTCACCAAGTTCCGCCTCGCGCTCTTCGCTCAAGCCGCAGGGGCAGATATATTGGGTATCGTTGGTCAGATACTTGGCTTCGTAGTCATAGAAGGTATGCGGGGTGCGCAAACGAATCGCCGGCAGCGCCTTGCCATCGAGAATCGCCACGGTGAATTCAGCCCCGGTGATCCATTGTTCAACCAGCGCGACGTCGTCGTACTGCTGCGCGTCGGCCCAGGCCTGCTCAAGCTGCGTCACGCTATCGACTTTCGCCATGCCGATGCTGGAGCCTTCGTGAATCGGCTTGACGATCAATGGGGCACCCAACCGATCAATAATCGCCTGACAGTCGGCCTGCTCGCGCAATACGCCGTAGGCTGGCGTCGGCAAGCCCAGACTTTGCCACACCAACTTGGTGCGCAGTTTGTCCATGCCCAGCGCAGAGGCCATGACGCCACTGCCGGTATAGGGTAGTTGCAAGCTTTCCAGCAGACCCTGCAGGCTGCCGTCTTCGCCACCCCGGCCATGCAGCGCGATAAACACACGGTCGGGCCGTTGCTTGATCAGTTGCTCAGCCAAATCCGCACCGGCATCGATACCGTAGGCATCCACACCGGCGCCCAGTAACGCTTCCAGCACCGCGTTGCCAGATTTAAGCGACACCGCGCGTTCGGCAGATCGGCCACCAAAGAGCACAGCTACTTTACCCAGCGCTTGCACGTCGATTGTCATGCTTCACCTCCGCGACCGTTGAGCTGGTGCAGTGCCTCGGCCAACTGCACGGCCAGGCCGCCGATATCACCCGCGCCCTGGGTTAGCAGGATGTCGCCAGGCTGCAATACGGCTTCGAGTAGTGGCATCACATCCGCATCGCGCTCGACGTAAATCGGATCCAGATGACCGCGCTGACGGATGCTGCGGCACAAGTGCTTGCTGTCAGCGCCGGGGATCGGTTCTTCGCCCGCCGGATAGACTTCCATCAACAGCAATGCATTGGTCTCGGCCAGCACCTGGACGAAGTCTTCGTACAAATCATGGGTACGACTGAACCGGTGCGGCTGGTAGATCATCACCAACCGCCGCTCAGGCCACCCGGCACGTACCGCCTTGATCACCGCAGCCACTTCGCGTGGATGATGGCCATAGTCGTCAACCAGCATGATCTCGCCATTACCCAGCGGGTAGTCGCCATACACCTGGAACCGCCGGCCAACGCCTTCAAAACCGGTCAAGCCCTTGATGATGGCCGCATCGCTGACCAGCTCATCGGTGGCCACGGCAATGGTTGCCAGGGCGTTCAATACGTTGTGCACACCCGGCATATTGACCGACACGGTGAGGTCGTCATGCCCTTCGCGTACCGCAGTGAAATGCGTCTGCATACCTTGCTGATGAATGTTGATAGCGCGCACATCGGCGTCTTCAGACTGGCCGTAGGTGATCACCTGGCGATTGATCTGCGGCAGAATTTCACGCACCACGGGATCATCAATACAGAGTACAGCCAGACCGTAAAAAGGCAGGTTGTGCAGGAACTCGACGAAGGTCCTTTTCAGGCGATTGAAATCACCTTCGTACGTGGCCATGTGGTCGGCGTCGATATTGGTAACAATCGCGACCATCGGCTGCAGGTGCAGGAAGGAAGCATCGCTTTCATCCGCTTCGGCCACCAGGTAGCGGCTTTCACCTAGCTGGGCATTGGTACCGGCACTGGTCAGACGGCCACCAATCACGAACGTCGGGCTCATACCTTCTGCCGCCAGCACCGATGCGATCAAGCTGGTGGTGGTGGTCTTGCCGTGCGTGCCAGCCACGGCGATGCCATGCCTATAGCGCATCAGCTCGGCCAGCATCTCTGCGCGCGGCACTACCGGGATGCGTTTTTCCATGGCCGCAGCCACTTCCGGGTTACTGGTATTGATCGCGCTGGAGACCACCAGTACGTCGGCATTCTGCAGATTCTCTGGACGATGACCGATATCGACGCGCGCGCCGAAGCTTTCTAGCCGATCCGTGACTGCTGAACGCTTGAGGTCCGAGCCCGAGACTTCATAGCCCAGGTTCATTAACACCTCGGCAATACCGCACATGCCGGCACCGCCGATACCCACGAAGTGGATCCGACGAATGCGGCGCATTTCCGGCAAGCTGAACGTGGCTTTCTGGCGGGTCTTAGTGATCACGGGCAACCTCCAGGCAGGCGCGAACAACATCCGCGGTAGCATTGGGTGTGGCCTGGCGGCGTGCGTTCTGAGCCATCGCTTGCAGCGTCTCCGGTTGGGAAAAAAGAGTATTCATCTGTTCTGCCAACAGTGAGCCGGTCAGACTGGCCTGCGGCATTAATATCGCAGCATCGCGGCTGGCCAGATAACGGGCATTGGCGCTTTGGTGATCATCAATCGCGTGCGGCAGCGGAATCAGCAACGCTGGGCGACCGGCGGCTGCTAGTTCGCAAACGGTCAAGGCGCCAGCGCGACAGACCACCAGATCAGCCCAGCTGTAGGCAGCGGCCATGTCGGCAATAAAGGGCTCGACGCGGGCAGCGATGCCAGCTGATTGATAGGCCTGCTGGGTCAGCTCGACATGGTGTTTGCCACTCTGGTGCCAGACCTCAGGACGCTGCTCAGTCGCCAACGCATCTACCGCCTGGGGTAACAGGGTGTTCAGCGGCAAAGCGCCGAGACTGCCACCCAGCACCAACAGACGCGGCCGACGATCACCGTTCCAGCGCATGTCGGGTACTTGCGTAATTTCTTCACGCACCGGGTTACCGGTGCTACGGCGCTTGGCGTCATCGGCAAAGCTACCGGGGAAGCCTTCACAACGCCGCGCAGCCAGATGGGCGAGCAGCCGATTGGCGGTACCGACCAACGCATTCTGCTCGTGGATCACCAAGGGAATACGCTTCAACCAGGCTGCCAGCCCACCCGGGCCGGTGACATAGCCACCCGCACCGAGTACGCATACCGGCTTGAGCTCGCTGACTAGACGCAGTGACTGCGCCAACGCACGCAGCAGCTGGAATGGCGCCTTGGGCAGACCTAATTTGCCTTTACCACGCAAACCTTGCACATCGATGTAATGAATTGGGATGCCTGCAGCAGGAATCAGCTCGGCTTCAATACCCCGGCGAGTCCCCAGCCAGTGCACGGTATAGCCCTGCTCGGCAAACAGTCGCGCACAGGCCAGCGCCGGGAATACATGCCCGCCAGTACCGCCGGCCATGATCAGCACGTTATGGTTCATTGTGTTATTGCCCATTGCCGGCCTCCCGTTGCGCCTGACGGCGTTCCCAGTCGATCCGCAGCAGAATGCCCAGGCTGATACAGCAGACCACCAACGAACTGCCGCCGTAACTCAGGAACGGCAACGTCAGCCCCTTGGTCGGCAATAGGCCAACATTTACCCCGACATTGATCAGAATCTGGCCAATCCACATAATCGACAGGCCGTAGGCCAGGTAAGCCGGGAACAGCCGGCCAGCCCGCTCAGCCCACAAACCGATATACAAGCTGCGCACCGCGACGAAGACCAACAGCGCAAAGGCGCCAAGCGCACCAATCATGCCCAGCTCTTCGGCGAGCACCGCGAAGACAAAATCGGTGTGCGCTTCAGGCAGGTAAAACTGCTTTTGCACGCTGTTGCCCAGGCCCACGCCGAGCCAGTGACCACGGCCAAACGCAATCAGCGCCTGGGTCAACTGGTAGCCGCTGCCGAACGGGTCTTCCCAGGGATTGAGGAAGCCGGTCAGACGCTGCAACCGGTAGGGCGCACTCAGTATCAACAGCCCACCGGCGGCCGCCAACGAACCAAACAGCGTAATAAAGCGGAACAGACCGACGCCACCCAGAAACAACATGCCAATCGCTGCGCCCATCAATACCACGGTTGCGCCAAAATCTGGCTCGACAATCAGCAAACCGGCCATGGGGAACAGCACCATAAAGGGTTTGACGAAGCCCCAGAGGCTTTCTTTGACTTCTTCCTGACGATGCACCAGGTAACCAGCCAGAAACACCACGGCAAAGAGCTTGGCCAGCTCCGAAGGCTGCACGTTGATTGGCCCAACGGCGATCCAGCGCCAGCTGCCGTTCACTTCACGCCCGATACCAGGAATCAGGACGGCAATCAGCAGCGCGAAGCCAAGGAACAGCAGCGGAAAGCGGAATTGCTCCCACAGTTTGATCGGCACTGAGAGCACACACACCAGTGCGCCAAGCCCGATCACCAGGTAGATGACCTGGCGAATCATGTAGAACAACGGGTTGCCCAACTGGCCGGCGGCGACTTCCATTGACGCAGAAGACACCATGACCAAGCCAAGCCCGAGCAGGCACATAGCAGCGATCAGCAACGGCATATCCATATCGAAGCGGCGCTGGCCAACCAGAGGTGCGGCAGATTCCCTGAGCGCGGAGAGTCCGATCATGCTGGCAACCTCCCGACAGCACTGGCGAATAGCTCGCCGCGCTCTTCGAAGTTGCGGAACATGTCCAGGCTGGCACAGGCAGGCGACAGCAGCACCATATCGCCGGGCTGCGCTGCTTGAGCTGCGGCTGCGACCGCCTCGTCCAGATTGGTCACGCGTATCAGCGGCACGCTGCCAGCCAACGCATTTTCCAGCAGTGGCGCATCGCGCCCCAACAGGATGACGGCACGGCAGTGTTGCTGAACGGCCGGCAGCAGCGGCGAGAAGTCCGCACCCTTGCCATCGCCACCGGCGATCAATACTTGCTTACCGGCGGTTTCGGCGGCAAAACCGCTGATAGCGGCCAGTGCCGCGCCGACGTTGGTGGCTTTGGAATCGTTGTAGAAATCGACTCCATTGTGCTGCCCTACCCACTGACAGCGGTGCGGCAAACCAGCAAACTGACGCAGAGCCTCAAGCATGGCTGGTCTAGGCAGCCCCACCGCGTGCCCCAGTGCCAGCGCCGCCAACGCATTGGCTTGATTGTGGGCGCCTTTTATCTTCAGTTCGGCGACCGGCATCAGCGCCTCAAATTGAAACGCCAGCCAAGTTTGGCTGTCTTTTTCAATCAGCCCAAAGCCTTTGAAATCCGGGCGCGACAGGCCGAATGTCCAGCATGGCAACTGGTCGGCAACCAACGGACGCGACAGATCATCATCGCGGTTTACCACCACTTGCCGTGCGCCACGGAATATACGGTGCTTGGCTTGATGATAGGCCAACAAGTTCGGATAACGATCCATATGGTCTTCACTGATATTCAGCACCGTGGCCACTTCGGCATTGAGTCTGTCGGTGGTCTCCAGCTGGAAGCTGGATAACTCGAGCACGTACAGATCCGCCTTTTCGTCGAGCAGATCCAGCGCAGCAGTACCCAGATTGCCGCCCACCGCAGCATGTTTGCCTGCGGCGGCGGCCATCTCGCCAACCAGCGTGGTTACGGTGCTTTTCGCATTCGAGCCGGTAATCGCCACGATCGGCGCATGCGCCTCGCGGGCGAACAGTTCAATATCGCCGATCAAGCTCACACCAGCAGCACTGGCTTGCAGCAGAGCGGGCGTTGAGAGCGCGATACCGGGGCTGACGACCAGCTCCGATGCTTTGCATAGCAGGTCTGCGTCCAGTTCACCCAGGTGCAGATCAGCCATGGGGGCAAAGCGCTTGAGCTGATCCAGCCCAGGCGGGTTGGCGCGCGTGTCGGCTACGGCAAACGGCAAACCACGGCCAGCCAAATAACGGGCAACCGAGAGCCCGGTCTTCCCGAGGCCGACGATGATCCGTTGTTTGTCCGTGGTAATCAGTGACACAAAGTCATCCTCAACGCAGTTTTAAGGTGGCCAGGCCGATCAGGACCAGGATCACGGTAATAATCCAGAAACGCACAATCACGCGCGGTTCCGGCCAACCTTTCAGTTCGAAATGGTGGTGTATCGGCGCCATACGAAACACCCGGCGCCCGGTCAGCTTGAACGACGCGACCTGGACGATGACTGACAATGTCTCCACCACGAAAATACCGCCCATGATGAAAAGTACGATTTCCTGCCGGACAATCACGGCGATCACGCCCAGCGCAGCACCCAGCGCCAGCGCGCCGACATCACCCATAAAGACCTGGGCGGGATAGGTATTGAACCAGAGGAAACCCAGGCCAGCGCCAACCAGAGCACCACAGAAAATAATCAGCTCGCCGGCGCCAGGGACATACGGAATCAGCAGGTATTCGGCAAATCGCGCGTTACCGGATAAATAAGCAAAGATCCCCAGCGCACCGCCGACCATGACCGTAGGCATGATCGCCAGGCCGTCCAGGCCGTCGGTCAGGTTGACCGCGTTGCTGGAACCGACAATCACGAAATAGGTGAGCACGATAAACAGGATGCCCAACTGGAATTCGATGTTTTTGAAGAACGGCACTATTAAGGTAGTTTCTACCGGTGTGTCCGCAGCCAGGTACAACACCACCGCAGCGGCTAAACCAAATACCGATTGCCAGAAATATTTCCAGCGTGATGGCAGGCCGCGGGAATTCTTTTCCACGACCTTGCGGTAGTCGTCGACCCAGCCCACTGCACCAAAGGCAAAGGTCACACCGAGCACAACCCAGACATACAGGTTGCTCAGGTCTGCCCAGAGCAGCGTACTGACGCCTATTGCCATCAGAATAAGTGCACCGCCCATGGTCGGCGTGCCCGCTTTGGACAAATGCGACTGCGGGCCATCGTTACGCACCGACTGACCAATCTGCCGAAAGCTCAGGGTGCGGATCATCCAGGGACCGAGAAACAGCGCGAGGCCCAGCGCCGTCAACACGCCGAGAATGCCGCGCAGTGTCAGGTACTGGAACACCGAAAATCCGGTGTAAAACTGTTGCAGGTATTGGGTCAGCAGCAGCAACATATCAGCGGGCCTTATCGTTGTTATTGTCGGATTGATGTGTCGCCTGCAGTCCAGCGACCACTTCTTCCATACCGGCGCTACGCGAACCTTTGACCAGTACTCGGGTGTTAGCATCCAACTCAGGCCTTAGCGCCTCGACCAGATCGGCACGGCTACTGAACAGCAGCGCCTCATCGCCGAAGCTGTCCACCGCCAAAGCGGAAAGCCGGCCTACGGCATACAGGGCATCAAGTCCCATCTCGCGGGCGTATGCACCTACCTCGCGATGACTGTCCTGCTCCCATTCGCCGAGTTCGCCCATATCACCCAGCACCAGGATGCGACGCCCCTGCAGCGCGGCCAGAATATCGATAGCGGCCTTCATCGATGCCGGGTTGGCGTTGTAACTATCATCAATAATCAGCGCACCGGCCTCACCCGCAACCGGGAATGCCCGTCCGGCAACTGGCTTCACCCGCGCCAGGCCACGACGAATCAATTCCAGATCGGTGCCGAGCAGTTGCGCGGCACCGGCAGCAGCCAGCGCATTGGCAATATTGTGATAGCCAAGCAGATTCAGTTGCACGGTGATCGACCCTTGCGGGGTGACCAGCAAAAAGCCCGGACAACCACGTTCATCCAGTTCAATCGATTCGGCACGCAGCTCGGCAGTCGGATTACTTAAACTGAAAGCCAGCGACTTACGCTTGCCCAAATGCTGATACCACTGTTCGAACCAGGGGCTGTCCAGATTGATGACCGCCTGCCCTTCGGCAGTCAGGTCGGTAATGATCTCCCCCTTGGCCCGAGCGATCGCCTCTGGACTGCCAAAACGCCCAACGTGCGCCATGCCGGCGTTGGTCAGTATGCTTACGTTGGGCTTGGCTAGCGCCATGCTGTAACTGATATCACCCAGCTCGGCAGCACCCATTTCAATCACAGCAAACTGATGCTCTGCGCCCAGCTCCAGCAAGGTCAGCGGTACGCCCAGCTCGTTGTTCAGATTGCCGCGGGTCGCCAGTACCCGGCCTTGATCCTTAGCCCGCTGACGCAAAATAGCCGCGAGCATTTCCTTTACCGTGGTCTTGCCACTGGAGCCAGTAATAGCCACTAGCGGGCCGGTGAACGCCTCGCGCGCCAAGGCGCTCAGTTGACCCAGCGCGTAGCGGCAGTCGTGTACCAGCAATTGCGGCAGCGGGTCATCTACTGCGTGGGCCACCAGTGCGGCGGCTGCGCCGTTGGCGCGTGCCTGGGCCAGATAATCATGACCATCGACACGCTCGCCCGGCAAGGCCACAAACAGCCCTCCGGGGCGTACATAACGGGCATCGATGCTGACGCTATCGAACTGCGCATCGACGCTGACCAGGCTGGCACCTAGCGGCTTGAGCAATTGCGACAGTTGCATGGCTTCAAGCATGGGCTGCCTCCCATTCCCGCAAGGCACGTTCGGCCTGTTCGATGTCACTGAAAGGTTGACGCACCCCATTAATCTCCTGATAGGTCTCATGGCCCTTACCGGCCAGTAAAATCAGATCACCGGCCTGTGCCTGGGTGATGCTGTTGTGGATTGCCTGAGCCCGGCTGGCAATCACCCTGACCGCCTGCGGTTGCTCGATACCCTGCAGGATCTGCTCGATGATGCTAGCGGAGGCCTCACTGCGGGGGTTGTCATCGGTAACCACCAATTGATCAGCGCCCTGCTCGGCAACGCGGCCCATCAGTGCGCGTTTGCCAGCATCCCGGTCGCCGCCGCAGCCAAATACGCAGGTGAGTTTGCCTTGCGCATGAGCGCGCAATGCAGTTAACGCCTTTTCCAGTGCGTCCGGAGTGTGGGCGTAATCCACCACCACCACCGGCTTGTTGTCGCCGCCAAGGCGCTGCATACGACCAGCCGGGGCTTGCAGCTTGGCCAATTCAGCCAGCGCCTCTTTTGCCGCCACACCTAGCGCGCATAACCCGCCGAGTACCGCCAGCAGGTTAGCCAGATTGAAAGCGCCAAGCAGCGGCGTGCTGAGGCTCGCAACGATTTCACCCATATGGCCACCTACATGGCTGCCCACATGCACCTGAGCGATGATGCCCTGCTGGTCATAACGGATATCCGAACAGTGGATATCAGCCTGGCTGTTGTTCAGGCTGTAGGTAGTAACCTTGCCCGTGCAGCGCGGGAGCAATTGCGTAGCGAAGGGATCGTCCAGATTGATCACCGCCGCACGCAATGGCCGCTCGAAGAGCAGCGCTTTGGCCGCAGCGTAACTGGCCATATCACCGTGATAATCCAGATGATCGCGGCTCAGGTTAGTAAAGATGCCCAGATCAAAATCCACCGCAGCAACACGACCCTGCTGCAGTGCATGGGAAGACACTTCCATACTCACTGCTTTGGCGCCCAACTTGCGCAGCTGCGCTAATTGCTGTTGCACGCGCAAGGCGTCTGGCGTGGTCATTCCATGGTCGAGGAGCGCATCAGGCATGCCGCTACCCAGCGTGCCGATAACGCCGCAAGGCTCGCCGAGGGCGCCAAGCGCCTGCGCCAACATTTGACTGACACTGGTCTTGCCGTTGGTACCGGTAATACCCACCACGCGCAGTTGCTGGCTTGGGTTGCCGTAGAAGCGGCCCGCGATAGCAGACAATTGACCCGCCAAACCGTCAATCGCCAGCGCTGGCAGACTGCAGCCAAGATCCCCTGCGCCCTGAGCTTCATAGGCCACGGCAGCCGCGCCAGCTGCCTGGGCCTGAGCAATATGCTGGCGGCCATCGTGTTTCAAACCCGGCACAGCAAGGAACAGGCAGCCGGGCTTCACCTGGCGAGAATCCAGGGCCAGGCTATCGATCATCACCGGCTCGCCCTGCCACTGCGGAAAGAGTTGCGCAAGGTTCATCATCCGCGGGCTCCCGGTTCTTTCTTCACGGGTGGCAGCTCAACCTGCTGCAGCGCCGGCAGATCGTCCGGCGTTACATTCATCAGCCGCAAAGCGCCGGACATGATTGCGCCGAACACCGGGGCTGCTACCAGGCCGCCGTAATACTCGCCCTTGCTCGGCTCATCAATGACCACAACCGCGGCAAACCGCGGATTGCTGATAGGCCCAATACCGGCAAACACCGAGCGGTAGCGATCCTTGGCATAACCGCCGCCAACCGCCTTGTGCACGGTGCCGGTCTTGCCGCCAATCTGATAACCCGGCACCCGAGCCCTTGAGCCAGTACCGCCCTCGCCATCTACGGTACCGCGGAGCATGGTCAGCAGCTGTTTGCTGACATTTTCCGGAATAATCTGTTCGCCGGCCGGTGGTTGATCGACCTTGAGCAGCGACAGCGGCAGGCTGCGGCCGCCATTGGCCAACGTTGCATAAGCATGGGCCAACTGCGTGGCGGTCACCGACAAGCCATATCCATAGGACAGCGTGGCGGTTTCCACCTGCGGCCAGCGGCGGTGATTGGGCATGCTGCCGGTACTTTCGCCAGGAAAGCCGAGCCCGGTATATTCACCCAGCCCGAGCTGGCGCAGCAGATCAAAAATGCTTTCCGCGCCGATATCCAGCGCGATCTTGACCACGCCTACGTTACTCGACTTCATGATCACGCCGGACAGGTCGAGCATGCCGTAATTGCGGAAATCTCTGACCGTCAGAGTAGATACGCGCATGGTGCCGGGCCGGGTATCCATCACCGTGGTGGGTTGGTAACGGCCACTCATCAAGCCAGCCGCCACGGTAAAAGTCTTGATTGGCGAACCGGGTTCGAATACATCGATCAGCGCGCGGTTGCGCATCATATCGGGCTTCAGATTGGAGCGATTATTCGGGTTGTAGCTGGGGTGATTGGCCATGGCAAGAATTTCACCAGTGCGAATATCCACCAGGACGGCAGAGCCAGCCTTGGCGCCAAACTGCTTAAGCGCCTCACGCAGTTCGCGGTGGGCAATATATTGCAGGCGCAAATCCAGCGACAGGGACAGATCATTGCCCGGCCGCGCATTGCTGACCACTTGCACATCCTTGATCAGGCGACCACGGCGATCCTGCAACACCTGACGCTTTCCGGGAACGCCCTTCAGCCAGTCGTTATAGGTCAGTTCCAGACCCTCCTGACCCGCTTCATCTACGTTGGTAAAACCAACCAGATGCGCCGCCACTTCGCCGGTAGGATAGAAGCGCCGGTATTCTTCGATGCTGTAAACGCCGGGCACCTTGAGGGCGATGACCTTTTCGCCATCCTGCGGAGTCATGTGCCGACGCAAGTAGATGAATTCGCGCGACGCATTAGCTTTCAAGCGCTCGGCAAAGGTTGCCGGATCAGTACCCAGCGCGCGCGCCAGCTCGGTCCAGCGTGCCTCATGCGCAATCAACTGTGTGGGGTTGGCCCACAGCGTCAGAACCGGGGTGCTGACCGCCATGGGTTCGCCGTGGCGATCGGTGATCAAGCCGCGATGGGCCGGAATAACCGTGTGCCGTACGCTGCGCTTGTCACCTTCGCCCTTGAGGAAGCCGTCGTCCAACACATGCAGCTCAACAATACGCCAACTGATGGCCACGCAGCACACGGCCAGCACGCCGATCACCACCAGAAAGCGCCATGGCGGCAGCGTAATGCCAGGCTTGAGCTTCATCATGGCTTCACCAAAATCACTTCATTGGCCTCGGGCACACGCATGTTCAACTGGCTGGCAGCCAGCGACTCGACGCGATTGTGCGCAGTCCAGGTGCTTTGCTCGAGAATCAGACGCCCCCACTCGGCCTGCGCCTTCTCGCGTTGGGACATCTCCGCCGCCAGATCATTGAGCATGACCCGGCTCCAATGCGTGCTGTAAGCCACGGCGAGCGCGCTGACCACAATCAACACCCAGACGATCGCCAGCCAGCCACTACTGCGTGGCAAACGGTGACGCTCGACTAGCAGCGGCAGTTGCGCGCTCATCAGCGTTTCTCCGCTATGCGCAACACCGCACTGCGGGCGCGCGGATTGGCTGCAACTTCAGCTGCTGACGGTTTGATTGCCTTGCCCACCAGATTGATGCTCACCGGGATGTCTGCATCGCGAATAGGCAGATCCCGCGGCAAAGGCGCACCCTTGGCCTCGCGGCGCATAAAGAGCTTGACCATACGGTCTTCAAGGGAATGAAAGCTGATCACTGCCAGACGCCCACCCGGAGCCAAAACGTCGAGCGCGGCCTTGAGGCCCTCCGCCAGATCATCCAGCTCGCGGTTGATAAAAATGCGAATACCCTGAAACGCGCGGGTAGCCGGATGCTTGTGCTTTTCCCAGGCAGGATTGGCTACCTTGAGCACCTCTGCCAGATCGCCAGTACGCGTGAAGGGCTGCTCAGCGCGGCGGGCGACCACCGCACGGGCCATGCGCTTGGCGAACCGTTCCTCACCATATTCCTTGAGTACGGTGGCGATATCGGCTTCGGCTGCACTGTTGATCCATTCGGCGGCGCTCTGGCCGCTGGTCGGATCCATGCGCATATCCAAGGGGCCGTCTTGCATAAAACTGAAGCCGCGCTCGGCATCGTCCAACTGCGGAGAAGACACACCCAGATCCAGCAGTACGCCGTCCACCTTGCCGTGCAGCCCACGCTGGCGCAGCTCCTGCGCCATATCGGCGAACGAGCTTTGCAAAACGACAAAGCGGCCGTCTTCGGCCGCCAGCTGTTCACCGACCCGGATAGCCTCCGGGTCCTTGTCGAAGCCGATCAGCCTGCCCTCGTCCGAGAGCCTGGCGAGTACCGCGCGGCTGTGGCCGCCGCGGCCAAAAGTGCCATCTATATATAAGCCACCGGGGCGCACCGCGAGACCATCCAGGGCCTCCTCAAGCAATACGCTGACGTGTCCGTAAAGAATTTCCATAATCAGAGCCTCAAGGTATGCAGCTCGGCCGGCATGCTGCCAACGTCCTGCACTTCGTTGAGGTAGGCACTGGTGGTAGCCTCCCAGGCATCTTCACTCCAGAGCTCGAATTTGTTCACTTGGCCAACCAGCATGACCTTCTTGTCCAGCCCTGCGTACTCGCGCAGCAGCGGTGGAACAACGAAGCGACCATTGCTGTCCAGCTCGATATCGTTGGCATTACCAATCAGCAGACGCTGCATACGCTTAACCTGAGGATTGATGTTGGGCAGGTTGCCGAGGGTTTCTTCGATTTCGTCCCATTCAGCCTGGGGGTAAATCCACAGACAGCGGTCTTCCAAGGCAATAGTCGCCACCAATTGACCACCACAAGCGCCCAGGAGCCGGTCGCGATAACGCGCAGGCATCGCCAGTCGCCCTTTGGCGTCCAGATTGATGGCGTTGGCTCCTCGAAACACGATGTGCGCTTCCCCTGATGACGATGCTGGCCGGGCGTCTTTTACCAAAACAACCCACTTTTACCCACTTCATACCACTTTGGCACACTATAGGAACCCCACGCAGCCACCGTCAAGTAAGGAGTTCACGGAAAAAGTGTTATGTGGCAGGGGTTTAGTGGCAAATACGGGGGTATTAGGGAGAAATAACCTTAACTAGAGGGGATCAACTTCATAACCTACAGACGGATGCCGCCCATAGTTAAAGTGAATTATCACGATTAAGATTTTTTTGATCTAACAGGAGGGGTTTTGAAGACGAGAGGTAAAAATAAGAGTTGGCCTGTAAGCCGGGTTCTGTCGTGAACAGTCATTCCTCTACGACAGCCATCACTGACTGCCTCTAGCAACCTACCCGAACCCAGTGCGGGCCACACCCAAGGGTTCCTATTTGGTCTTGCTCCGAGTGGGGTTTACCATGCCACGAACTGTTACCAGTCGCGCGGTGCGCTCTTACCGCACCCTTTCACCCTTACCTGATCCCCTTGCGGGGCCATCGGCGGTCTACTCTCTGCTGCACTTTCCGTAGGCTCACGCCCCCCAGG
>TARA_R110002051_G_scaffold321704_1_pt1 | contig 43951 bp, 35 predicted proteins | sample TARA_R110002051 | Tara Oceans TARA_R110002051 (sample SAMEA4397023) | marine metagenome | biome: Polar Biome; feature: [MES] marine water layer (ENVO:01000295) within the mesopelagic zone...; material: water (ENVO:00002006), including particulate matter (ENVO:01000060) such... | reverse complement strand
CGTCAAGGTGCAGGGCACCGGCGGTTCCGAGACGCTGAATTTCTCCGAAGTCACCTTCTCCAATGTGGGCGCCGGATTCGAAGTCTACGGAAACAACAACGCGGACACCATCACCGCCTCCAACTACAGCGCCGTGAGCTATCGCGGTGGCCATGGCGACGACACGCTGAATGCTGGTGATGCCAATGCCACGTGGCTCTACACCGGCACCAACAACGGGTCGGACAGTTTCACCAACAACGCCACAGGTGTGTCCATCGCCAAGGCGGATGCAGCCGGCACCATCATCGGCGTCAATGGCTACTCCAATGACGGCGTCGATGAGTTCGTCGGCACCGGTGACACCATTATCCGGGATACCAGCAGCGCCCACACGCTCGACTTCACCAACACCAGGCTGACCGATATCGGCAGGGTGGAAGCAGCAAACGGCAACGATTTCGTGACCACGGCGTTCACTGCCAACACCACCGGAACGGTGACCTATGACGGCGGCAGCGGCACCGATACGCTGCGCATCAACATGACGCTGGAGCAGGCCTCCAACGCCACTGTGGCGGCGCAGTTCAATGCCTATACTGCCAGCGCTTCAAACAGCTTGTTCGACTTCTCCAGCCTCGGCTTCAAGGCGATCAATTTCGAACATATCGAACTGTTCGTCACCGTTGGCGAGTTCTCCATCGCCACCAGCCATCTGATCGTTGGAACATGGAACCATGAGACCCTGGATGTCGCGACCGTTGCCGGCGGGGCTACAGCCAATCCCTATCTGGTCTTCGGTCTTGGGGGCAACGACACTCTCAACGGCAGCAATGGCAATGACGTTCTTGGTGGCGGTATCGGCACCGACACGATGAACGGCGGAAACGGCGACGACACTTTCCTGGTCGGGCCGGGGGATGGCGACAACCATTTCAATGGCGGCACTGGAGCCAACCAGATCCTCGCCACAGCGGACAATACTGAGATCAGTATCCGGAAGAACTTCGATGCATCCAACAACGTTGGAGAGATTAGCGCCAACGGTTTCTCCGACGTTACGGTCCATGGCAGCTGGGATCACAATGTTTTGGACTTCTCGTCGACGACGTTGGACAGGATCACCACCATTGATGGTGAAGGCGGCAATGACGTGATTACCGGCACTGACAATGCCGACACTATCATCGGCGGTACCGGCACAGACACGATGCATGGTGGTGGCGGCAATGATACTTTCGAAATCGGCGTTGGCGATGACGACGATCATTTCTACGGTGGCGCGGGCGACGACACGATCGTTGCCACTGCGGAGAATGTCGAGATCAGCATCCGCAGCAACTTCGACGTGTCCAACAGTATTGAAAAAATCAGTGCCAACGGTTTCACCGGTGTAACGGTGCACGGCAGCTGGGATCACAATGTTTTGGACTTCTCGTCGACGATGTTGGATGGGATCACGACCATCGACGGCGAAGGCGGCAATGACACGATTACCGGAACATCCGGCAATGAAACGATCATTGGCGGCACCGGTCATGATAGGCTGCATGGCGGTGCTGGAGATGACACCTTCCTGTGGTCGACTGGCGACGGAAATGACCGGGTTGATGGCGGCTCCGAAACTGGCGCAGATACCGTGGTGATCACCAATACGACGGCGACACCAACCACATTTACCATCGGTACGATTGCTGGTGGTACGCAAATCACTCCGCAGGCTCCGGGCACAGACAGCACCGACATTCAGGTTTCGGTGAGCACCGGCGGGTCTGTCCGCATGGACGAAATCGAGGACATCGTCCTCAATCTCGGTTCGGGCGGCGATACGGTTAACATGACAACGCCGCTTGGCGGCACGGCGCTGCACACCAACACCATCACCGTGAACGGCGGATCCGGCAACGATACGGTTGACGCTGCCGACATCACCAGCGGCCACCGCGTTGTCTTCAACGGAGGTGACGGCAATGACCGGTTTACCTCGGGTGGAGGTAATGACGAGTTCTATGGCGGTGAGGGCGATGACATCTTTGTCACCGGCGATGGCAACGACATCTTCGACGGCGGCACTGGCAACGACCGGATCGAGCTTTCCGGCGATCAAAACGACTACACCCAGGTCTCGAATCCAGATGGGACTGTGACCATCACGCACAAAGTCACGCTAGCTGAAACCACAATCACAACCAGCGTCGAGACGGTGCGGTTTGCCGATGGTGATGTCACCATCGATCCGATCCAGCTTATCAGCGGCGGCGATGTCACCGGGTATGCCACCATTGAGGCTGCAATCGGTGCTTCGACAAGCGGCGATACGGTGCGGATTGCCGCCGGCGAGTACACGCTGGCAGGGCAGTTGAACATTGAACACTCACTGACGATCATCGGTGCGGGTGAAGCCGATGTGACGATCAAGACCGTGTCTGCTGGTTACGGCATTCATGTCACTGCCGACAATGTGACCATCAGCGACCTGACGCTTGATGCCTCAGCGACAGTCAATTACGGGATCAAGGTCGATCCGGGAACTGGTACGAGAACTGACAATCTCACCGACTTCGAGCTGACGAATGTCACAGTTCAGGGTGCGGGACGTTCGGAAATTGATCTGAACGGCGTCGATGGCGCGAAGCTGAGCAATGTAACAGCCGACGGCATCAACACGGTAACTGGTTTGGAGACTCCTGGCGTTGGCATCGCGCTCACGGACTCGACTCGCATTGAACTGACCGACATCACCACCACCGGCAATGGCTGGGGCTCGGTTGCTCTTTATTCTGCGGGTCGCAGCTATGAGCCAGGCACCAATGATATCAGCTTCAAGGGCAGCTACAGCCACGGTGAGCAGATCGGCATTTATGCGGAAGAGGAGCTTCTTGCAGGCAACGACACGTTCGTTGGAAATGTCGACTTCGGTGGACCCAACGGGATGTTCCCCGACGGCGTCTATATTGTGCAGAATGAAGATCACCGCCCTGGCGGCGAAAACTTCACCTTCTTCTTCGGGTCGGAAGCCGACGCTGTGGCCCACGCGATCGCCCTCCAGGATGGCGGCGCCAACACTGCCTCGGTCATCACTGGTCCACTTGGGCCGAACGATGTCGATGCTGCACTCGGCTCCACCTTCATCGTGGCAGAGGGTATGTCGATCCAGGCAGCGATTGACGCTGCGGTTGACGGTGACACGATCCTCGTTGGGGCAGGCACCTACAACGAAAACCTTGTGATCGGCACGGAAGTGACACTTGTTTCCGCTGATGGTCCGGGTGCTGCCGTGATCGAGGGGACGCTGCTGACTGATCTTGGCGTGCCGGACGGAACGGGACTCGACGTGTTCTTCGAGACCCACCATCCGAGCTATTCGGGCAGTAACGGCATCTCGATCAATGCGGACAATGTGACGCTGGACGGTTTTTCGGTCACCGGCTACTCGGTCGGGGTTGCGCTGGGATCCTCCGCTGGCGTCTCGGTCATCAACAACGTGTTCACCGATAATGTCGGCGGTATCCGCAAGGGGACGGAGTCGGATGTGACCAATGTCACGATTAACGGCAACACCTTTACCAGCGGCATTTACGGCATGAACATCTATGCCGCATCGAACGAGAGCGGCGCGTTTGATGGTGTGACGATGAACCACAACTCCTTCTCCGATCTGTCAGAAAAGGGAATGTACTTCGAGCAACTGTCTCATGCTGTCCTGACAGGCAACTCGTTCGACGGTGTCGGCAACTATGGCCGTATCTCGCCTCCGTTCGGCGGCACCGACGGAGAGTTCGGTCAGGCGATCGACATCAACCTGAAATACGAAACCTACGAGGCGGTCAGCTTCGTCGACACGGTGATCACCAATTCAGGCCATTCCAACATGGAGGGAGCAGGTTCCACCGGCGCCTTCGGTGCGGCAGTTGGCGTGAAAATCCGCGATGACGGTGGCTACAGCAGCAATCCGGCGTCGTTTAATGGCCAGATCGAATTCCATGGTGGCAGCATCGATGGCACCAGCACGGGCTTCCGGGTCGGTGAACCGGGCCGGAACAATGACGGTCCGAACGTTCTCATCGACAGCGTGCTTGTTGCGAATGCATCGGTAACCGATGTCGAGAATGCGACCGACCCGGCAACCGGCGGTGTGACGACGATCAACATGGATCCGCTGCAGGGGACCTTCGACGGCTCCACATCTCAGGCGGAACTTGTCATCAACGGTTCGGACAATGAAGACACCATGATCGGCGGTTCGGGCAACGACACGCTGGATGGCGGCGCTGGAAACGACACGATGACGGGTGGCGACGGCAATGACATCTATGTGGTCGACGGCAATGATACTGTCATTGAAGCTTTGGGCGAAGGCACTGACGAAGTCCGTACAGAGCAAAGCTACACGCTTGCTGACAATGTCGAGAACCTGACGCTGCTTGACGGCGCCAGCAATGCGGAAGACTTCGAGGACTTCGATCTCGGTTCTATCGCCAATGGCGAGAATGACTGGGTAGTTCGCGGCGGAACGATCGATCAGGAAGTGGTTGTCGATCCGGGCAATGCCGGCAACAAGATGTTCCGTATGTCGAGTGACCCTTCAAGCGGTTCGTTCTCGGGGCCATACTCGCCGGCGCTTGCCGCTTCCGCGGGAGAGCCGCAGACCACGGCGCAATACGACACCATGGCGATCTCCTTCGCCTTCCAAGCGGTCCAGTCGGGAGACAACTCACGGCTGGAAGTTGACTTCGGCAATGCGGGAGCTACCGATCGCAACAACTTCATGGTGATCGAAAACACTGCGGGTGGTTTGCGCATCGCGACTGCCGAGATGCGTTCCGATGGCAACTGGAGTACAGGCGCCACGGACAACAACTTCACAGCGTTTACCGGTAACCGGACCTTGATCGACGGCGTTGATGCATCCGGCCAACATCAGCTGACGATGGTGATGAAGTTCGTGGATGGTGCTGACAACGACGTTCTGGACTTCTATCTTGATGGAGCGCTTATCGGTCAGTCGACGTCCTTCGAGAACTACTGGGATGCCGTGGGCGGTGATCACGCCGCCAACGCGGAAGCCAACCAGATCAACCGTTTGTTCTTCCGGGCAAGTGCTGGCGGCGCTCCGACGGACGGTCCTGATGGTGAGAACCAGGGCTTCCTGTTCGACGATGTCAAATACAGTGTGTTCAACTCCGATGGTCCGGATGCGACGGGCAACGAGCTTGCCAACAGCATCACCGGAAACAGTGCGGACAATACGTTGCTGGGCCTTGGCGGTGACGATTCGCTGTTTGGCGGGCTGGGTGACGACATCCTCAACGGCGGTCAGGGGTATGATATCCTGACCGGCGGTGAAGGAGCCGACACTTTCGTCTTCGACGCGGATGCCTTGTCCGACGCACTGGGCGGCGACATCCAGGATCTGATCGCCGATTACGATATCCTTGAAGGTGATGTTGTCGATCTCTCGGCTCTGCTCGGTGAAGATACCGTCCCGAACACCGGCGCTGGATATGTCAAGATGGATGTGACCAGAACGATCCTGGAAGTGGACGCCGATGGCGGTGGAGACGAGTATGTGGCAATCGCCCAATTTGATACACCGCTGGGCGCGGAAGCGCTCAAGATCCTGGTCGATGACGACACTGGCGCAACAGTGATCATCTGATCATGCCTGCGGTTGGCCTTGATCCGCACCGGAGCAAAGGCCAGACTTACGCAGCGGATTTCAAAGTGTTACAGCGTCATGTCATGTTTGATGTGACGCTGTATTGCAATCAGACAGATGGTTTTGGGGGAAGCGGGTTGTTCGGGGTGGTAGTGTGACAAACGATCAATGTGACGCAGTGGTGAAAACCGGATGGTTCTCTGTGCGCAAAGCCGCTCGCGGTTTCTTTCTGATGGCCTGTGTCGCTCTTGCCGGGTGCCAGGCGTCGAACATCGGCGACGGGTTGTCCGCTTCGAACCCGGGCATCGCGCCGGTCGGCAATTCGATCTATGGCGGCGGGCCGGTGACGCTCACCATGCTGTTGCCGACGGATGCGTCGCTGAGGAGAAAGGCCGCGGATATCGCCGATGGCGCCAGGCTGGCGCTCGACGATCTTGGCGCTGGGCAACTGAAGATCGAGTTTCAGGCGTCCGCCTCGACATCCAGCGGCGCTGTCAGCAGTGTTAAAGCGGCGACGGCGGCCGGCAGCAAGCTGATCATCGGACCGGCGACCGACGGCGAAGTGTCGCGGATCATTGCCGCAACCAGCCTGCCGCGTCCGCCCATCCTGGCGCTGGTCGCCAACAATTCGGCCGGCGGCACGCATATCTGGCCGCTCTATGGCGACGCCATCGACAGTGCGCTTGAGGGCGTCGGCGTTGCGGTCGCCGCCAAGCAGAAGAACATCGTGGTGGTACATGAAGCCGGATTTCCGGCCGAAAACCTGTTGCGCCTGCGCGAAGGGATCCGGCTCAAGGGCGGCAACACCGTCGGGTTCGTGCCCTATCCGGCAAGCGGCATCAATTTGCGCGCGGCCTTCGCCAAGGGGAAAATTGTTTTCTCCAAGGCCAACACCATCGTGCTGCTGGGTGGCGGCAAAGCCATCGGCGAAGTGATCGACATTCTGGCGGCTGGCGAGTTCGGTCAGTCGATCGCCACGGCGATTGCCACGTCGCTGATCCCCGAGGAGGTCTACAAGCGGCCATCGGCGCAAGGGCTCATGGTGGCTATTCCGTCGACCGCCGACGTCAGCGTGATTGCCGAGCGTTTCAAGGAAAGGTTTGGCCGCAGCCCAAGCTATGACGCGGCAATCGGCTATGATTCGATTGCAATCGCCGCCGGGCTCGTGCGCGCCAGCGGCCCCGATGCGATCACGGTCGCGAACCTGACCTCGTCCCAGGGGTTTCGCGCTGCAACCGGCCTGTTCCGGTTTCGGCCCGATGGCCGTATCGAGCGGCGCATGGTCGTGCACCGCATTGAAAACGGATCCCTGAAAATCATTCAGGAAGAGGGTGACGGGTTCTGATCCCGACAGCGAATGCCGGTTAGCCCGGCAGGCAATGCCGGCAAGAACGTCAAAGAGCAGTCCGTGAAGATGGAACGCACTTGTGCTTCCGATGCTTCAGAAAAACCGGACAACCCTATGAAGTCCCGGCTATTGCCGGAGATAGGGGCGCATTGCGGTTTACAGGCAACCCCGTCAGCGGCGCAAAACCAGCACGTCGCAGACCGAACCGGCCTTGGCCGGCGGGGCGAAGGGCGGGCGGACGATCAGGCAGCGGGCGTCGGAAAACACTTTCATCAGCGAGGAATCCTGCCGCGCCATCGGTGTGGCGACAAGCCCGCCATCCGCGCCGGTGGCAAGCTCGCCGCGCAGATAATCCTGACGTTGATCATTCTCCGGCAAGTCACTGGCCAGTATGGCTTTTTGCATGCGGTCAGGGTCCGGTCTTCCGGCCAGCCTGGTCACCAGCGGTTCCAGGAACAGATGCGCGCACACCAGGCTCGAAGCCGGGTTTCCGGGCAGCCCGATGACGTGCATTCCACCCAGCCTTCCCGACATCAGCGGCTTGCCCGGGCGCATCGCGATCTTCCAGAAATCCAGCGTCATGCCCCGCGCAATCATCGCCTTTTGCACCAGGTCATGGTCACCCACCGAGGCGCCGCCGATGGTCACCAGAACATCGGCCTCATGCGCAATCGCCGTATCAAGCGCCTCGTCAAGCGCCTCCATCCGGTCGGCCGCAATCCCCAGATCGACGACATCCGCGCCGGCGCCGCGCGCCAAGGCCGCCACGCCGAAGGTGTTGGACGCGATGATCTGTCCCGGCCCGAGGCTCTGGCCGGGCAGGCGCAATTCGTCGCCGGTGGCCAGAACCGCGACAATCGGCCGACGCGCGACGGGCAGGGCGGCGTGGTTCATCGCCGCGGCAAGGGTGATGGCGCCCGCGTCAAGCAGCCGTCCGGCCGCAAGCCCGATCTTGCCTTCCTCGAAATCAACGCCGGCGCGGCGGATGTGCCGGCCAAGGATCGCCGCTTCATTGAGCCGCACAGTGCCGTCATCAAGCCGCTCGGTCATTTCCTGAATGACGACGGCGTCCGCGCCATCAGGTACCGGCGCGCCGGTAAAGATCCTGATGGCCGCGCCGGCTTCAAGCGAGCCGTCAAAGCCGTGTCCGGCGGCGGATTCGCCCTGCAGCTTCAATGTCGCGCCGGTAACCGCTTCGGCCGCGCGCACCGCGTAACCGTCCATGGCCGAGGCTTCGAAGGGCGGATGGGTGCGCAGTGCGGGAAGATCGCGCGCCAGCACCCGTTCGAAACTGTCCGCCAGCGGCAGCATCTCCGGCTCGCCGCCTGGCGCCGCACCGTCCAGAATTCGCATCAGCGCTTCATCAACCGGCATCAAGGCCATCAGCTTTATCCTTTTGCGTTGAGAGCCCAGTCGCCGGATTTGCCGCCGGATTTGGCCAGCACCCGGATGCCGCCGATTTCCATGCCCCGGTCCACCGCCTTGGCCATGTCGTAAATCGTCAGGCAGGTCACCGACGCCGCGGTCAGCGCTTCCATCTCGACACCGGTCTTGCCGGTGAGCTTGGCCAGTGTCCGCACGCGCAGGCCGGGCAGGGCGTCGTCGGGCTCGATTTCGACGCTCACCCTGGTCAGCGCCAGCGGGTGGCACAGCGGGATCAGGTTGGCGGTCTGCTTGGCGGCCATGATGCCGGCAATCCGCGCAGCCCCGATCACGTCGCCCTTTTTCATGTTGCCCGCCAGGATCAGCTTCAGGGTTTCGGGCTGCATCCGCACATGGCCTTCGGCTTCGGCAACGCGCACCGTATCGGCCTTGTCGCCGACATCGACCATCGCCGCCGATCCGTCGGCGGCAAGATGGGTCAGCCGGGGTTCTCTCTCGTCAGCCATTCATTGCGCCGCCGTGCTTGTTACGCACCCGGTCAGCAGCGCCCGCGTCGCTGCCGTGACGTCGGACTGGCGCATCAGGCTTTCCCCCACCAGAAATGTCTGGATGCCGCATCCCGACAGCCGTTCGCAATCGGCAAAAGAACCGATGCCGCTCTCGCCGACCAGAATGCGGTCGTCCGGCACCATCGCCGCCAGCCGCTCCGACACCGCAAGCGACACCTCGAAGGTGCGCAGGTTGCGGTTGTTGACCCCGATCAGCCGGCTCTCGAGCCGCAGCGCGCGCTCCATTTCGGCCTCGTCATGCACTTCGATCAGCGCCGCCATGCCAAGCCCGTGGGCCTCTTCCTCGAGCCGCCTGGCGTCATCATCATTAAGCGAGGCCATGATGATCAGGATCGCGTCGGCTCCCCAGGCGCGGGCTTCCAGCACCTGATACGGCTCGAACATGAAATCCTTGCGCAGCGCGGGCAGGGCGCAGGCGTTCCGTGCGGCTGTCAAAAACGCCGGCGCACCCTGAAACGATGGCGCGTCGGTCAGCACCGACAGACACGCCGCTCCTCCGGCCTCATAGGCCCTGGCCAGCGAGGGCGGATCGAAGTCGGCGCGGATCAGGCCCTTCGACGGGCTGGCCTTCTTGATTTCGGCAATCAGCCCGTAACCGCCGGCCTGGTGCTTGGCCTCGATCGCCGCGATGAAGCCGCGCGGCGCTTGCGCGTCACGGGCCCGCGCCTTGATCTCGTTCATCGGCACGGCGGCCTTGGCGGCGGCGATCTCGTCGCGCTTGTAGGCCTCGATACGGGTCAGGATGTCGCTCATGCTCTCACCCCGCCTTCGGCGCCGGCGCATGCGCCCGGGAGACGCTGACCAGCTTTTCCAGCGCGCCAAGTGCTGCGCCGCTGTCAATCGACGCGCTTGCCACGCCGATGGCCTCGCGCAGGGTTTCGGCCTGTCCGGCGATCACCAGCGCACCTGCCGCGTTGAGCACGGCAATGTCGCGGTAGGCGTTCTTTTCGCCTTCCAGCACCCGTTTCAGCGCCGCGGCATTGTAAACCCCGTCGCCGCCCTTGAGTTGATCCAGTGTCACCCTTGAAAGGCCCAGATCTTCCGGCGTCGTGTCAAATTCGCGAATCTCGCCGTTCTCCAGCGCCACGATTTGCGTCACCCCGGTCGTGGTCATCTCGTCCAGCCCGTCGCCATGCACCACCCAGACCGTTTCCGATCCCAGATCCCGCAACACCTGCGCCAGCGGCTTGAGCCAATGGGCCGAGAACACGCCGAGCAATTGCCGTTTCACCCCGGCCGGATTGGACAGCGGTCCGAGCAGGTTGAAGATTGTTCGCGTGCCCAGTTCCACCCGGCTCGGGCCGACATGGCGCATCGCCGAATGATGCGCGGGCGCGAACATGAAGCCCACGCCTGCCTGATCGATACAGGCCGAAATCCCTCTGGGGTCGAGTTCCAGCGACACACCCAGCGCGGCAAGCGAATCCGCCGCACCCGATTTCGACGACAGCGCCCGGTTGCCGTGCTTGGCCACCTTGACCCCGGCGCCGGCCGTGATGAAGGCTGCAGCCGTCGAGACATTGTAGGTGCCCGAGGCGTCGCCGCCGGTGCCGACAATGTCGATCGCGTCAGCCGGCGCTTTGACCGGCAGCATCTTTTCGCGCATCACGCTGACCGCGCCATAGATCTCGTCAACGCTTTCGCCGCGCACCCTCAGCGCCATCAGCAGACCGCCGATCTGCGAGGGTGTCGCATCGCCCGACATCATCACATTGAACGCGCTGCGGGCTTCGTCCCGGTTCAACGGGTCGCCATTGGCCACCTTTGCGATGAATGACTTGAGATCGGCCATGTTGATCGGCTCCCGTACTTTTTTCTAGAACGCCAGGGCGCGCTCGCCCAGCGTCTGGTTGACCGACACCCCGTACTCGGCCTGCAGCCGCGCCACCATCTGATCGAGAATGTCGTCAGCGATTTGCTGCGACACCTGCGCGCGCTGTTCGGGCGCCACCGAGTCCGCCGTGACCGACGCGGCGTCATTGACCGATTTGACCTTGAGCAGGATCTTGTTGTCGCCCGATGCGTCATTGGCCACCGCAACAAGACCGGAAGCCCCGGAGAAGGCGGAGGCAATTGCTGCCTCGCCAAACACCGCATCCGCGCCGGCGCGATTGAGCGAGAACTTGGTCTCGACGGCGAGAGAAAGCTCCTCCGCAATCGTGGCCAGGTCGGCGCCTTTGTCCATGCGCTCCTTCAACTCGGTCGCCTTGGTGCCCAGCGCTTCCACTGTTTTCATCGCGGTCCAGTCCGCCACCACCTGCTCCCGCACCTCGTCGAGCGTGCGGTCGCGCGCCGGCGTCACATCCTCCACTTCAAACCACAGGAAGCCGTCGCTGCCGATGCTGAGCGGCGGGGTTTCCACGCCGATTTCGGCCTCGAAGGCGTCGCGCAGCAATTGCTGCGATTCGGGAAGATCGCGCAGCACTGTGCCATCCGGCGCCCGGCCGGCGCGGTCAACGGCTTCCACCGTGACCGGGGTCAGTTTCTGCTCTGCCGCCGCCTCGGCCAGCGTCATGCCGCCGGCGCGGGCATCCTCATAGGCGTCATGCACGTCAAGCAGCACCTGAGCTGCTTCCGCCAGCGCCAGTTCCTTGCGGATTTCAGGTTCGACTTCGGCAAAGCTCCGGGAGGTTTCCGGCTTGATCTCGGAAACCCGCAGGATCACCGGGCCGAACTGGCCGTCAACCACCGGTGTGGTGCCGCCTGCCTGCGTGACCGCGAATGCGGCATCGGCCAGCGACTGGTCCGGCATCGAAGACTTGGTGAACGACCCGATCCGCACATCCACCGCACTGCGGCCCTGATCCGTGGCCAGTTCATCAAAGCTCTTGCCGCCGGCAAGCGCCGCAGCCGCCGCATCCGCCGCCGCCCGGTCGGCAAACACCAACTGGTCGACCGTGCGGGTTTCGGCCGTTGTATACCGGTCCTTGCGGGACTCGTAATCGGCGCGCGCAGCCTCTGCGGTGATCGCCGCGGGATCGGCGATGTCTTCATTCTGCAGCTTCACATAGGTGATCTTGCGGTATTCGGGCGCTGCATATCTTGCCTTGTTGTCCTCAAACCAGGCCGAAAGCGTTGTGTCGTCGGCAGCCGCCACCGGGTCGATATTGGACTTGGTCAACAGCAGGTAATCCACATCGCGGGTCTCCGCTTCATAGCGCGCCAGCGTCTGGATCATGGCGTCAGGCGCCTCGAACCCGTCCGCGATCGCCTCGACGATCTGGGTTCTCACGGCCACCTGGCTGCGGCTCTTGAGGTAATCTTCCTCGCTCATGCCGACCGAACTCAGCACGCGCTGGAAATTGCCTCTGTCAAACCTGCCGTTGAAATCATGAAACGTCGGATCTTCGGCGATCAACGCGGCCAGCCGATCTTCCGACAGCCCCAGGTTCATCTCGCGCGCCTGCTCGTCGAGAGCCGCGCCGGCGATCAGTTGCGAATAGACCTGGCTTTCGATGCCGAAGGCGCGGGCCTGTTCGCTGGTCAGCCGTTGACCGATCTGGCGTCCGACAACCGCCATCTGGCGATCATAGGCGAGACGGAACTCGTTGGGTGTGACCACGGTGTCGCCCACGCTGACAACAGCATTGCTGCCCGCTGTCAGGATCGAACCTGAAATCCCCCATACGCCGAACGAGGCGACAAGCATTATCAGAAGAAATTTGGCAACCCAGCTCCGGGCGCCCCTGCGCAAAGTATCAAGCATCAAAGCTCCTGCGGCATCAACAACATCGGTCGCGGGCAGGCGCAACACCGCCCCCGCAAACCTTCCATGCGTCCCTTTAGACCAAACCGGCGGCGAAATGAAGAGCAGCAAGAGAGAATGGAGCGGGTGGCGGAAAGATGCTGACGCGGATGCAATCGGTGCGGCAAAGGTCCGGCATAGGGCAGGGGGACCTGAGGACGCGGTGCGCGGGGCAAACTGCCGACGACAGCGGGCTTACCGCCTTGCGCCTGGCCGGTGTTCGCCATGACGCAAGGCGGTCCGGATACAAAGGAGCCCGCACAAGGGCGGGCTCCTTCCGGCTTTTGTCTTGGGAGATCAGAAGAAGCCGAGTTTGTTGGGGTTGTAGCTGACCAGCATGTTCTTGGTCTGCTGGTAGTGATCGAGCATCATCCGGTGGTTCTCGCGACCGATGCCCGACTGCTTGTAGCCGCCAAAGGCCGCATGGGCCGGGTAGGCGTGGTAATTGTTCACCCACACCCTGCCGGCTTCGATGTTGCGGCCAAAGCGGTAGGCGCGGGTGCCGTCGCGGGTCCACACGCCGGCGCCAAGGCCGTACATCGTGTCGTTGGCAATCGCCAGCGCTTCGGCTTCGTCCTTGAAGGTGGTGACACTGACCACGGGCCCGAAGATTTCCTCCTGGAACACCCGCATCTTGTTGTGACCCCTGAGAATCGTCGGCTGGATGTAATAGCCACCGGCCAGATCGCCGTTGAACCGCGCTGAATCGCCGCCCACCAGCACCTCGGCGCCTTCCTCGGCGCCGATGGTGAAATAGGACATGATTTTCTCATGCTGCTGCTTGCTGGCCTGTGCGCCAACCATGGTGGTCATCTCGCGCGGATCGCCTTGCTGGATCGCCTTCACCCGTGCGATGCAGCGCGCGATGAATTCCTCGTAGATGTCTTCCTGGATCAGTGCCCGCGACGGCGAGGTGCAGACTTCACCCTGGTTGAAGGCAAACAGAACAAAGCCTTCCACCGCCTTGTCGAGAAACGCGTCGTCCTGGGCCATCACGTCGGAGAAGAAGATGTTGGGGGATTTGCCGCCCAGTTCCAGCGTCACCGGGATCAGGTTGACCGTCGCGGCCTCCATGATCTTGCGCCCGGTTGCGGTTGATCCGGTAAAGGCGATCTTGGCAATGCGGCTGGATCGCGCCAGCGCGTCGCCGGCTTCGGCGCCCAGGCCGTTGACGATGTTGAGCACGCCATCAGGCAGCAGGTCGGCAATCAGTTCGATGACAATCATGATCGCAGCCGGTGTCTGTTCGGCGGGCTTGAGTACAATGCAATTGCCCGCCGCCAGCGCCGGGGCCAGCTTCCAGGCTGCCATCAGGATGGAAAAGTTCCACGGAATGATCTGACCGACCACACCCAGTGGTTCCTGGAAATGATAGGCGACAGTGTCGTTGTCGATTTCCGACATCGATCCTTCCTGCGCACGCAGGACCCCGGCAAAATAGCGGAAATGGTCTACAGCCAGCGGAATGTCGGCATTCACCGTTTCGCGAATCGGTTTGCCGTTGTCCCAGGTTTCCGCGGTGGCGATCAGCTCCAGATTGGCTTCGATCCGGTCGGCGATCTTGAGCAGCAGGTTCGAGCGCTCAGCGGCGGAGGTCTTGCCCCAGTCCTCTTTCGCGCCATGGGCCGCGTCGAGAGCCAGATCGATGTCGGCGGCATCCGATTTGGCGACCTTGCAGACAACCGCGCCGGTGATCGGCGTGATGTTGTCCATGTAGCGCCCATTGACCGGCGGTACGAATTTCCCACCGATGAAATTGTCGTAGCTGGTCTTGAATGGCGAACCCAACAGGGACGCGTTCTGAATCATTTCGTTCATCATATCCTCCACATGCACCCGGGCCCTCCGCCAGGGAATGATGCGAGGGTGATGTGGTCAGGGCGCTCTGTCAGCCCCTTCAAAACCGCCGTGAAGGCAAACTGTCTCAGACTTGAGACAGGTCATCCGTGGATTCGCCGATACCCAGCCGTTTCATCCGGCGATACAGCGTCGCCCGGCCAATGCCGAGGTCGCGCGCTGCCTGCGAGACATTGCCGCCGGTCCGGGTCAGGGCGCGAATGACCGCGGCGCGCTCGGCTTTTTCGAATCCGCGCAGACCGTCACTGCGCCCGAAAAGATCCGTTGCCGGGATCGGATTGATCTGGCCGGTGGCCATCATGCCGAAAGCCCTGCGCGCTCCGCGGGTTGCCCCGATGACGATATCGTCGGCATCGATTGCCAGCAGGGTGGCGGCCTCTGTGTCGTCGGCGTCGGCGTGCAGGATGCGGGCATCGGGAAAGGCTGCGCGAAATGTGTCGGCCTCGATCTGTCTGGCGGTTTGGGTGACCATGGCGGCGATCAGGCGATTGAAGGCCTCTGTCTGCTCGGATCGTGCCGAAGACACATCAAGCGCGCCGACCAGTTGTCCGTCCGGGCCATAGATCGGCGCATCCATGCAGCTCATCGCGGTGTTGCGCGCCAGAAAGTGGTCGCCCTGATGAATGATGATTCGCCGGTTTTCGGCCAGACAGGTGCCGATACCGTTGGTTCCTTCCGCCGCCTCCGACCAGTTTGCTCCCTCTGCGAGCCCCCAGCTCTGGAATATGTCGCGATCCGCGTCCCGGCATCGCTGGTCGAGTACCACACCCTCGAAATCGCAAAGCAGAACCGCGCATCCGGATTGCCCGACCAGCCCGAAGAGTTGATCGAGCTTCGGCGCGGCAACCTGCAGGAACTGTTCCATTGCCTGGCGCCGGTGCGACAGCGCTGTTTGGTCAATCCGGTCGATGGGTGCATGCCGGCCCGGATCCAGCCCGTGAACCGTGATCGAACGTCGCCAGGAGGCGACCAGTCGTGAGCGAGCGGAAGCGGACGCGGATTCCGACGCTGAAAGCACCTTGTCGATATGGTCATTGATCGGTTTCATTTTCCTCGCCCGGATATTCACCCGTTCACCCAGCCCCTTTATCAACCCCTCTTCGATTGAACGGTATCCCGGCTCACGAAGCAAGCCCGGGGCAGAGCGGACAGGGCAGCAACCATATCAGAAAACCGGCAGACGTTAATTCAACCAAAGCCGTTGGCGCGACGCTGCGCAGCGGACGTTATCAGCAAGGTCTGCCAGAAGGCAGATGGATGGCTTCGGCTTGCCGTGACAGGGACCGGACGGCAAATCGCGAGATTTTTCTCAATCATCGCCAACACGGTCACCGGAATTCGTCTGACCGGTTTACATTTTTTTCATGCACTTGCCCGACTATATAAGGCCGCCTTCCGGCAAGGCAGCATGGAAATGACGCATGGCTTCGAAATCCGCAAATGTGGCTGAACAACAGGATGATGAATCCTACAATCGCAAATCCGGCGTCCGCTACAGCGCCAATTGTCCCGGCGTCGTTGAACTGACCTTCGTCAACAGGAAGCTCTACATCGCGCTAACCGGCGTCATCGTGAACATTTCGGCGTCCGGATGTCTGTTTTCAAACCAGAAGACGCCATGGAGCACCATCGACCTGGGCAAGGCCGGGGAATCGGCGTTCGATCTGATCGACGAGGACTGCCATATCTACATCCCCTGGGCCAATATCCACCGTCGCGGCAAGGTCCGGCGTGTCGGCGCGTATATTATCGGTGTGCAGTTCACCAAGCCGATCCCGGAGGACCTGGCCAGACACATTGCCGGGCTGGAGCCCGGTTCGGGACGTCATTTCAAGCCTACGGACGCCCGCAAGTACAACCGCATTATTCCCTTCGGTCACAAATAGGTGTTGCCGCCGCCCGCAAAGCCGGCCGCGGCCGCCGTTTGCAAATCGCGCCCCGTCTGCTAAGCCCCGTCCATGACAATCCGAACGGGGAAAACCGATGACACCTGACATTCGCCCGCTTGTGGCAGGCAACTGGAAGATGAACGGCACGCGTGATAATCTTGACCAGATCAAGGCCATCGCGGAAGGTCTCGGAGAAGACCTGGCGGACGCCATCGACGCGTTGATCTGCCCGCCCGCCACGCTGCTCTATGTCGCCACCGCAATCGCCGAACAGACCCCGCTCGCCATCGGCGCGCAGGATTGCCATGACAAGCAAAGCGGCGCCTATACCGGCGACATTTCCGCTGCCATGATTGCCGATTGCCTGGCGAGCCATGTGCTGGTCGGCCATTCCGAGCGCCGCACCCTGCATGGCGAGAGCAACGAGACGGTCCGCGCCAAGGCGGAAGCCGCGAGGACAGCCGGTCTCGCCCGCGTCATCTGCATTGGCGAGACCGAAGCCGAACGCAACGCCGGCGCAACGCTCGATGTGCTGGGCCATCAGCTCTCGGGCTCGGTGCCCGATGGAGCAACGGCCAGCGACACCGTCATTGCCTATGAGCCGGTGTGGGCCATCGGCACCGGGCTGACCCCCACCGTCGACGATGTCGCCGAAGCCCATGCCTTCATCCGCAGCGAGATGAAAAAGCGCTTTGCGGGCGAGGGGGCCTCGATGCGGCTGCTCTATGGCGGGTCGGTCAAGCCGGACAATGCGGCCGAGCTTCTCGGCATCGCCCATGTTGATGGAGCCCTGATTGGCGGCGCCAGCTTGAAAGCGGCCGACTTCCTTGCCATCTGTAAGGCGTGCCGCAGCCTTTTGAGTTGACATTGCGCCTGAATTGAACCTCCATTCGGCGGCCATTGGGCCGGACGGGACTTGGAAAGCCGGCGGGCCTCGTGTAAAGAGCCGCAAACCGGACCATGATTGCGCCCGCAAAGGGCAGGAAAGAACCCTGATGCAAACCGTATTGATTGTCATTCATCTCATGATCGTGCTGGCGCTTGTCGGCATTGTGCTGATCCAGCGCTCCGAGGGCGGCGGCCTGGGTATCGGCGGCGGCTCCGGCTTCATGTCGGCGCGGGGCGCGGCCAACGCGCTGACGCGGACCACCGGCATTCTCGCAGCCGCCTTCTTTGTCACCTCGCTGGCGCTCGGCATCCTCGCCCGCTACGGCAGCAGCCCCACCGATATTCTCGACCGGATCCCTACCCAGACCGATGGCTCGGGCACCGGTGTTCTCGACCAGCTTGGCGGCGCCGCGGCACCCGCGACCGCTCCGGCCGAAACGCCTGCGGCTGACACGGCTTCCGACATTCCCGCTGCTCCCGAGGTGCCTGCCTCGGACGTTCCTTCCGGTCAGTAAGGCTGGAAGTCCCCTTGACCGGCGGTTGGCGTCAAAGCCTCCGCCGGTTTTTTCGTGTGGTTTTCATGGCAATTGAATTGTTATGCACCGCTAAAATGCGCCATCGGATTTTTTGGGTGGCGGAATCAGTCTTCTGAAGGTATCGGTTTGATCCCATGGCGCGATATGTATTCATAACCGGCGGCGTGGTCTCCTCGCTTGGAAAAGGCATTGCCTCGGCCGCCCTTGGTGCGTTGCTGCAGGCCCGTGGTTACCGGGTGCGGCTGCGCAAGCTCGACCCCTATCTCAATGTCGATCCGGGCACGATGAGTCCGACCCAGCACGGCGAGGTGTTTGTCACCGACGACGGTGCCGAGACCGATCTGGATCTGGGCCATTACGAGCGCTTCACCGGGCGCTCGGCGGTCAAGTCCGACAACATCACCACCGGCCGGATCTACAAGGACATCATCGACAAGGAACGCCGCGGCGATTATCTCGGCGCCACCGTCCAGGTAATTCCGCACGTTACCAACGAGATCAAGAACTTCGTGCTCGAGGGCAATGAAGACTATGATTTCGTGCTCTGCGAGATCGGCGGCACCGTCGGCGACATCGAGGCGATGCCATTCATCGAGGCGATCCGCCAGCTCGGCAACGATCTGCCGCGCGGCAATGCCGTCTATGTCCATCTCACCTTGATGCCGTGGATCGCCGCTGCCGGCGAGCTCAAGACCAAGCCGACCCAGCATTCGGTCAAGGAACTTCAGGCCATGGGCATCGCGCCCGATATCCTGCTGGTGCGCGCCGACCGCGAGATTCCCGCCGAGGAACGCCGCAAGCTCTCGCAGTTCTGCAATGTGCGCGCCTCCGCCGTCATCCAGGCGCTCGACGTGCCGTCGATCTATGATGTGCCGATTGCCTATCACAAGGAAGGCCTCGACACCGAAGTGCTGGCAGCCTTCGGCATCGATCCGGCGCCAAAACCTCGCATGAAGGCCTGGGAAACGGTCTCCGAGCGGATTCACAATCCCGAAGGCGAAGTCACCATCGCCATCGTCGGCAAGTATACCGGCCTCAAGGACGCCTACAAATCGCTGATCGAGGCGTTGTACCATGGTGGCATCGCCAACCGGGTCAAGGTCAAGCTGGAATGGATCGAGAGCGAGATCTTCGAGAAGGAAGACCCGTCGCCCTGGCTTGAAAAGGTCAATGGCATTCTGGTCCCCGGCGGCTTTGGCGAGCGTGGCGCGGAAGGCAAGATCGCCGCGGCCAAATTCGCGCGTGAGCGAAAAGTTCCCTATTTCGGCATTTGTTACGGCATGCAGATGGCGGTGCTCGATGCAGCGCGCAATCTGGCCGGCATCAAGGACGCCATGTCGTCCGAGTTCGACCGCAAGAACGGCACCCACGTCGTCGGCATCATGACCGAATGGCTCAAGGGCAACCAGCTTGAAACCCGCGCCGAAAATGGCGATCTCGGCGGCACCATGCGGCTCGGCGCCTATCCGCATCCGCTGAAATCCGGCTCGTTGATTGCCGGCATTTACGGCTCCAACGAGGTCTCCGAGCGGCATCGTCACCGCTACGAGGTCAACATCGCCTTCAGGGACCAGCTCGAAGCCGCCGGTCTGGTGTTTTCCGGCATCTCGCCCGACGGCCTGTTGCCTGAAACCATCGAATATCCCCAGGATGTCCACCCCTGGTTCATTGGCGTGCAATACCACCCCGAACTCAAGTCCAGACCGCTTGAACCACACCCGCTGTTCGCCAGCTTCATCGAGGCCGCACTGGAGCAATCGCGGCTGGTTTAGGGTCAGGCCTGACAGGCTGAGCGAAGCCGTCCAGGGAACGGGGGGGCTGTGACAGCCCTCATTTTCCCGCAACGATGCGGCTTGGTTCTCAATTTTTGGATTTTTTGTCGATCAACACAGCTTGCTGCCATTTGCTGGGCTTCTTGTCGGTCCGATGAATACAGCCTGCCCAACAGCATGGGCGTTTTTGACCTTCGAGAAGCTCCTCGACCGTTCGTTTGATCCGCCTTGTCCTGGTCTTGTCCTGTTTTGCATCTTCGACCCAGCAGATAAATTCGTTGCGGGCTATCGGAGTCAGTTCCTCCCAGAGGTTGGTCACTTCTGTTGTTTCGGTCAGCGCATCAATCAAGTCGGTGGGTAATTCGTGGACAAGGCCACCTGATATTTTGCTTTTCATGCAGTCTGCCTGCCAGAATCCGGTGAAGCGATAAATCGCGAGCTGTTGTGCGAGCCAAAATAGCAGGCAAAGGCGCATGATTGAATACTTGAATTTCTGCGCGTGTCGCGACAGTTATCGACGGTGTGGAATTGCCCGAAACTTGCCCGGTGCATTGGGCAGCAGGTGCACTCTCCCCGCCCGGAACGGACCAGGACACGTCCGCTGGCCTTCGCGAGTGGTTTGCGCCTGCGGATCACGTGCGTTGACAAACGCGCGCCAGGTCCGACCGGGCCCGGCGCGCCATGATATCAGACCGGATTGCCAAGCCCGTTCTTGAAGACAGTATAGAGAAAAATCAGCATCGAGGCCGCTGTCAGCATGGATCCTGCTGCTGCTGCCGCCTCGCCACCGTCCTTGAGCGCAATGGCTATTCCCGGCACCATCACCACGACACCGGCAAGCGCCACCGCCAGATGAATTTTGGCAAGGCTTGAAGCCGCCGCCGCCGGGGTCAATGTATAATAGACGCCAAACAGCCCCATGGTGACCCAGCCGACCAGATTGAGGTGGGCATGGGCGCCGGCCATCAGATGATCACCGGAAATTGCCATGTGTATCCCCCATATCATGCCAAGTGTCACGCACAGCACTGCCGCCAGAAAGAAGTAAAATCCGATTCCACGCATGGTCTCCCCCGTTTTTGTTGTGTGCCGGGCGCGGTGGCCATCTCCCGATCTCAACCAACATTTCCGGCGCGCAGAATTTTGCTCCTGCTGCAGGATTTTGAAAAGGGCGCGGCAGTTGTCCTCGGCTGACCGTCAGATCTTCCGGTTGCAGAGCCGCTCTCAATTCGCCTATGCACTCAGCCGGCCCACCAGCTTGCCAGCAACACCGCAATCGGCACCGGCGCCACCGCCAGGGAAATGCACAGCATGAATTGCGGCACGCTCATCAGCTTGCTCAGCCCTGTCATCAGCGCAATGCCGCCACCGCCGCCCAGAAGCGTGTTGCCGGGAAGGTTGATCAGCATCACCAGCGTGATAATCCGGTGATCGACCAGCCAGGGCTTGAGCCAGCGAGGTGCGGTCTGGGTGAGGTAGCGGTCGCGCCCCTCCGGCCCCAGCCGTTCAAACGCCGCGACCAGTCGGGAGGCGCGGACAAAACCGTGACGGGCCAACCATGCCGCCAGCCGGTGTTCGGGAACCAGGCGCCCCAGCGTGAATGACAGCGTCAGCGCTGCAATCGTCGACAGATAGACAATCGCCGCAATCGGCGCCCCGAACACCATCAGCAGCGCCACCCCTATCTCGGTGCCCGGCACGAACGGAATCGCGGTGAGCACGATATAGGCCACCAGAATGGCCGCCACGACGCCGAGATAGGGCATACCCGCCTGGGTGATCGACGAGACCTGCAAATGCGCCTCGATCGCCATCCCCAGCCAGCGGCCTGCAAGGATCAGGCAGCCGTAAAACGCCAGCAGCAGGGCTATCCTTGTCCATCGCCGGGTCCGGCTGTCGCTGGGGGTGTCTTGCATTCAGCCTTCAATCTCTTGCGCCGCGCGCGCCTTGTCCCCGCATCATCTCAGGGCATTGCACCCGATCTTATCACAAACTCCATCTGCCAGGTCGAACGGAAATACTCCGCCCGCCTGTTGCCGCCCGCACCACACGGCTGTAGCGATCCTCCACAGCCGTGCGCCACAGAGACCCGACAAGTCGTTGTCTGCCGCTACCGGTTCGGTCTACCTTGCTTCCGTCACGTCCGGTCATTCTCGACATCGCGCATCACGCGATCAACGCCCAGGATCAGGAACACGCCATGCGGCATCTCAGCATTTTACCACGCATCCTTGCGCGTGTAGCCGTGCTCATCTTCGCTCTCGCCCTCTCGGGCAATGCCGCAACCGCGCAGAAAACCGTCGAGCCGGCGGGCCCCACCATCGAGATTGGCGAGGGCGTCATCGCCGATAGCGAGATCCGCGCCCGCATCCAGACCATCTTCCGCGAACTCGACGGGCTTGGCGGCATCCGGGTTTCGGTCAGTTCCGGCGTGGTCACGCTTGACGGCCAGGTTGAGGAGGCGGTGCTTGCCCAGAAGGCCGAGGATCTTGTCAGCCGTGTCTCGGGCGTTGTCGCCATCGAGAACCAGCTCACCGAACAGACCGCGGTTACCGAACGCCTCAAGCCGGTCATCGGCCGCTTCGAGACCAGGCTGCAGCAGACGCTTGATTACCTGCCGCTGATGCTTGTCGCCGCTCTGGTCTGGCTGCTGATCGGCCTGCTGGGCTGGTTTGTTACCACCCGCAACCAGCCCTGGGGCTGGCTCACCCCCAACGCCTTCATCGCCGATCTCCTGCGCCAGACCGTCTGGCTCGGCTTTCTCATGTTCGGCGCCCTGATGGCGCTCGATATCCTGGGAGCGACCGCCGTGCTCGGCACCATTTTGGGCGCGGTCGGCATCATCGGCCTCGCCATCGGTTTTGCGGTCAAGGACACGGTGGAAAACTACATCGCCTCGATCCTGCTGTCGGTTCGCCAGCCGTTCCAGCCGCGCGATTTCATCGCCCTTGAGGGAATTGAGGGGTTTGTCGTCCGGCTCACCTCGCGCGCCACCATCCTGATGGATGTCGACGGCAACCACATCCGCATCCCCAATGCCACGGTGTTCAAGGCCAATATCGTCAATTACACCCGCAATCCCGAGCGCCGGTTCTCCTTTGAACTGGGCATCGATGCCGGCAGCGAACTGCACGAGGCGCTGTCGGTCTGTCATGAAACGCTCAAGCGTCTGGGTTTCGTGCTGGAAAATCCCGAGCCCGGCGCATGGATCGAAAAGGTGGGCGAATCCAACGTCGTCATCGGCGTCTCGGGCTGGATCAACCAGTCGGAGACCGATTTCGTCAAGGCGAGGTCGGAGGCGATCCGCACGGTCAAGAACGCGCTGGAAACCGCCGGCTTCGCGTTGCCCGAACCGGGCTATCGGCTGCGTATAGACCCGGGCGCTACAGTGGCCGATGCTGCCGTCCCCAAACCCCCGACACGCAGGAAGCCCGCGTCGGCGCCACCTGCACCAGCGGCGTCTGCGGCTGACGATCAGGTCACCGACACCGGCGTTGATGAGGCGGTGTTGAAAAAAGTGGATGACGAACGCCAGCAGCAACCCGGTTCCGACCTGCTGTCAGACGACGGAGAGGACGAGCTTGGCACCCGTCCGGTGGTGTGAGACGTGCACAAATCCGGAGACAAGACAGGACGGCCAGCGTGTCCTCGCGGCAGCTGCGTGACGTCAATCTACAGCCCGACCCCGTTCTATAGATAACGGCGGTCGCGTCCCGGATGGCTTGTGGCAGATGTGCCGGGCTTCGTCCAGAGTGGTGACGCGAAGGAGTGGAGAACAGTCCAGACCGGTAGGGTTGTTTACAGAATGGACCGGATAGGTGGTTTACAGCTTTTCGGCACAAGCAGGCGAACGCCACATGTCAGCCAGGCCGGCTTCGGGTTCCATTCGCACCGGAAGCGAGGTTAAGCTGGTTTTGCATCCCTGTCTCAAGCGATAGGGCTGCCCCATGGCCCGCAACACGCACTGGCGCGGTGCAAGAATTTCTGCCTGAAATGTTGAAGTTCAATACCTTGGGCCAAATTTACCCCAATATTTTCCCCACCCCCAAACCCCGTGCCACACTTGACGTGCTCCTGCTGCCGGATGGATCGCGAACGTGTTGGACCAGGCGGGAGGAATGCCCTTCGGGGCCTGCCGTAACGTGCGGCGGGCACCGTGGGGAGGCGGACGCCGACGCGGCTCCGCTGGCAGCCGGACCCTCCTTCGGGAGCGGTGCCGCCAAGCCAGCCACCGGATCGTCCTCGCATCCGGGTTTCGTCATCTGGCGGGACAAGCGGATGGACGGCGAGACGGGCCTGTGGCGGATCTGATCGTCGGGTTGACGATGGGGTTCGTGCCGGACCGCGTTTCACGCTTTGCTGCCTGGCCTTGTCCGGGCTGAAGCAGCGAGCAAGGAGCCGCCTGTCGGATGCGGACATCATCCGGCAAAGTTCGGATCGCGCGCGTGGTTGCGCCAGCGTTTTATAGAAATTTCCGTAAGGCAAAGCCCGCGTGCGGCCCTCCGGATTGTTTTTCTCTTCATCACCCCGGCGGATGCCCGCGCGGGGGCATTGGCCGTTGCACTCTTGTCGCGAAACAGAAAACCTGAAACATTCTGTCGGTGCGGCACAAATTGTCAGATGGGAGCCTTGATCATGAGCGTTCGAAACAAGCTTCTCGGTGCCGGCGCGCTGGCGGTGGCCGCGCTTGGGTTTTCAACTCCGGCCCACGCCACCGTGTCAATTACCTGCAGCGACATGAAGTTCGACTCCAGTCTCGAAATCGTGCTTGGCGCCGGGCCGGTGCCCAATGTGTTTTCGGTCGCACTCTCCGTTGGCGGGCGTGAGTTCACCACCGGGCCGGGCCATCCCGGAGATCCGGTCGACATCGCCCAGGCTTTCGATGATGGCGAGGTCTTGCGCATCGATCTGGTCGATCCGCAGGCGACAACGCGGATCGCGGCGATCCGGCTGCTTTACGCTGATCATGACGACCGTCCGTTGCGGATCGGTTTCGTGCAGATCGAGCAGGAGCCGCCGGTGGGCATTTCCTGCGAAGGGCCGTGACCGCGAATTCCGCTCGTCCGGCCCGGCCATGATGCCGCATTTCGCGAGGCGGGCGTGACCGGTAAAACCCTATTTCGCCTTGCTCACATATGTCGACATCAGCCGCGCCATGCGGGCGTTGCGGATCGCGGCAGAATCCTCGCCCATCACCACGCCGACCACGGATTTGCCGCCGCTGCGCACCGAGGTGGCAAGGTTGAAGCCCGAGGCCCGGGTGTAGCCGGTCTTCAGCCCGTCGGCGCCGGGGATCATGTCCATCGCCTTGTTGTGGCCCTTGATCGTGCGGCCGGCGACGGTGACCTCTTTCTGGCCGAAATAGCTGTAATAATGCGGAAACTGGCGCCTGAGCGCGATCGACAGCCGGGCCATGTCGGTCGCCGTCGTTACCTGTTCCGGATCAGGCAGGCCCGAGGCGTTCTTGAATGTGGTGCGGCTCATCCCCAGCGTGCGGGCTTTCGCCGTCATCATCTGGGCAAAGCGGGCTTCCGATCCGCCGCCCAGGAATTCGCCCACCGCGGTGGCCACATCATTGGCGGACTTGACCACCAGCACCCGGATGGCGGTGTCGACCGGGATCGACTGTCCGGCCTTCAGGCCCAGCTTGGAGGGCGGGCGTGCGGCGGCGTTGCGCGAGATCGGGATCAGGTCCGAACGACTGACGCGGCCCTCATCCATGGCTTCGAACATGAGATACAGCGTCATCATCTTGGTCAGCGAGGCCGGGTAGCGCACCTCGTTGACATTGGCGCCGTACAGCATCTTGCCGCTTTTGGCGTCCACCACGATAGCTGCATACTTCTCTGTCACCGGCGCCACCGGCGCCATGGTATCCTCAATGGATCCACCCGACGAGGCGCAGGCCGATACCACGGCCATCACCACAATCATCGTCAACGACAAGCGGCAGCGGTGCAACGCGCCAGCAATCAGACCGGTCAAGGACAGCTCCTGTTAAATCCAGTCAACTGCTTACCGTCCGGGCGTGATTCACGCAAGGGTGCGCCCTCGCAGCGGCGGTTTCGGGGCTGCATTCCCCTGTCCGGCAAGATCAGGCTCTCCCGCGCGGTTGCACGCCTTCCAAGCTTGCTGATAAGGGGAGTGCCAAACGGAGAAACAATCGATGGCCTCACCGCGATCCCCACGCCCCCTCGATCATCTTGTGCTGCCGGTCGAAGATCTCGAGACGACCCGCGCCCGGCATATCAGCCTCGGCTTCACAATCGCCGCCGAGGCCCGACATCCCTTCGGCACCGAGAACGCCTGCGTCTTTTTTAAAGACGGCACCTATCTCGAGCCGCTGGCCATCGCCTCGCGCGAGGAGTGCGAGCAGGCCGCACGCGAGGGCAATGTTTTCGTTGCCCGCGACCAGGCCTATCGCTTCCGCAGAAGCGATACCGGGTTCAGTGCGTTCGTGGTCGGTTCGAAGAACGCCGACGACGACCGCGACCGGTTCCTCAAGCTTGGCATGTCGGGCGGCGACCTGCTGTCGTTCTCAAGGCCGATGAAGCTGCCCGATGGCTCGGATCTGACCGCAAGCTTCAAGCTGGCCTTCGCCGCCGATCTGCGCGCGCCGGATTTCTTCGGCTTCGCCGTCGAGCGCATCAATGTTCCCGCCGCCGACCGGTCGGCGCTGACCAGGCATGACAACGGCGTCACCGGCATCTCGGAGATCATCCTGTCCGAGCCCAATCCGACCGATTTCCAGTATTTCATCCAGGAACTTGCCTGCAATCGCGAAGTTGACGCCAATTCCTTCGGCATGTCGATCGAGCTCGATGGCTCAACCGTCACCGTCTACAACAAGGCCGGCATGGAGACCCATCTCGGCATCATCGATGCGTCGCGTGAGCGTGGTCTGATCGGCCGTGCAATTGTCTATCACGTCGAGGATCTGGCCGCGGTTGCCGCGCTGCTGCATGCCAATGCGGTGACCGCCCGTCAGGTCGCCGGACGGCTGGTTGTCGATCCCGCGCCGGGTCAGGGCGCCTTCTATTGCTTCGAGGAAATCCGATGAGCGCTGCGCCCAACGCCAATGTCACGGTTGGCAACACCCTGTTTGGCAATGATCTGCCGCTGACCCTGATCGCCGGCCCGTGCCAGTTCGAATCCCGCGATCACGCTTTCGACATGGCCGGCGCGCTCCAGGAATTGTGTGCCGGGCTCGGCATCGGACTGGTCTACAAATCGAGCTACGACAAGGCCAACCGCACTTCGCTCTCCAGCACCCGCGGTGCCGGCATGGACGCGGCGCTGCCGGTGTTCGACGAGTTGCGCGCAAAACTCGGTCTGCCGGTACTCACCGACATCCACACCGAAGAACACTGCGCCATCGTCGCCCCCCTTGTCGACGTGCTGCAGATCCCGGCCTTCCTGTGCCGCCAGACCGACCTGCTGGTTGCCGCGGCGAAGACCGGCAAGGTCATCAACGTCAAGAAGGGTCAGTTCCTGGCGCCCTGGGACATGAAGAATGTGCTGGGCAAGCTTACCGGTTCCGGCAATCCCAATGTGCTTCTGACCGAGCGTGGCGCGTCCTTCGGCTACAACACGCTGGTCTCCGACATGCGGGCGCTGCCGATCATGGCTGACATGGGCGCTCCGGTGATTTTCGACGCCACCCATTCGGTGCAGCAGCCGGGCGGGCAGGGGACCACCTCGGGCGGCGAGCGCCGGTTCGTCGAAACCCTGGCCCGCGCTGCCGTCGCCGTCGGTATCGCCGGCGTGTTCATCGAGACCCATCAGGACCCGGACAATTCCACCTCGTCGGATGGCCCCAACATGATCCCGCTCAAGCAGCTGCCGCGGCTGCTCGAAACCCTGATGGCGTTTGATGCGGTGGCCAAGCGCCCTGCGGTCTGAGCCGTCACCCCGCGCCAAAATATCATGACTACAAAAAGACCGCCGATTATCCCCGGCGGTCTTTGGCGTTGTATCATTCTGGTCGGGTGAGAATCAGAACTCGCTCCAGCTTTCGTCCTTTGTGGCGGTTGCTGTTTTGCCCAGACCGAAGGCCGAGGCGACCTTGGCGCCGAGTGCGCGGGCAGGCGAGTGTGCCGGTCGGGACGAAGCATTCGCCGCAGCCGGTGTGGTGCCGCTTTGATGTCCGGATCTGGAACCGCCGGTGGTGAAACGGCCGACCAGGCTTTCGAGCAGCACGGCCTCGCTCGACAGGCCTTGCGTCGCGGCGTTGGTTTGTTCCACCATCGCGGCGTTCTGCTGGGTCATCTGGTCCATCTGGTTGACCGCGGAGTTGATTTCCGCAAGTGCTGTCGCCTGTTCGCGCGCACCGGTCACAATCGACTGGATCAGATCATTGATCTTGCTGACCTGGCCTTCGATTTCGCCCAGAGCCGAACCAGTTTCGTTGACCAGTGACACCCCGGCTCCGACCTGGGTCGACGACGTTTCAATCAGCGTCTTGATTTCCTTGGCCGCATTGGCCGAGCGCTGCGCCAGTTCGCGCACTTCCTGGGCGACGACGGCAAAGCCCTTGCCCGCTTCACCTGCGCGCGCCGCCTCGACGCCGGCATTGAGAGCCAGCAGGTTGGTCTGGAAAGCAATGTCATCGATCACCGAGATGATCTGGCTGATCTGCTTGGAGGAGTCCTCGATCCTCTCCATCGCCGAGATTGCATTCTTGACCACCTTGCCGGAGGTTTCCGCGCTGACCTTGGTGGTGCCTACCAAATCGCTGGCTTCTTCGGCACGCTGGGACGAGCTCTTCACCGTCGAGGTGATCTCGTCGAGTGCCGCTGCGGTTTCTTCAAGCGAAGCTGCCTGCTGCTCGGTGCGGCGCGACAGGTCATCTGCCGCCGATCCGATTTCGCCGGAGGCGAGACGAACCGAATCTGTGGTGGTCGAGATTTCCTCGAGCGTGGAACTCAGCTTCTCGATCGAGGCGTTGAATTCACTGCGCAGTTTCTCATAGTCCGAGACAAAGGGATCGCTGATCCGGTAGGTCAGGTTGCCGGCTGAAAGGTTTTCAAGCCCCATGGTCAAGGCGTCAATGACGCGTACCCGTTCGGCATCTTCCGCCGCCTTGCGTTCAGCCGTTGCAGCGTCGAGTTCTTCTTTTTCCTGGCGTGCCTTCTCGCTCTGCGAGCGCGCAGAATCGCGCTCCATCGCTGCATCGCGGAAATAGGCGACGGATTGTGCCATCTCGCCGATTTCGTCCTGGCGTTCCGCATAGGGGACGTCGCGGGTGAAATCACCGTCTGAAAGCACCTGCATGTAGTTCTTCATTTCGGTCAAAGGTGCCACGGCGCGCTGGCGGAACATGTAAAGGCCGGCCAGGAAGATGCCAATTGACACGAGGCTTGCGCTGATTGTGACCATTGAGAAGATCGAGTCTTCCGACGCCGCGTCGGCGCGAACCTTTTCATCGAAACTCGAAACTTCACTAACCAGCAGCTTGACCGCTGCATCACTGGCAAGAAACGCCGTTCGCAGGTCTCCCAGTGCGATAGTGGCTGCCAAGGTATCCGCAGCCTGAATGGCAGGAAGGAACTTGTCATTCATGGTTTTCCAGTAGCTGTCGCTTTCTGCGAGAATGCCGGTCCCGAGATGGTCGATCAGCGTTTTCTCATAGTTGGACTCGAGCCAGTAGTTCTTCCGGGCGTCGTACTCCCCCTGCAGTTCGGCGATCCGTGCAGCGTTGGACGCCGCGATTGTCGGATGAACCACCGCTTCATTGGCCAGCATGTAGGATTCCACCACATAAAGCGGCGGCGGCAGGATATCGGCAAGCAGGTCCTTGCTCTCGACAATGACGGTGTAAGTCGGCCCCGTAACCTTCTGCTTTTCATAGACGTATTTCTGCAACCCAAAAGCGCCGATCAGTCCAAGGGTCACTGTGATTGCCAAAAGCAACAGGCTTCGGGAGATATTGATGTTCATTGGTCCACCATAAAGAGTGAGAAGGCGCAAATTGAGATGGACTTATCCACCACCGAAAAAGTCATCCGTTGACTGGGTTTGCGAACTCATTCCGCTATCGGAAACCGGCTCATGCCAGCGCACCTGGTTCGATTTCTGCGGGCACCGCATACTTTCAGGGGCCGATTACTTAAGGGTGTATAATAGGATGGTTATTTGAGTCTTAATGCGTTGCAAGAGTCGTTAATTTGCAATGCCGAAGTGGGCTCTCGGGCATGCAGACGCGGCAATCCTGCCGGGCGGAGCTTCACCTGTGTTGAGCAGTGAGGCAACATCTCTTCAGTTATCTGCCTGCGCCTGTCCGCAACGAGGCGTCGAGTAGGCTCAGGCATGCTCGGCAATTGATTTTTCGGCGCGGTACGCTAAGACGGCGCTCAACTGACCAGGCTCATTGCCACAAATCAAAAGGAACCAGACCATGACCGCCATTATCGATATTGTCGGACGGGAAGTCCTCGACAGCCGCGGAAATCCGACGGTTGAAGTCGATGTCCATCTTGAAGATGGCTCCATGGGCCGCGCAATGGTTCCCTCGGGCGCCTCGACCGGTGCGCATGAAGCGGTTGAGCTGCGCGATGGCGGCAGCCGTTATCATGGCAAGGGCGTGCGAAACGCCGTCGCAGCGGTCAACGGCGCGCTGTGCGACAATATCTGCGGCATGGATGCGGAAGGCCAGATTGCCCTCGACAAGGCAATGATCGCGCTGGACGGCACCGCCAACAAGAGCAAGCTCGGCGCCAACGCCATTCTCGGCGTCTCGCTCGCAGCCGCCCGCGCCGCGGCACAATCGTCCGGTCTGCCGCTTTACCGTTATGTCGGCGGCGCCAATGCGCGGCTGCTGCCGGTGCCGATGATGAACATCATCAATGGTGGCGCGCATGCCGACAATCCGATCGATTTTCAGGAATTCATGATCATGCCGGTTGGCGCGGAAACCTTCAGCGATGCCGTGCGGATGGGGTCGGAAGTCTTCCACACCCTGAAAAAGGAACTTGCTGCGGGCGGTCACAACACCAATGTGGGTGACGAGGGCGGTTTCGCGCCCAACCTGAAGAGCGCCCCGGAAGCGCTCGACTTCATCATGAAGTCGATTGAAAAGGCCGGTTATCGTCCGGGCGAAGATATCCATCTCGCGCTCGATCCGGCCTCGACCGAGTTTTTCAAGGATGGCAAATACGATCTGGCGGGCGAGGGGCGTGTGCTCGATAGCGCGGAAATGGCTGCCTATTACGCGGAACTCGCTGCCAAATACCCGATCATCTCGATTGAAGACGGCATGGCCGAAGATGACTGGGACGGCTGGAAAACTCTGACCGACATGATCGGCGACAAGTGCCAGCTGGTCGGCGACGATCTGTTCGTCACCAATTCCTCGCGGCTTCGCGACGGCATCAAGATGGGCGTCGCCAACTCGATCCTGGTCAAGGTCAACCAGATCGGCACGCTGTCGGAAACCCTCGATGCGGTAGAAACCGCGCACAAGGCCGGTTACACCGCTGTAATGAGCCACCGCTCGGGCGAGACCGAGGATTCAACCATCGCCGATCTGGCGGTCGCCACCAACTGCGGCCAGATCAAGACCGGATCGTTGTCGCGTTCCGACCGGCTGGCCAAGTACAATCAGCTGATCCGCATCGAGGAAGAGCTGGGCGTGGAAGCGCAATACGCCGGCACTTCCGTGCTGCGGGGCTGATCGGTCAGGTCCGAACACGCCGGCCGGTTCCGGCTGAACCTGTTGACTGAAAAAAGCCCGTATCGTCGATGCGGGTTTTTTTGTCGCTATGCAGCATCTCGAGTAAACGGCTAACGCTATTTTAAGCATGGCCTGCCATCCTCTCCCACTCGCAGGGGTAAGGCGTTTTTCGAATGCGGACACAATTTAGAAAGCAGCGATCCTGGATCCGTTGGGTTGTTCCGGCGTTATCGGTCGCCTGCTTTGCATATTTCGGGTTTCATTCATGGCATGGTGCTTACGGTCTCAATTCGGCCGAAGCGCTGGAGTTGCGTCGCGTCGAATTGACGGAACGGCTTGCAAGCCTGACCGAACGCAGGCAACATCTTGAACGCAAGGTCATGCTGATGAGCGATGGCGCGGTTGAGGCGGACATGCTCGATGAGCGGGCGCGGCTGTTTCTCAACGTCGCCCGCGAGGACGAGGTCGTCTATTTCCAGTGAATTCCAGAGTTAACCTGCTTTCGGTTAACATTGAAAAAATTCAACGTAAACAGTAACATATGATGAATATCAGCTATGCGTAAATAGGCTTGCTGACATCCTGCAATTTCCCTATGGTCTGCATAACATGACCACTGGGAGGATGACATGGCGCCACGTAAATCTGCCACAGCCGCATCCCGCAAGAAACCTGCTGAAAAAAGCGGGCTGAATGGCGGAATTACCGACTTCGACAAAACCACCGAACTTGAAGCCTATCGCGAGATGCTGCTTATCCGCCGCTTCGAGGAAAAGGCCGGTCAGCTCTACGGTATGGGCTTCATCGGCGGCTTCTGCCATCTTTATATCGGGCAGGAAGCTGTTGTCGTCGGCATGCAGATGGCGCTCAAGGATGGCGATCAGGTCATTACCGGCTACCGAGACCACGGCCACATGCTGGCCACCGGTATGGAAGCGCGTGGCGTGATGGCGGAGCTGACCGGCCGGCGGGATGGGTATTCCCACGGCAAGGGCGGCTCGATGCACATGTTCTCCAAGGAAAAGAACTTCTACGGCGGCCACGGCATCGTCGGCGCCCAGGTGTCGCTTGGCACCGGTCTGGCGTTTTCCAACAAGTATCGCGGCACCGACAATGTCGCCGTCGCCTATTTCGGTGATGGCGCGGCCAACCAGGGTCAGGTCTACGAAAGCTTCAACATGGCGGCGCTGTGGAAGCTGCCGATCATCTATATTGTCGAGAACAACCGATACGCCATGGGCACTTCGACGGCCCGGTCGTCGGCGCAATCGAATTTCTCGCTGCGCGGCAATTCCTTCGGCATCCCCGGTCATCAGGTCGACGGCATGGATGTGCGCGCGGTCCACGCCGCCGCGGTCGAGGCGGTCGCCCATTGCCGCTCGGGCAAGGGTCCGATCATTCTGGAAATGCTGACATACCGCTACCGCGGCCATTCCATGTCCGACCCGGCGAAGTACCGGACCAAGGATGAAGTGCAGAAAATGCGCTCCGAGCATGACCCGATCGAGCAGGTCAAGGCTCGCATGCTCGAACTCAAGCATGCAAGCGAGGATGACCTCAAGGCCATCGACAAGAAGGTGCGCGATGTTGTGGCGGACGCGGCCGATTTCGCCCAGAACAATCCGGAGCCGGATGCATCCGAGCTCTACACCGACATTTTGTTGTAAGGGGAGGGAAAACCATGCCGATTGATATCCTGATGCCTGCGCTTTCCCCGACCATGGAAGAAGGCACGCTGTCCAAGTGGCTGAAAAACGAGGGCGACAAGGTCGCTTCCGGTGATGTGCTGGCTGAAATTGAAACCGACAAGGCAACCATGGAAGTGGAAGCCATCGATGAGGGCGTGCTCGGCAAGATCGTCGTTCCCGCCGGCACCGAGAACGTCAAGGTCAATGCCGTCATTGCGGTAATCCTGGAAGAGGGCGAGAGCGCCTCCGACATTGGCTCCGCGAAAGCTGAAGAACCGGCGCCCGCGCCCGCTGCGGAAGCGCCTGCTGCCGCCGAGCCTGCAAAAGCGGCCTCTGTTCCCGCCGCACCGGTTGAAAATGCCGCAGCCTCCGATCCGGACATCCCCGAAGGCACCGAAATGGTGTCGACCACTGTGCGCGAAGCGCTGCGCGATGCCATGGCCGAGGAAATGCGCGCCAATGAAGATGTCTTCCTGATGGGCGAAGAGGTGGCGGAGTACCAGGGCGCCTACAAGATCTCGCAAGGGTTGCTGGCCGAATTCGGCGCCAGGCGGGTGGTCGACACTCCGATCACAGAGCACGGCTTCACCGGTATCGGTGTCGGTGCGGCCATGGCCGGTCTCCGGCCAATCGTCGAGTTCATGACCTTCAACTTCGCCATGCAGGCGATCGACCAGATCATCAACTCCGCCGCCAAGACGCTCTACATGTCCGGCGGCCAGATGGGCGCGCCGATCGTGTTCCGCGGCGCCAATGGCGCGGCAGCCCGCGTTGGCGCCCAGCACTCGCAGTGCTACGCCGCCTGGTACAGCCATATTCCGGGCCTCAAGGTGGTCATGCCTTACACGGCAGCCGACGCCAAGGGTCTGCTCAAGGCCGCCATCCGTGATCCCAACCCGGTGATCTTCCTTGAAAACGAGATCATGTACGGTCACACCTTCGATGTGCCGAAGATGGATGATTTCGTGCTGCCGATCGGCAAGGCCCGCATCCACAAGCAGGGCAAGGACGTCACCATCGTCTCCTTCGGCATCGGCATGAGCTATGCGGTCAAGGCAGTGGAAGAGCTGTCCTCGCTCGGCATCGATGTCGAACTGATCGATCTGCGCACCATCCGTCCGATGGATCTGCCGACCGTGATCGAGAGCGTCAAGAAGACCGGCCGTCTGGTCACCGTCGAGGAAGGCTATCCGCAGTCCTCCGTAGGCACCGAGATCGCCACGCGCGTGCAGCAGCAGGCGTTTGATTATCTTGACGCGCCGATCATCACCATCGCGGGCAAGGATGTTCCTATGCCCTACGCAGCCAATCTCGAGAAGCTCGCGCTACCCAACGTGGCCGAGATTGTCGACGCGGTCAAAGCCGTCACCTACACGGCGTAAGGGGAGGAACGGAAGATGCCTATCAACATCACAATGCCTGCTCTTTCGCCAACCATGGAGGAGGGCAACCTCGCCAAATGGCTGGTCAAGGAGGGCGACAAGGTCTCCTCGGGTGACGTTCTCTGCGAAATCGAGACCGACAAGGCGACGATGGAAGTCGAAGCCGTCGATGAAGGTACAGTCGCGAAAATCGTGGTTGCTGCCGGCACCGAAGGCGTCAAGGTCAATGCGGTGATCGCCATTCTCGCAGCCGAAGGCGAAAGCGTCGAGGACGCCGCCAAGGGTGGCGGCGATGCCGCACCGGCTCCCGCAGCTGCAGAAACACCTAAAGCCGAGGCCCCCAAGCAGGAAGCCGAAAAACCTGAGACGGCGTCCGATCCGGCCGCCAAACTCGACAAGCCGATCCGCGACCAGAATCCCGCAGCCCCGGCTCCGGCGCCGACCACGCAATCGGGTGAGCGCGTGTTTTCCTCGCCGCTGGCCCGCCGCATCGCCAAGGATGCAGGCATCGATGTGGCACAGATTTCAGGCTCCGGCCCGCATGGCCGCGTGATCAAGTTGGATGTCGAGGCAGCCATTGCTTCGGGCACCGGTAAGGCTCAGGCCGCTGCCGCACCTCAGGCCGCTGCCGCTGCAGCATCTGCCGCAGCGCCCAAGGCCATGTCGCAGGATGCCGTGCTCAAACTGTTCGAGGAAGGCTCCTACGAGCTGGTCAAGCATGACGGCATGCGCAAGACCATCGCCCGCCGGCTGCAGGAATCCAAACAGACCATTCCGCATTTCTACGTTACCGTCGATTGCGAACTCGATGCGCTGCTGGCCCTGCGCTCGCAGCTCAACAAGGCGGCTCCGCTCAAGGATGACAAGCCGGCCTACAAGCTCTCGGTCAACGATATGGTGATCAAGGCGCTGGCTTTGGCGCTGCGTGATGTTCCCGATGCCAACGTCTCCTGGACCGACGAGAACATGGTGATGCACAAGCATTCCGATGTCGGCGTCGCCGTCTCGATCCCCGGCGGGCTGATCACCCCGATCATCCGTTCCGCCGAGCAGAAAACCTTGTCGGCGATCTCCAACGAGATGAAGGACCTGGGCCGTCGCGCCAAGGACCGCAAGCTCAAGCCCGAGGAATACCAGGGCGGCACCAGCTCTGTCTCGAACATGGGCATGATGGGCGTCAAGGATTTCGCCGCCGTCATCAACCCGCCGCATGCCACCATTCTGGCCGTCGGCGCGGGCGAACAGCGCGCCGTGGTCAAGGATGGCGCATTGGCCATTGCCACCGTGATGAGCGTGACGCTGTCGACCGACCACCGCGCTGTCGATGGCGCTCTCGGCGCCGAACTTCTAGCGGCCTTCAAAGGCTACATCGAAAGCCCGATGGGGATGCTTGTCTGATCCCTTTGACATTCAACACTGAAGGACGCGCAAAATGGCTGACACTGGTGTGAACGGGAACTTCGCAAGAACCTGGGTCTGGATGGCGGCGCTGGCGGTGATCTGCATCATCGGCGGCTTCATGGCGCTGATCAATCCGTTCGGTGCAACCATCTTTGCGGTGACGCTGGCCGGCTGGCTGTTTCTGCTCCAGGGGCTGATCCAGGTGGTGCACGCATTCCAGGTGCGCGACTGGTCCGGTTTCATCTGGTCGCTGGGTCTGGGAATCCTCTCGCTGCTTGTCGGCTTCGTGCTGGTTGCCGATCCACTGGCGGGCAGCGTCTCGCTGACGCTGCTGGTGGCAGTGCTGTTCCTGATGACCGGCGTGGCCAAGACCATGTTCGCGCTGTCGCTCAAGCCGGCTTCCGGCTGGGTCTGGGTGCTGGCGTCCGGCCTTGTGTCCGTCGCTCTCGGCGTGATGATCCTGGCCGGCCTGCCTGCCACCGCAACCACCATTCTGGGATTGCTGCTGGGCATCGAACTGATTTCCAACGGCGTGCTGTTCCTGTTCGTGGCGCTGGGCTTGCGCAAGCTGGGTCATGGTTGAAGCGGGCAGGTGACTTTGACAAGGGCGCGCACCATATTGGAACTGTAACCTTTGTCCTGGGGAGACTGTCATGACAGAACCGAAGGACATGATTGTTCCGATGCTTAAGGAAATCCGTTCTGAAGTAAAAGCCGGATTCGACGAGATGGAGAAATGTTTTAACGACGTCGACAAGCGCCTCGAAACCATTGAAGGCCGGCAGAAAAGTTTCGACAATGCTCTGATGGCTGACACGATGATGGTAAAATTTGTGACCGGCGACTTCGAAGAGCGGATTGGCGCACTGGAGAAGAAGGTCGACCAATTGATCAAGGGTAACTGAAGATGCTTGGCGATCCCGCCGCAAAAAAGGTCCACGCTGCAAGTGCTTGCGTGAAGCCATGAAAACCGTCCTGTGCTACGGCGACAGCCTGACCTGGGGCTACGATCCGGAAAGCCGCGCGCGGCACGCGCTCGCCAACCGCTGGCCGTCAGCGCTGACGCAGGCGCTGGGGGAGGGTGTGCATGTGGTGGCCGACGGGCTCAATGGTCGCACCACCGCCTTTGACGATCATACCGCCGATTGCGACCGCAATGGCGCGCGCACGCTGCCGACCGCGCTGCATGCCCATGCCCCGCTTGATCTGGTGATCATCATGCTGGGGTCGAACGACATGAAGCCGGTTGTCGCCGGTTCGGCGCACGCCGCGGCCAAAGGCATGCGGCGATTGCTGGACCTGGTCCGATTGCATGGCTGGCCGATGGAGCAGGAACTCCCGCAAATCCTGGTGGTCTCGCCGCCGCCGCTGGTGGAGACTGCGGATCCGGATTTTGCCGCGATGTTCGAGGGTGGTGTGGAGCAATCGGCGATGCTCGCCTCGTTCTATGCCGATCTTGCCGACGAGACCGGCGCCGGTTTTTTCGATGCGGGTTCGGTCGCCGGTTGCTCGTCCATCGACGGCGTGCATCTGAACGCCGCAAACACCCACGCCATCGGGCGCGGGCTGGCGCCGGTGGCGCGCCTGCTGCTGGGGCATTGAAGGCTGCGCGCCACAAGCGCGCACCGGTGGGTGCAATGGAATGAGACTGCGCATGAGCCTTTGTGTGAATCGCATGCGATTTTAGGGCTTTGCGACAAAGAATTGACAAGGGTCAAGGAGGGAACGGATCGCGGTCGGCTAGAATGCAATTATCACCAATTCAACGAGGAGATGATTGATGTCGAACACGCCCCACGAACTGGCGGAGGAATTTCCCGAGCACGTCGAGAAAATGCACGAATTGAAACAGAGCGATGCCCATTTCGCCAAACTGTTTGATGCATATCACGAGGTCAACCGGTCCGTTCACCGCGCTGAAACAGATGTCGAGCCGACGGACGATTTCAACATGGAATCGATGCGCAAGGAGCGCCTGAAGCTCAAGGACGAAATCTACGGGATGCTGGCGGGATAATCCGCTTCCGGCCTGCTCCCGCCACACCGGCCCTGACGCCGGACATGACAGGAGCAGGCCTTGCATATCCGTCCAGCCACACGTGCTGACAGCGCCGATATCGTAATTCTCGATGACATTGCATCATCGGGGCTGGCAACGCGTGTGCTCCAGGCCGGTGTCCGCGACGGCAAGTATGACCGGCCGCTGGAATTCGGCCGCGACGGCTACGCCTTCATCGACGGGCCGTTTTCCTGGAAAAACGTTTTGATTGCCGAGACGGCTGACGGCGTCGCCGGCATGTCGCTGTCCTTCGAGCTGACCGGCGGACCCGGCGACTCCGGATTGGACGATGCGGTGCTTGAACCGCTCGAAGCGCTGAAATCCCGTGTCATCGGCAGCCGTTTCATCGACAGTGTCGCCGTCTACACCCGTTTTCGCGGCCAGGGCATTGGCCGCGCGCTGGTCGAGGCCGAACTGGCCCGCGCCACCGGCCCGTCCTCGATCATTACCGATGATGCCAACGCCCGCGCTCTCTCGCTCTATCAAAGTCTTGGCTTTGGAGAACAGGCGCGCGCGCCCTTCATCGCCTTTTCCGACACCCATATCGCCAGGCAATGGGTGCTTCTGACACGCCCCGCTGGCGCACCGGCATCCGCCCAATGAGGAGATTGTTCCATGGCCAATAATTACGACGTGATCATCATCGGTTCGGGCCCCGGCGGCTACATCGCGGCCATCCGCGCAGCCCAGCTCGGTCTCAAGACAGCCGTGGTCGAACGCGAACATCTGGCCGGCATCTGTTCCAACTGGGGCTGCATCCCGACCAAGGCGCTGCTGCGCTCGGCCGAAGTGCTGCATCTGTCCGAACACGCCACGAACTATGGGCTCAAGCTCGAAGGCACGGTGACGCCGGATATCGAGGCCATCGTCAAGCGCTCGCGCGGCATTGCCGAGCGGATGAATGGCGGGGTCGGCTTCCTGATGAAGAAGAACAAGGTCGATGTGATCTGGGGCGAGGCCAAGCTGACCAAGGCTGCTACCGGGGGTAAGCCGGGCGAGATCAAGGTCTCCAAGACCACCAAGAAGATCGTCGAGCCGCAGGGCCCGATCCCAAAGAACACGCTGGGCGAGGGCACCTACACCGCCAAGCACATCATCGTCGCCACCGGCGCGCGGCCCCGGGCGCTGCCCGGCATCGAACCGGACGGCAAGCTGATCTGGACCTATTTCGAGGCGATGAAGCCCGAAAAAATGCCGAAATCACTGCTGGTCATGGGCTCGGGCGCCATCGGCATCGAGTTCGCCTCGTTCTACCGCACCATGGGTGTCGATGTGACCGTGGTCGAGGTGATGAAAACCGTCATGCCGGTCGAGGATGCCGAGATCTCCGCCTTCGCCAAGAAGCAGTTCGACAAGCAGGGTATGAAGATCCTGCTCGAAGCCAAGGTCACCAAGGTCGACAAGGGGGCAGATTCGATCACCGCCCATGTCGAGCTCAAGGATGGCAAGGTCGAAAAAATCACCGCCGACCGGATGATTTCGGCTGTCGGCGTACAGGGCAACATCGAGAACATCGGCCTTGAGGCGCTCGGGGTGAAAACCGATCGCGGCTGCATCGTCATCGACGGCTATGGCAAGACCAATGTGGCGGGCCTCTATGCCATCGGCGATGTCGCCGGACCGCCGATGCTGGCCCACAAGGCCGAGCACGAAGCCGTAATCTGCGTCGAGAAGATCGCCGGCCTGCCCGATGTTCACCCGATGGACAAGCTCAAGATCCCCGGCTGCACCTATTGCAACCCGCAAGTGGCCTCCGTCGGCCTGACTGAAGCCAAAGCCAAGGAACAGGGCCGCGACATCCGCGTCGGCCGCTTCCCGTTCGTTGCCAACGGCAAGGCCATTGCGCTGGGCGAGGACCAGGGCATGGTCAAGACCATCTTCGACAAGACGACCGGCGAACTTCTTGGCGCCCATCTGGTTGGCGCCGAAGTCACCGAACTGATCCAGGGCTTTGTCGTGGCGATGAACCTCGAGACCACCGAGGAGGAGCTGATCCACACCATCTTCCCGCATCCGACCATCTCGGAAACGCTGAAGGAAAGCGTGCTCGACGCCTACGGACGGGCACTCAACGCGTGAGCGGCAGTGTCCGCCTGCCCAGGGCTGTGGTGCTGCCGGTGGTTGGCGGCGCGGGCCTGGGCGCTCTTGCCGGCCTTGCTGTGATCAACGGTCGCGGCGCGGTCGAACTGGGATCGCTTCGCATTGAAGGCATCACGGGTATAGTGGCGGTCTCGGTCATCCTGGCATTGATGGGGTTGCTGCTCGGACTTACATTGTGGCTGATCATGCGCGCGCTTCACGCAGCGGCAAAGGGAGACAGACGATAATGCTGGAATATCAGATGGGATTCCTGGCCATGCCCGGTCTCGGCTTCTTCGGCCTTCTGCTGGTCGGCCTGATCGCCGGCTATGTCGCCGAGCGCGCCATGAACCGCGACCACGGGCTGTTGACCAACATGCTGGTCGGCATCGCCGGCTCTTTCGTCGGCAGCGCTCTGGCAGGCGTGCTCAACATCAACTATTACGGATTTGCCGGAAATCTGGTCGTCGCCATCATCGGCGCGATCCTGATCCTCTGGCTCTTCGGCCGCTCCAAAAGCCGCTGATCCACAACGCCTGTAAAAGGACCTCCTGATGGTCACGATCCTCGATGTCACCAAACCCGATGCCGAAAAGCCTGAAACCCGGCGCGTCCGGCATCCCGAGAAACAGAAGCGTCCCGATACCGAGGTCAAGCGCAAGCCGGACTGGATCCGGGTCAAGGCGCCCACTTCCAAGGGTTATCAGGAAACCCGCGCCATCGTGAAGGACAACAACCTCGTCACGGTCTGTGAAGAGGCCGGCTGCCCGAATATCGGTGAATGCTGGGACAAGAAGCACGCCACCTTCATGATCATGGGGGAAATCTGCACCCGCGCCTGCGCCTTCTGCAACGTCATCACCGGAATGCCCAACGCGCTTGATCCCAACGAACCGGACAACGTCGCCCGCGCCGTGCGCGAAATGGGGCTTAACCACGTCGTCATCACCTCGGTCGACCGCGATGATCTCGCCGATGGCGGCGCCGAGCATTTCGAGAAGGTGATCTGGGCCATCCGCGCCGTTTCTCCGCAGACCACCATCGAGATCCTGACGCCTGACTTTCTGCGCAAGCCCGGCGCGCTCGAACGCGTCGTGGCCGCCAAACCCGACGTCTTCAACCACAATCTCGAGACCGTGCCGGGCAATTATCTCACCGTGCGTCCGGGCGCGCGCTATTTCCACTCGCTGAGGCTTCTGCAGCGGGTCAAGGAACTTGATCCGACCATGTTCACCAAGTCCGGCATCATGGTCGGCCTTGGCGAAGAGCGCAACGAAGTGCTGCAACTGATGGATGACCTGAGGACCGCCGACGTCGATTTCATCACCATCGGCCAGTATCTGCAGCCGACCCGCAAGCACCACGAGGTGATCAGTTTCGTCACGCCCGACGAGTTCAAGAGCTATGAGAAGATCGCCTACACCAAGGGTTTCCTGATGGTGGCGTCGAGCCCGCTCACCCGCTCCTCGCACCACGCCGGCGATGATTTCGCCCGCCTCAAGGCCAACCGCGAAAAGAAGCAACTGGCCACAGCGTAAGGCTTGCGGCCAACCGCGCGGTCTCGCCGGCACTGGCTGGAAGAACACGCGCGGATACTGCTTGCCGTGGCCGCCGCATCAGGTTGACGACATCCAGTTTCAGCGGACCCGAAACCGGCGGAGTCTTTTGCGCCAACGCTGAAAAATGAGCTTCCCCGCAGATCGATTCTGCGACAAATTCACCGGGCTTGGAGAGTCCGGTGATCCTGAGTGTTTGAATGGCAATTTGGCAAAGTCCCGGCTTTCCGTGGCTGAGCTGTCCGCTATCAATCCTGAGAGAAAACGACGTTGAAAACCTACGACATTTCATCGCTCTACGAAATCAATTTCGATTATCGCCAATATTTCGAAACCGGGTTTGACATGGAAGTCGTCTGGTTCACCGCCGCTGATATTGATGGCGACGGTTATGACGAATTCATCCTTGGCGGTCATAATTCCCAGGCTGACAGCGCCCGGCCGGCAGCGATCTTTGATATCGGAAAAAATTTACAGCTGTCTGTCGCCACCGATATTCTCCAGCCTTCGGCAGCAGCAGCAACGGTCTGGCCACGCTGGTTCCTGACTGGTGATTTCAACGGTGACGGCGATCTCGATGTTTTCATCGCCGCGACCGGCTTCGACTATCCGCCGTTCCCCGGCGAGCCCAACCTGCTGCTGTTGTCGGATGGTCTGGGCGGTCTTGCGGCATCACCCGTGCCGTTCGAGCAGTTCGAGTTCAGCCATGCTGCCGCCAGCGGCGATATCGATGGAGATGGCGATCTTGACATTTACGTCGGAAATGTCGCCTCCCAGAACATTGCCCCCTACATGATGATCAATGACGGCAGCGGCAACTTTACGCTGGAGCGTTCGGTATTGCCGGCAAGTCTGACTGCATCGGATGGCCGCGACCCGTGGCAGGCCGCCTGGTTCGATTCAGCGCTGTTCGCCGACGTTGACGGAGACAATAAGGTCGACCTGATTGTCGGCAAGTTCGGCCAGACCGCCAATGGCCAGACACATCATTCCTATGTCTATTTCAACGATGGCACCGGTCATTACAGCGATGCCGACCGGTCGACTTTGCCACAGCCGTTTCAGCTCGGCACCAATTCGACAAGTTACGATCTCGATGTGATGGATGTTGACGGCGATGGTGACCTCGACCTGTTCAACGTCTACACGCCGGATGATGATGTGCGTGGTTGGGAATTGCAGCTTCTGATCAACGACGGCAACGGCAATTTCACCGATGGCACCGCAGCCCGGTTTCGGGCAGGGGATACCTCCCAGACAGACGCCGACTATTTCCTGTCATTTCTTGATATCCTCGATATCAACAATGACGGCTTCGACGATCTGGTAGCACGTTATCTCGGCTCTGGTCAGGCCAACAGCGCGCCGGCGATCTGGTTGAACGACGGCACCGGCCATTTTGCGGCCATCATCAATGAAGAACTGTATCCTGATGATTATGCCTGGCTCGCCGGCCGTCAGTTCCAGCCGGTCAGGACGCCCAACGGGATCGAATTTGTCGTTCCCTTCGATATTGACGGAAATTTCCTCAACGACCCGCTGACGCTGACAGCCAGGGTTTCGACCGGCCCCAACGGCAGCAACCCCGCCGATCAGGGCGCTGCCGGGTTCAACGAGCTGTTCTATCTCAACACCAATCCCGATGTCGCGGCACTGGTGGAGGGCGACATCTATGCGACCGGCCTGGCGCATTATCTGGCGGTTGGAGCCGGTGAGAACCGGCTTGGCATGGCCAGCGGCGCAATTATTACCGGCACCGAGGCCGCTGACAATTATGTGGCCGCCAATGGCGCGGGGGTCTATCACCTTCTTGGCGGCAATGATGTGTTTACAGGCAGCTTCGGCGCCGAATTGATCTTCGCAGGCGATGGCGACGATACAGTGTCCGCAGGAGCGGGAAACGATACGGTCCAGGGCGGCGCCGGCAATGATATCCTTTACGGCGGCGCCGGTGCGGATCAGCTGATTGGCGGTGCTGGCGATGACAAGCTCTACGTTGTCGGCAACGATACCCTGTTGCGCGGTGATGCAGGTTACGACCAGGCCATCGTGCTTGATGCGGGGGGCGTGGTTGTTTCGCTGGGCCTGGGCATTGAATATGCCGTGGGCAACGCTGGCAACGACAGCATCAATGCCGGCGGGTTGACAACTGCTGTTACGATCGATGGCGCCGGTGGCGCTGACCAGTTGATCGGCGGCAGCGCTGCAGACACGCTCAGGGGCGGTGCCGGCAATGACACACTCAGTGGTGCAAACGGCAATGACCGGCTCGAGGGCGGCGACGGCAACGACCTGCTGTTTGGCGGTGCGGGCGCTGACGAACTGATTGGCGGGGCAGGCAACGACAAGCTCTATGTGGTGGGCAATGACACCCTGCTGCAGGGTGATGCGGGGTATGACCAGGTGATCGTGCTCGATGCCTCCGGTGTCAACATCACGATAGGCTCGGGCGTCGAGAATGTATCGGGCAACGCCGGCAATGACGTGATC